>Ga0136643_10003734_pt1 | contig 20647 bp, 9 predicted proteins | sample TergutLab28metaG_FD_96883 | JGI IMG/M metagenome (GOLD analysis project Ga0136643, IMG submission 96883) | Labiotermes labralis P1 segment gut microbial communities from Petit-Saut dam, French Guiana - Lab288 P1 (version 3) (version 3) | ecosystem: Host-associated > Arthropoda: Insects >...
AAGGTGTGGAAGGACTTGGCCGTTGTATGGTGTAAGGTGTGGAAGGACTTGGCCGTTGTATGGTGTAAGGTGCTCTCCTAGCATTTGATGCTGGGACTGAGGAAAACCCAAGGCCTCCCGCATACGCAGTAGGAATGCTAACCTCTCGACCGGAACACTCGGTTGTTTCCTTGTAAATTATAGCAAGAAATGACAAACGCCGGAAAGAAAGGTCAATGGTCCTTCATCAAAATAGCATGCCTCTTAGCGAGCCAGTCATTGCTCATCCTCCTCCTGTTCCGATTTAAGTACATGGTACAAGATCTTCCTTGGAACCTTCTGTTATTCAACTGTTGAAGGCGTTCCTCAGTCCTTTTTGGAAGAAGGGGTTTCTCGAAATTCTGTATTGGCGTTATTCTGTTTGATTGCAATAACAAAATAAACAGAATTCTTGCGTTTGGATTCTTGACCGGCTCAGTTGTCCCTTGGGTCTCATGACCCCTTCTGTTTTTCTGGTATCTCCAACACCTTACAAGGCCTACAAAATTTTCATATATTGCTGTGGTATTTTATAATCAAAGGTCTTATCAGTAATGCATGAATTTAATTAAAGAAAATCAATTCCTCATGAAGTATCGAATGTGTTGCACTCGCGCTCGATGTTCGCCCATTGAAACAGAATAAAACGCACTATTGCCAAAAAAAAGTGTAACAAGTACGTAATAATGACTTTATTTTGTACATGGATACAAAACATTTATTCTATAATCAGGAGAGTATGAAACGGCAGCAAACATAACAGCAGAAATTTGACTGTAATAATAATGATAATAATAATAATAATAATGGTTTGTAGAAGTACATAGAATAAAATAATTTTGTTATTATAGAAGGGTTTTCAGTGCTTAAAAATTTAATTGATTTTTGAGGCAACAGTAAAGAGAAGCGTGTCACTTTTATTAGTAAAAACACGGGTTTTGTTTACACAGCATCAAATTTTAGTACGTTAGCCGAATATTAATTAGAACGTAAGTGAGAGTAATCTGGCGTGGAGTAGAGAACGGGCACTTTCCTCATATTTGTTAATTATACTACGAGAAAACACAATGAGCATAGCCAATCTTCGGGTTCAAAATTGAATTAGGGTCCTTCCGTAATAAAAACACCTAGGCACGCTGGACATTTTTCTTCATTGAAAGCCTATTCACGGATTTATTTAACGGTGCTTTTTTTATCCGCATTGTTCTTATTGTACCGAAACGTAAGATGGCTGCAGAAGATACGGTAGGTAGCTGTTTTATGATTTACCTGAGAGAAATAAAGTAAATTACACAGATACTAACCGACCTTCATGGTGAGAATCAAAGCCAGGACTTCCTGCATACAAATCAAGACACCTAACCACCCAGCAACGCAACGATCTTCCGTCTGAATTAGAATTCTTATGGAGTAAACACGTGCAACAAGACACGCCTCTGTTGAATGAATGGCTATTGTGGCTTTCATTCGAGGTCTCGAATGTTCAAATCTCGATGAGGAGTCACACGAGTACTACACTAACTGAGATCTTTGAAAATTTTCGTTCAATTTTCCCGCCAAATAATGGAGTAGTCTATTAGCTCAAAATAGAATATGAAGACTTCCTTCCGCGTCCTCGACAAATTAAATATCACAAATCAAACTATCATTCCACGCTGCATAATCTGAATTATCGACAGCGTAGTTAAATTAATAAGGGACTGTTTGCAAGTTGTGCATGAAGCGTGGCAGTCATCGCATGGGGACGAACGTCCGAGGTTACAGTTTACCAGCTCTCGTAAGGTCGGACTTACACCAACAAGCTAAACACAACCGTGGCCTTAATGGTCAGTGGATCTTCATGCTTTAAGACAAACTTCGCTGCGAAAGTGGCGGTGAATCTCGATGTGTTTTAACATTAATTATGGCTTCCGCTGTTCCTGTTTTTGTTCTTTTCACGCGCCCTTGCATATTGTTGCGTCAGTCTTTAGAAATGGGTAATGTCAGTTCTTGCTCAGTGTTCATTCGGCGTGGCTGGGTGTTGGATGCTTCCATCAGCATTACCAATCAATTTTTGTGCGTGCAATCTTGAAAACTGATATTCGTCCTTCAAGAAAGCGATAAACCCAACAAAGAAGAAGGTCATCTGTCAAGACTGTATGTGTTTCACACATCGAACATGCTACAATCTTAAGCTTAACTGTTATTCGGATATTATCTGTGATATGCATTGTGTTTTGGTGAATTAGTAGTAAGGTAAATGTGAAGAAACGTGCATAAACTCTCTGTAGATGTTCGCTTTTCAACATAACTTGCAAATGGAGGAAGCTTTGTAACAGCAGCCGATTTGTGAGTGTCGTCTTTCAAAACAACAATAGGTTTATAGCCTTTGTTAACTAGATTCATTTTTTATGAAAGTATTATTTCAGTGTGCGTGAAAACGTTCCGACACAACTCAATGTTTGCACTGTGACCGCATCATAATTGTGCTTAATTTTCAGAATTTTTTAAGACCTATCTTCGAAACAAATTTCACATACCTTGGACTTCTTCGGTGGTACTTTATTTGTTGCCATCAGTTGAAAAACAAGGAAAATTTTGCATGGCCGCCATCTTCATATAGTGAATTAAAATCCCGAGGCATTGAATGTTGCCAATTTTTTCAAGTACTAACGTAAATGGCACTAACGACGCTTCCGCATTATAAGTTCTTGCGATCGCCATTTTGTTGTTACTTACTTATATACTTACTTAATTTACTTTACTTTACTTTATTTTACTTTACCTTAATTTACTTTACTTTACCTTACTTTACTTACTTACTTACTTACTTAATTTACTTATTTAACTTACTTACTTTCTTACTTACTTACTTACCCACTTGCCCACTTACTTACTCACTCACTCACTCACTTACTTACTTACTTACTTATTTACTTACTTACTTACTTACTTACTTACTTACTTACTTACTTACTTACTTACGCCGTGGAACAAAGTCCTTCTTGAGAAACGAACCGGTTCGCAGCTAGTCAAGAAATTCCCCGCATTTTATGGAACCCGAATGTTCATTACCGCGCTCACAAGTGACTGCCACCTGTACCTATCCTGAGCCAGATCAGTACAGTCCATGACCCCATCCCACTTCTTGAAGATTCATCTTAATATACTCCTCCCATCTGCGCCTGGGTCTTCCAAGTGGTCTCTTACTTCAGGTTTCTCCACCACAAACCTGTATACACTCCTCCTCTGCCCCAATACGTCTACATGTCCCACCCATCTCATTCTTTTCGATTTGATCACCCGAACAATAATGGGAAACGTCAGATCATAAAGCTCCCCGTTATGTAGTTTTCTCCATTCCCCTGTTACCTCGTCCCTTTTATGCTCAAAATTCTCCTCAGCACCCTATTCTCAAACACCCTCAGCCCACGTTCCTCTCTCAATGTGAGAGACCAAGTTGTTATTACTTATTTTAGGCAAATAAAAATTACAGTATTTGGGCAAACCCAATGGCCAAACTTTTACACCGAGTCAAATATACGAGTTAGTTCATTTAAAAGCTGAAGTATGGGACAGAGCTACGTAGACAGTATGGTAATCTCAGAAGGTCTCTTTTTTTGTTAGCATGGAAATAAGGCTAAACATGTGTAGGCTGTTTATTCTGGCGCTGTATAACTTTACGATGTTCTGGTGTTCTGGAAGGATTTTCATGGAATTTGATACTGGAATATCTTTTGAAAATTTCTTGAGAAAATTCAAGTTTCAATAAAATCTGACAAGAATAACGTGTACTTTGTGAGAAGGCCTAAGTACAATTATGTTAATATCTTGCACAATTATTCTTTGAATAAGAAATGCTTGAGAAAAATATTTAGAGAAAACCACTCATTTTATATTCACTGTTGCGGAAAATGGCGCCTTTTATTGGATAATGAGGAAAAATATAGTAGGCTCAGAGAGGCTACAGATGACATAATACCGTGCATACGCTTTACATGCTGGATAATTAAAGCTACCAACACACATTCAGAATATGTAATACTTATTGCTTTTACACCGCAACCATGTTAACGTGAAAGCGCCTTAGTGTACCTTATACGTACTTTGCCTCTCTTGTTATAAGATACAGTCGTCTCCATCTTCCAGATCCGTGTGTTATAGTCTGCAGTTTATTCCCATACATCCTCATCTATGGCCTTCAGTTAGAGAGAGAGACCAAGATTCACAAGAAAAGATAAAATCATAATTTTACGCGCGTTATTATACTAGACTAATTTAATCTTCACGAAAAGGGAAAAATGAAGAATTCTAAACAAGGTATGAACAGGTATTTGCCAAATTTAATCTGACATTAACAAAATTCAAATTTAATTTTGATTTATTTTTGTCCTTTCCAACACTGTCTGGAATTGCCTATTATTTTTTTGTAGTTTATGAAATATCTCTGATGCGAACAGCACCTAACAAAAGCCACTATGATTTGATCCGTATCGTAACGATATGACATATCGTGAAACTGCAAATGGAGAAAGAGCAGGTAGGCATTTGCCTTGGCTCTAGAAACCAGCGCACATTTAACAGTTACGAACTATACATCATTACAAAGATCTAACAGAAGCAATGGAGCAATAAACTACCAAAGACAAGTTACATCAGCAGTTTCGTAATCAGTATTACCCTTTTGGTGATAAAATGAATAATCAGATCCAGAGAAAAGGCACAGTAGAATGAAATACGCATACACCTATGCCAGTACGTTCTGTTGAAAAATTTCAAACGATCGCTTGACAGACTTGCACTTAGTTGGAAAGAAAACACTAAAATGCAAGCTGCAGATTTAGGCCGTGCTGTCAGCTGAGTGAAAGAGGATCAATTTTCTACCTCTGTGAGCACAGTAATAACATTGTGTGTTCCACAAAAGCGGTAAATTTATTGACTAGCTAAACAAATATAAACTCGCGAGTTTTTAAGTTCTCGTAGTATTGTTGCAAAGATTAAAATTGTCTTGAATATTACACCCTGTAGACTGGTCAATATTCACTAACTAGTTACCAGTCTTCACGTCGTAACATCCCACTAAATCTTAATATTCAGTTATTACCTTTCAAGATACATCCTAAACTACGGTGTTATATCTGATGTTTATTGGACAGTGTATCATTGTGATAGCTGAAGAATAAAAATCCAACTAGATGTCACTTGTTATATTTACTTTACTTCTTAGATACTCAACATGTTTCGGGCATTAATATGTCCATCTTCAGGAGTTTGCGACTATGTTGTTGAATTACCACATTGGCTGTATTGTTCTTGGATTGCTGTGTGTTGGAGTTAGGGTGCAGTTCGGCTAGGGTGGTATCCGGGCTGCCGGCTGAAGCCGGTATTTCAACAACATAGTCGCAAACTCCTGAAGATGGACATATTAATGCCCGAAACGTGTTGAGTATCTAAGAGGTAAAGTAAATATAACAAGTGACATCTAGTTGGATTTTTATTCTTCATCTACGGTGTTATATATTTGATGAAGAACATTTTGATGTAACATAAGTGCATTTTTTTATGTCGGACAAAATGGAATTCGGTAGACAATAATCTGGAATTTCCATGCCAAATTGTATTGAAATTTTTTAAGACGACCCGCTAGGTACGACTTACCTGCTGTGCTTCCCCTTTATTCACTAAATACTAAAAAAAGAAATCGTATGTTTGATCCACCGATGAATATTGCAGCCTGGAGGAACTTCGAGTCGATCGAAATGCCCTCTGCCGACTGCCACGTGCACTGACTACCTTACAGAAGTTGCGCAATCTGCTGGTTGGCCACAATAATCTTCCCGAACTACCGGATTTCTTGCTCGCCATGAAAGCACTCACATCTCTGGTAAGTGTTACAGGATTAATTCATCTGCTGCACCTTCAGAGGATGCCAGAAGTCCAATAGCGGCGAAAAATTCGCGTCGCGAAGAGCTGAATCCAAACCACAGCAATGGTAGGCCTTCTCGTAGAATAAATGTTAAAAATATGGCTTATATTAATTCCATTATAGAGTGGAGATACTGTAGCAATCCACACTTGGGTCAATCTGTAGAGCACAAATCACTTTTAAAATTATTAGCATTCATTAGTAATATAATTTATTTTAATTTCTATTAGATGTCTGTATATTATGTTCAGTCAGTGGGAATGAAAAACCCTTAAAAGTTAAAAGTAAATCTGCCATGTCAATGTCAAGAAGGCATGCAGCAGAGTGGAAGTATAGTTCCTCCCATTCTTAACCTGACATTTGAAAGAGACAGGTGGTCAGCTTCATCTTACCCGCAGGGAAGCAACCTTCTCTACCTTTTGAATAGGAGGCTAGATGGTCCCCACAGCCAGTCTGGACTCTGGAAAATAGATAAATCTCATACTTGTCCCGGCCATCGAAACGCATTTCGTTGGTTGTTCAGCCTGTAGCCTAGTCACAAACCCGACTGCTGATCCTCAGGCAGAACCTCAGCGATATAGAATTTTGTTTAATTAAGACTTTTTCCAACAACATATCCGCAACAATCACCCAGTATTTACCAGTCCGGCCTCCAGTATAAACAAAGACTTAGTTTGTAAGGTGCTGAATGTGATAAAATGGTAAAGGTAAAGTTCGCCCTATAACAGGCCACGAAGGCCCAGAGGGGGAATAGATGTATAGCTCTACTCTTCAATTAACCTCGGCGCTAGATGGGGTGGGTGGTCAACGCCACGCCCCGGCAGCTTTACCCGCGAGAAAGACCCAGTACCCATTGTATATGAGGCTGGGTAGGCCCCAGAGCGGGTCTGGACGGGTGCGGAAACTTTCGCCCCCACCGGGATTTGATCCCTGGACCGTCCAGGCCGTAGCGAGTCGCTATACCGACTGAGATATCCCGGCCCACGTTGAATGTGATATATTTTTTATTGTAACGTAATAGCCTTATTAGCAACTCCGGCTATAGAGGGTGGGGATGGCAAGTGGTTAATGGACAAAGACTTTATAAAGCTGTGAAGACTAGCAGTCTTAGCTTATCTCAGACTACAATCCTATAATTTGTCAGGAGGAACTGAGGAAAACCACACAAAGCATTTATCGCACGAGATTCGAAATGGGCGCCTGCCAAATACCAGCCGAAGCGTTGTGTTCGGACGACCTTTTCCGGCTTGAACGTAATGTAAATACAATAGTGTAGAATATAATTTTATGGACGTGGACGGAGGCGTTTTTGGCCTGTTACAGACAATACCCCTTCACACTGCTTGATAGAGTAACTAACTGCTGAATATTTCAAAGAGCATAACCTGTAACTTGGTCTAGCGTCGGAGCGGTTACTTGCATCCAAAGGGTGTCGGGTTAGAGCGTCTATATTTGGTGGCTCTTTAGAATTGTAAATCTATCAAGAACAAAAATTAAACGCGAAACCCAAAAGCCATAACTGCTGTATTGTTCAGAATTTTATATAACTCACTCCTTGCTTGTAAATTTCTCTGGCTCTGGCGTGTGGTCTTGGTTAAAGTGACCGAGGCACGGTGCGGGGGCTAACTAATTCACTGCTTATAATTTATTGATGTTATACCATTTGGTGTCGGCTTGATCTTGGCTAAATTACATCAGGTAGGGACGACCGAGGCTAATTAAGGCTTGCCTGTAACTCACTCTCATTTTGTTAATTATTTTTATTAAGTTTTTTAAGTGGCCATGGTCCGTGGTTTAAGCCTGGGGCTGAGCTTAAAAAATATGGTTGTTCAGGTATTAGCCAGTTTATGTAATGCCATGTAAATTGAATCACAATTACACTATTCAAAATTTGGAATGTGCGAAGGGCTTAGCTGTTTAAACTTCTAACTGCTATCCGCAATTACGTGTTGTAAGTCATTAGGTTGGGTAGAGTTCTAACACAAGTACTTGCCATTTGTTTGTTTGTTTTTGGCGCGACAGCCCCCAGTGGGCCAGGACCTTCTCATTCACGAGGTTTCTAGATCACATACAACGAAGCAGCACAGTCGGTAGGATTCCTCTGGGCGAGTGATCAGCTCGTCGCAGAGACCTCTACCTGACAGCACGCATCAATCACAACAGACAAGCATCCATGCCCCCAGTCGGATTCGAAACCACAATCTCAGCAGGCGAGCGGCCGCAGACGTACGCCTTAGACCGCGCGGCCACTGGGACCGGCCGTACTTGCCATTAAAGACTTAAAACATGTAACTTCTCTTAGTGACAAAGTACATAGGTAAATGGTTCTTTCGTTCAAAAAGATAATTTCGGTGGAACTTGACTGCAGGGTAGCCATTTTGTTGTCAAAGGAACGGAACATTCCAGAATTTGTGGCAGTGTAATATTTTTGGCTTCACTACGAAAGAAGGAAATATGTGCGGAGCGATGCAGTTCAAATCCTAACAGCATTGATCTTTGGCCATCTTAAGTTTTCCACCATTTTACTTGGTTTATTCGAATTCTGCACACACACTGTTACTGTAATTTTGTCAATTCAGAAACAAATGCAACCTGTGTAATGTTACAGCAGCTATCCAAGTGGCTTCACATCCCCCTCCCCCTTTTCACGTACAATGCTTGAGTGGGATTCGTGTTGACTGATTAGCATACAGAAGTACTGTAACCGTGAGGCGGGCAGTTCAGGTTGGACGGTGCGCATTGTGTCCTTGTCTTGCGGCATTATGAAGCTCGAATTCTTGTTTTCTACATGTCTACCATTAGGCATGATTTCCATTTTTCTTACCGCGATAGCATAATTGTTAAGATGATTATGGTGATAATTATATTGGTCGTAATATTGGTGATGATATCATACGGTAATGATCACCAGACAGGACATACAGTTTAACGTAAGCATCAATTCATGATCATATTCTTTGCGACACGAACAAAAGACATATTTACACTAAACTGAAATAATAGTAATAATAATACCTGATGTCACTAATAATAGGGCAAATGAAACCATCTGAAAATGATTAAGAAAATACCTTAACAACCCACCTGGAAAGCACGAAATCAAGGCACTACAGAACACAGCCAAACTTGTTACTGTTTACTACTTGTTAAGTACAAAACCTTTATCGTGGGAAAAAGCACTACATGTACCATATTGTAACTACAACGTTAAGTAACCTAAAAACATAGTTTATTTCATTGATATAGTTTTAAGCATTCTGTATCAAGGTGATAATATAATAACAATAGTAATAATAGTTTTTAAGTCTGTATCACGAAGACACGTCTCTTAATATTTATCTTTATAGTTTTTACGCCATGTGTTAGAACTAAGGCAGTGTGGTTCTACGATCATCATCAGTCGTGTTAGTTACTACGCAGGCCACAGTTCAATGCATGGTCTAAATTACACAAATATTTTTTTGTAATTAATCGCTTATAAAATAGGTTTTCGTAAAATTTATTTTACTTCTCGTACGACGCAATTCTAACGTGGGAGCGAAGTGATTATTTGACGACACTGCCAATTGCCAAGAGTTCATACTTTTATGGCAAGTGAACGTAATGCGAATATGGAGCAGTGATGGAATGGTACTGACAGAGGAACTGTAGTGCTGGAAACCTGTAGGTATGGGCTTCTTATTAAAGCGTTCATTGCTGAATTAGTGGCAAACATATTACTGCAGTCATGGCTTCAGTATTACGACTTAACCATTTGGAGAGACTAATGTTAACATAGTGAACTGCATCTTTAGAGCACATGGTATGTGCAGGCTGTAGAGATTAGGTCCTTACTTCACACAGAAGGAGGTCTAATTAATGATTAATGTATTATTTAACACTAAAATTTTTCAGTGAATTAGTAGTAATAGATGTTGTAATTTAGTAGTATGTTGTAGCTTATTAGTAGTAGTAGTTGTAGTAGTAGTAGTAGTAGTTGTTGTTGTTGTTGTAGCAGTAGCAGTAGTAGTGTGAAGGCCATTTTACTTAAGTAAAAGTTCTGCGTATTTTAAATTTGTCGGTCACAAAATGGCCACGAAACGCAACAATTCATTTAAAACATTTCCTAAACAACTAGCACACGGGAGAGCTGCTAAAAAACAGAGTCCAAATCCATAATCTGAATTAGCGCTAAACAGCAGGGACACGTGCCCCGTATTTCTTTCAATTGCCACTCAAAGAATTATTACGGAAGGAGTTTGAGTGTTTTGCTGTTAGATGTAAATAAACAGTGTCAGACACATTATAAATTTCATAAGTAGCTACTGTGTCGACTTGACCAAATTACATCCCCCCTCAACAGTGCGCAATATTTGTACGTTTTTAACAACTGCGCGTGGCCCATGTAAGACAATGGACAAAGGTGTCACTCTCTGCCTCTCCAATAACCCTTTCGTACTTTTATCACATCTTCTCCTTACTTTATCCGCCTTGTCGCCGTTCTTCATGCATATCAGCAATGGTGCTTTACGTTTCTTCACAGCGTGATAGCAATGCAATGTTACGATGTCTTAATGGCGGCCACTTCTCTCCCGCACAAACGCTTTGCGTCCATTTAACTGCTTACTGTCTTCGTCAGATAGCTGGATAGCGTTTGGTTGGAGGTAAGCTGGTCAGGGGGGAAACACGGCGCACGCAGCTTCGATCGCGTTTTCTACGTTTCAAAAACATTATATGGTAACCTGCAGGATTCTGCAGTTTCTTTGAAGCAATTCTATCTTTCACAAAATAAAATTCTAATAAAACACAAAATTTGACCTTAATCCAGAAGCGATTCCATTGCGATAGACAAAGTACTCCTATGCGGAACAAAGATAATGTTTTTGGAACAGGTAGAACTTTGCCTGGCAGCGCCTACGCGAACCAACCAGTGACCGGACCGCACTAACCAAAGCTGTATGCAGCGTCTGGGAGCTCAGGTATCAAGTTACTTGATCCGCACAGTATGCTGGCTAGAATGAGACCTTCCAAGTTTTTTTTTTATTGAGCTGTTCTGCGTAATTTAACGACGCATCATTCCATGGTACAGAAACTTCTTGGACCCAGTCCCAACACGTGGGCCGATTTTAATTATACTGGGCAGAGCATGTCTGATAGCCATCCTGAAACAGACTGCCAACATTGAAAGCTTCTATCTTCAGATTTCAAAATGTTGCCTTTACCGTGCATAACTATGAAGTTATTATCTACAAACGGATCCAACACCATGCACATATAACGGTTAAAAAAATTCTTATACAGTCCAGCTACGTTCCAACAGGTTGCGGTGGAGGCAACCACCATCACCAGCGCAGTACACCTCCGCGAATCAAAACACCGCTACTGTAAGTCGACTGTCTAATCATGCACACACATTCACTTCGCGTCTCCATCAACACAGAGCTTCCTGAACATTTTGAGCCATTGATTGTGCAACATGTTGCAGCAGTTTTCAGATAATAAGTTTTTGCTTCATTTTCGAACGAGTTACAACTGCCACAGACAGACAGACACCGAACTCTGATATACAATAGATATATTTCCGAACTGTCTCTTTACGAAGATCCATAATTAGCTCCAGTGATTCATTATTCGTCGCCATCAGCTGGAGGGTTAATAACAGATATCATTTAGCCGCCCTCTCGTTTGACATTCTTGAAAAATCAAAATATTTGTATTTTTTCCCCGCGATGTATTACCGTACACTGCTTTAAAACCATATATTCTGTGGCAGTACTTTTGATTACACCGCAGAAGGTCGACAGCCCACCATGCCGTTATTTTTTTATGCAGCAATAGCCCCAAGTGTGCCAAGGCCTCATCATTATCGAAGTTTCACGATCACACTCAGGCACACCACACTCGATAAGAACCCTCAGGAAAAGTGATCAGCCCGACGCAGAAACCTCTACCTGACAAAACACAACACCCACACAGACAGATACAATGTTCCCAGCGGGATTCGAACCCGCAATCCCAGCAACAGAGTGACCACAAACCCAAACCTTAGACCGCGCGACCGCTGGGATAATCCCGTGTTGTTATACTGATTCTCTTATCAACCCCAATAAATGCCTGGACAGGCCCTTGAGTGTTCCAGCAGGTTGAGGCTTCCAGATTTCAAGACAGTCGGCATAAGAAAGTGCTAAGGTTGTCAGCTGTGCGCCCCGACAGCCTATACCCCACAAGAAATATTCCTGATACTAATTTTTGTTAGAGGCTGAGTCGATCCCAGGGCCATCCATCGGAAATCGAACCCGCGACTTTCCGGTTTGTAGCGCAGTGCCTGAACCAAATGCGCCTCCAGTTACCTATTGTAAACAGTTAAAAGTAGGGCATAAGGGTTGAAGTCCGTACCATCTTCCATGAAAATGAACCCAGTTGTCCAAAAGTTGCAATTCAAATTGTAAAATAAACACACACACACACACACACACATAAAGACTTAGACTTGTGTTTTACCTTGAGGTGGGTGAGTTGAAATATGTCTTTAATTGCTCTTGTAATTGACACTTGTATTAAAATACATTCATTGTTAGTTTCGTGCATTTTAAACTAAAATTCATATCTTTGATATAGATAAATGCCGACAGACCTTCATATTCACGTGCCTATTATTTTTGTTTCTTGTCAAGTTACAGTCCGTTTCAACGGGGAATTTTTTCAACATATATTGACAGAAGAATTTGTGCCATGGACGCCCCCCCCCCCCCAAATAACCTTCCATATTCCATTCATTTGGTTCTTTGTATGTCGTCCGAAGGTCGTGACGTAACGGCGTTTTGTCAGCGAATTAAATTTCAAGACGGGCTGAACGGGCGCTCAGTGAAAAACGTATTGGTTGTAAGTTTTTGGATATTCACTGCAGTTTTTGTCCAAATGAAGGCGGTCTTTGGAATGTCCGCACTAGACAGCTGTCTAATATAGTCCAATTCCGATCTAAGCTTATGCTACAGAGAAGCCAAAAGTTGTCCTTCCAATTCTGCTTGTGTCATTCAACATGGCACATTCAGACCCGGCGTTAACAATCGGGAATTATCTGGGGAGGCAATGGGTAATTGGTATTTGATTTTAACACGTCTTTTTCTCTTACAAATTAAACATTTTTAACAATGCTAATCGTGTGTTTGAGCCAATAATATTTAATCGAAGACGTCAAAATGTAGGTGCAAGTGTTAATGTAAAATGTCTGCTTAGAAGAATGAGTACAATAAAGTTGCTGCTTCAGGTTGGTTTAAATCGGTAGAGTAAAGTAACGGGAAATTTTTACCCTATAACAGGCCACGAAGGACCAGAGGTGGAGTAGATGTATAGCTCTACTCTTTCTTTAAACTCGGCGCTATATGAAGGTGGGTAGTCAACGCTACGCCTCGGTCGCATTAACCCCGGGAAAGACCCGGTACCCCTTGTAAAGGAGGAGGGGTGGGCCCCAGGACCGGTCTGGAAGGATACGGGAAATCTCGCCCCCACCGGGATTCGATCCCCGGACGGTCCAGCCCGTAGTGAGTACTAACGACAGACTGTGTTTTTTGGCTGTATGCAGTTGGTGGGCATGTTTGAAGAACTGTACCTGGCCGTGACCTTCAAATGTCTAAACGTATTTAGCTAGTTAAGAAATTTCATGTGTTGGAGAACTGGAAGGTCCAATGACACACACAGACAGACAAGTTATTGCACCAAATTTTCAGTGAGCTGAGTCCAGTCCACTAGTTTAGCATCCTTTTCTCTTCGAGGATAGACTTTAATGCTTTAACCCAGTCATTAAAGTGACTAGTTATGGACTGGAACACATAACTCGATTCCCGGCAAGGACAACATCCAGGTCAGATCTAGGGCCTAGCGAGAGGAAAACAACAAGAGTAAAGCTGACCACTTCCATCTACTGTGTGTTGAGGTCAAGAATGCGTGGAAATTTACCCCCACTCCCAAATGTTTATGGCGTAAGATTTCAGTACAGGGTCAAATTAGTTTTATTTACTTCCTCGATTTTAATAGTACCTTCCATTTGCGTGTCTCCCAAATGATTTCCGGCCAAGATCTGCATTTTGCTTTATAATAAGTAAAACCTAGAAATATATAAGCTGTAAACCATTCGTTTCTGAAGAGACATTCGCTCTTCTGGGATATTATACAGCGTAGATAGATAGTTCCTGATGTTTCGGGACGAACTACTAGCTCCATATTCTAGATAAAGTTGAGACCGATAGGTTATCCCGAAACGTGGGTAACTAACTGCCAATTTACGCTGCATAACATCTCTGAAGAGCGAAGATATCATGTACACTGCGGCAGAAGCCTGAAGTCACGCACAGGTTTCAGAACTTCTTCACGTGAGCTTACAATTCGTGTTTTCAGGATTTCCAAGGAAACCGAGTGGAGTGTAGCAAAATGCCGTGCAAGCGTGAGGTCAACAGCAGTCCTCTGGGCAGAGTGAACCTGCGGGCCAACCTTCTGAAGGGGAACATTATTCTTGGCAATTATGGGGTAAGTGCAAACAGGGTCTGCAGAGCCTCTGAGCCATGTATTTTGCACAAAGACTTTCCTTATACACGGACACGTTACTAAATAAGTCCATTCTTATGTAGCAAATTGATACCTAGCGGGTCAGTTCAGTCCCCAAATTCTGTGTAATTAAAAGTTGTGAAAATGTTCACAAGGACCGTTAATGGCACTCTATCCTGAGACACCCGAATGCAGTCCATAAACTCACGCCCTACACCCCCCCCCCCACTCCCCAACTCTCCACACACCCACGCCTGTTGCTTTCAGGTTCTTTGTAGCAACGACCTCCTTCTCTCTGTGCCTAGGTCTCACAAGATGTCTCTTCCTTTCGGAGATCTGGTTCAGATATTTATCTCACTCACCCAGTGCGTTCTGCATGTCTTTCCCCATCATTTCCCTTGAATTTTTCATCGTAACAATATTTATTAAACAACAACAATTACTAATCTCTTCGTTACATATTTTTCTCGAACATACTGTTACCACGTAATTCATGTCTCTTCGGTTCAAAATCTCTCGTCGTGACTTCCTCTACGAACAGTCGCAACAAAGTGACTATTTTCGTTGCTTGAGGGCAACACACTAATTTTAAGACACATATTATACACATAAATAATGTAGGCACATAATCTTTCTTTGGTTCATTGTTACCCATCCAATATGCTGAGGGCCCGCTAAATTCCATCTCATACTTTGTAAGTCCCTTATGCTGTTACCAATTAACTTCCGCTGTAGAGAACCCAGACATTCCTGTTTTCCTATCGCATGACGTGTTCCGTCCCCTAGGCTGTTCCCAACTTTCCGTCCAAGTTCGAAGCCCATTTTGACATACGTAACATGCAAGGGACTGTTAGACCGCCCCATTCCCAGCACATAGGACAACAACTTTGCAGCTCTTTGCTCTGATTAGGCCTACTCAACATATTCCCATGTTCCCTAATATCCATCAGCCGCCTCCTTCATCTGCATTCTGGGGATAAACAATACCGTGATGACAAGGAAGGGCTGCTAATTCTAGAAAATAAACCTGGAAAATTCGAACACTTCAAAAGAGATATAACAATTATAACTCATTTTCAAAAAAGTATTGCAGATAAAAGCACTATTTCTATAGGCTGTTCAAGACGTAGATACACAACTGTACACAAAACAATTTCCGGTATTTCCTATAGAATAATTTAAGCATAGTATGTAAAACTTTACTCCTGTGTTCTAACTGCAATGGGTTCAGAATGTTCTCTGCACAAATTGCATTAAATGAAGCATAACGAAAATACCGTAAACATGGGTGTATCCGTCCGTCCGTCCATCCGTCCTTCGTCAAGTTTCATCCCCGAAACAGTTTTTCGGATTTTAATGATATTTTGTTTCTAAACCTATACTAAAATTAATCAGGCATATTGAATTTAGGTCATTACGGTAAAACAGCGTTGTTTGTTTTTTATTTTATGTGACGATCAAAGCGAATTGTGTGTAGTTTCTGAAGAAACCAGGTTACATCACAAAAATACATTAATTACGTGACATACAGAACACATTAAATGACGGAATTCTTATCTGAAATATTGTCAACGTGATAAAAAAAAGTTCAAAAGAATAAAACTACACGACCAAGAAAATTCAGATCTTACGTTGTTTGATACGTATAATGTTATTAGCACATCAGGGGTTGTCAGGTGTGTGCAATAACTGAGCATTAATGATATGTGCAAAATCGTAAAAAAACAAAATTGTAATAAGTGTGTACGATAGTCCACTGGGGCAATATATTTTATCTGTGGTTTCTACAGGGAATTTCGTCTCGTTCGACAGTTTAAAAATATATAAACATTCGTTTTTATCGAAATTAAATTTGTAGGTAGAGCATCGAAATTTCCAAATTCCGCAAGTTCTATGTGCTTGAATACCGTGCACGGAACACAACGTGTCTCAGCTGCTTCTGTCCCTGTCTGACGTGGTAAGTCGAGGGTGGATTAAGTATTATGGGCTGAAGTTAGGAAGTGCGAGAATAAAATGATGCTTTGAATATTTTTAAATCATCATAATGTAGACAAAGAATAAGGAGTTTAGGGACGATAGTGCACTACCAATTTTCTTTTAAAAATTTCCGTCTATATAGAGAAGTTAGAAGGAACAGTAAGGTATTAATTATAAGCATAGCTATGTTATTTATCTTTGTTTATATCTGTCACTTTGACAAACGTTTCTTACATAATTTAAAAACGTTTGCTCGGAAATCGTGCTTTATTTTCTTATTTCTTCTCCTTTTTACACACATTAAACATTTGGTAGAAATGTTGCAATCGTGGTGATGCGTCAGTATTGTATTATCCTAGAGGAAAAGAGCCTTAGAGAATTTAGGCTCCGTCCTATAGGTGCAAGATGTAAACCCACATGTCGCGACCGTAAGATATGAACATCGTGTGTTAGACAATGGCAGTTAGTACGCCATTTGTGAGCTAATAACACACACTTAGTCAGGTAATTACGAAGTTTCTCACATTAGCCTGGACGTATTATCCATCCCACATCCTTCCTTGTAATGGTTAAGCAGTTAAAACTGCGAGTATCAAACCCAACAGCACACATCGTTTTCACACATTCCTTATGTTCTTATTGTATATTATGTATAACACTTACCTTAACAAGCGCTGGTACTTTCAAGGACTTGTCAACACATCAAATTTAATATTCCGAAATGGGAGCAGTCGATGTGTTCCCAACCAGGAATGTCTTAATGGCTTACGTGATTCTTAAGAAAATACTAAACTAGGGTGATCGAAGGGACATTCCTACTTAATTTAAACAAATTCGGTCATGTTTTTTCCAGCATTCCTAAGAGTGGACAATATGTTCCTACACATGTAAAGCCTATTTCTCTGTCTTAGTAGAGTGTACACAATCGTACAATTTCGTAATCTTAATCATTACAGCTTATTGTTATACCATGGGTCTGGTATAGTCCTGTGTATTAAAAATTACAGCTGTGTCAAGAGTATGAGAATATTAATCCGCGTGTACACCATAAAGCTGAATCCTTCTTGGGAAAATAGTCGATAATTTCCCCGCATTGTGTGAACGCCGAAGATTTGTTACCACAACGTTAGAATCCGTTGTTGGTTTCTACCCTGAGCTAGATCAATCTAGCACACACTCTTACACCATTTCTGTATGATCCATATCATTCTCCCATCTCTGCCTAGGTCTTCCAAACGATTTCTTTACTTCATATTTGTACACGAGATCTCTAAATACGTTTCTCTTCTCCAGCGATCCACGATTCTTGGTTTTGTCACCCCAATAACATTACAGCCTATATTCCTTATCAAATAAATAATGCAGGCTAAACAAAAAGGAAAATTGTGAAGCGGAACACTATTTTTTTCAGACATGTTGTTCACAACTCATCTGTTGCGGCTGCAAGTCTGTTGCTGCACAGCACAACACATTGCATAAAGTTAAAAACCACTCTTCTGCAACAGTCAAAATTAAACAAATGAAGTAAACGTTCATATAAGGGTAACAACCTTATGTTGTTTATGAAACTCCTACATATCATTTGATTAATGTAGGCTATAACGGTTCAGTATTCATGCATTTGCGTTTTCGTAGGTTTCTACACTTCTTGTCCTACGTTGCGGCACTTAGTGTCTTCTTAAAATTGTATTTTAATTAATATTTCTTTATGATTAAACACACAAAGAGTTATCCATTATATTTTATTATAAAATTACGTTCACCTTAAAATTTTGACATGCTCCCTGACGTGGATACGTTTTGAACTTTAAGCTCAAAATATCGCCCCATTCCTTCAGCCTCTAAATTCGTGGTTCTTATTTGACAACGTATTTGTAGGCGTAGTTGCTGTAGTTGCTGTAGATGGGTGTACAGGAATTTTGTATGGTGTAGTGCAGTTTATAGATCGCACTGTATTCAGATGAAGCATTAAGTTTGAAAAAATACGTATTACCAAATTTCTAAATCTTAATGTCAGTTTTTGAAAGAAAATTTATAAACCTTAATGACAAATACCAATTTACAAACTATTTATTTATTATGGCATATTTGATAACATTGCCTATTACTATCTCACAATACACAGCATCGAATTGTAAAATGATCGGCGAATAATGAGTTGGAAAGAATGTGGAAGGAAGCGGTAGCGGCCCAATTTGGGATACTCTCCTCGTGATTACCTGAGGACTTAGGGAACAGAGTTAATAATTCTCTGAGGATAATCGGTGATTAAACTAAGACACGAAACGTGCGCCTCTCCAGTACATATCAGAAATATTACTCGCTTGAAACAAAATCCTCAGCCAAGAAGTGAGGGTTTTACTGACCGACAAAGAGAGATTTTTCCGACAAGTTCTAGTACAGATTTTAAATGAATGTGTTCGACCATGCACAGAAATGGTGGCTGCATAGTCGGTGTCACGGAAATGATGCGAACATCCTATCCGTGAGGTCAGACTTTCCCTGTCAACAGGAATCACGGTGTGTGGTCTTGCCACTGTTGCTTAACTCGGACAGACAGGACTTTACCTACATGTACAGCTATAACACTCATATTCCATAAACATGTGTTCATGTTGACAGACTTCTTTCAAATAACAATTTACGTTTGTTTATTATAAGCAGTAAGTCAAATCTTTAAACGGCAAAATGTTTAGTAAATTTGGACCTATCCTTGGCTACTGTGAACCAACAGGTGTCGCTCTCTAACCAGAAAATTTGATAACTTTCTGGAGGATAAACCATGAGGAGATTCAGGTTTAAATAAGAGGGTATGAGGATGAGAACTGGATTCAACCAGCTCTCGAATGGATTCTATCCAAAATGGGGTCTTGCTCGACCACCTCAACAAAAAAAATCTACTCAAGAAGGAAGCTACATGGAATCTGTTAATTTGGTTTAAGCGCCATCGGTATAATTTTCTTAGTTACGGGGTTTTAATAATACTTGCAGCAGCCAAATTATGGCTTTTTTTCGAATACTCGTACTTTCTGGATACAATTCTTCTTTTCGCAATTTTAGAAGAACTGCAGGTAGGGAATTCGTCAGTGTAAAGGAGAAGTGTAGTAATTGTGAATTTCTTTGTCGTTCCGTTTTGGAGATATATTTATATATTTATGCTGGCATAGCACATTTCGATAGTGCCTAAATATGCAGCCTTCCTATCCTAAAAAAAATTGTAGCTTTAAATGCCTAATGGAGATAGGGACATGATATCTGATGTCATAACTCTTTGGCATTGAGATTATGGCAACTCTTCCCGCTAGCCATTAAACTTCTGTGCATGGTTTACAAAAAATATTAATATTATATGAACCGAACAAGATTGAATAATAAAAAAATTGCATTTTGTGGGAAATAACACAGAGATATTTCTGCGTGTCTTAAAGATGCAGTAAGTATTGTTAGTTCCTAAATATTAAAAAAAAAATTCTGGAAGATCCAAAAATTTCAGTTTCTTTTACTTAAATTTCGATTTGAGGTTCCGGTTATGCTTAGGGAGGTCGCAAGTGATCCGTACTTGCGTTATCTATCCTGAAAAGACGCAGTTCAAGCGGTTACAACTCTCTATCTTTGTCAAGCCCAAACGTCTGTCCTTCTCGGCAGTAACAGAGCAGACTCAGTGCAAGAAAGTCGTAAACCCAATCAGCGTAACCAATAAAATTTTATCCCGTTTTCCAACAATGGAACTGTACGGAAATACACAGAAGTTAACACAATTAAGAAATAACTGAAGAAGGAATTTCTGATCAAGAAATTTAAGACATAACATTTAAAGGTGACGTAAAAGTAGTTTCTTTTGATATTGCAGCAGCATAAGGAAAATCTCTGTTTGGTTCATCATAGCTCCAATCTTTCAGCTGTTGTGCAGGGAGATGCAATACACGAAAAAGATAAACACTGATTAATAGTAACATTAGAAGCGTTGGTTCTTAGTCTAGATGCAACAGGCCTTATGTCAGGAATTTCCTTTTCAACTGGCCACAAGGTTTAATGGGTTAGTCAAAAGTCACTGTGTTCCTTATTAGCATATTCAGAAAGTTCATATTAAAAAACATTTTTCATATTTACTCTAGTTACAACAAATGTTAGAAATGACCAACCCCCCCCCCCCCCTCCCTTGTGTCTTTTTTTTCTTCTTTATCTATACCTTATGGATAAAAATATTTGGTGTCGGGCACTGTAAAG
>Ga0136643_10003738_pt1 | contig 20641 bp, 9 predicted proteins | sample TergutLab28metaG_FD_96883 | JGI IMG/M metagenome (GOLD analysis project Ga0136643, IMG submission 96883) | Labiotermes labralis P1 segment gut microbial communities from Petit-Saut dam, French Guiana - Lab288 P1 (version 3) (version 3) | ecosystem: Host-associated > Arthropoda: Insects >...
TAACACCAACACACATCGAAGCAGAGCAATACAACCCATGAAATAACTCAACAAATAAGTCGCAAGCACCTGAGGATGGATGTATTAACATCCGAAACATGTTGAGCATCAAATAATGAAATAAAAAAACAAGTGACATCAAGTTGGTCTCTGTTCAGTTACACTTCCTGTACATCGTACCTTGAAGAAGTGCTTGTATGTGCGCAGGTGTTACGTTGGTTCTCGAAATAGAGTGCGCGGTTTTAGCACGGCCCGAGTCTGACACTTATACCAGGGCTTCAAGAATCTTATCGAGAAATTTTCCCTAAATTCTAATGCATATGGCCTGTACAAATGAGAACCGGTTTCGAGTCTTTTACGGTGTGTCAACTACTCGTTCTGCGTGGTTTACCTAAGTACCTCTGGGTAAATTCCTGGATGATGGAATCACACTAAGAATAGGTTACAACATTTTGTTCCTCGATTTTCTCAACCTTACTCTACATAAACATTTCACAACTTTCGATGCTAAATACACACTGAAATTAAAAAATGTTAATTAACTTTTAAGTATAACACATCGGGAATTTTCTAGCTTTAACATCAATAATACTAGTATTTAGTTGTGTAAAATTTTGAGGTGAAAACAACACTAGCTTAACCATGGCACTGCAAAACACACTTTAAGCTTTTGTAGAACTAGGAAGAGTTATGGGTGAGGAGAAGGGGGTGTATAGGGTCCTGGTGGGGAAACCGGAGGGAAAGAGACCAATGGGGAGACCTAGGCATAGATTGGTAGATAATATTAGAATGGATCTCCAGGAGGTGGGATGTGCTATATGGACTGGATTGGGCTGGCCCAGGATAGAGACAGGTGGCGGACGCTTTTGAGTGCGGTAATGAACCTTCGAGTTCCGTGAAATGCGGGGAATTTCTTGACTAGCTGCAAACCAGTTAGCTTCTCAAGAAGGACTCTGCACCATGGAGTAAGTAAGTAAGTAAATAAGTAAGTAAGTAAGTATGTACGTAAGTAAGTAGGTAAGTATGTAAGTAAGTACGTAAATAGCGGAAGAGTTCTCCGAAAGTTACATCTGCTTCTGTATAAGTGTTTAAGGACTTCGGTTGACATTACTGCCCACTCCTTGCAAACCTCCTTGGCTGAAACATGTGATCACTTAAAATGCCCGCATATTTAACGCCAGTTTCGGTAGCCTGCATCTTATCATGGGTGCTCTACCATAAAACTTGGAAAGAGATGTGGGTGGAAGTTGTGTTTTATGTCCTACAGGGCCGTAAAAATACAAACTGAACCTCTTCCTGTTTCTGCAGACATTCCAGGACGTGGCGAAGCTCTGCGAAAATGTCATGTCCAGGGAGAGGTCAGAGCTTGGTTATTCATTAGAAGTAAAATTGTTCATTATTACGTTGAGCGAAAGAAGATATCAGGAGCGGTGCTAACTACACGTTATGTTTAAGATATGCCAGCATGTAAATGAAATCAACAAGAAATATATACTCGAGGTGAATTCCGAGAAACAACTAAATATGAGATTTATGTCTTTTATTTTCGTTCTCAAAATGGGTAAAGGTAAAGCAGTCCCATTACATGCCTGGATAGGCCCAGAGTGTTCCACTGAAGTTAAGCTTCCCAGATTTCGTGACAACGGCACAGGATGGTGGTAGGTCGTCAACCTTACGCACCGGCCGCCTTTACCACCAGGAAATGCTCCTGGTACTCATTTCTGTTAGAGGTTGATTCGACCCGGGGGCTATAGTGCGATCGAAAGGATTTTATGTCAATGAAAATTCCACTGACACCAGCTGGTATCGAACCAGCGACCTTCTGATTTGTAGCACAGCACCTTAACCACTGTGCTACCGCGGTTCTCAAAATAGGTACTTCTAGCAATTCGTAGAAATAAGTATCTAATTTCCTGGAAAAATTTCCTTCTTTAGAAGTTTTTGTTACTTGACAAGTCAGGACATACTCCGCCTACCGTGTAACCCGAAGGTCTTTGAGTGTTCACAGAAGCCTACCCCCGCACCATACGCAATCCAAACTGTCTTACTATATTAAACTATAATTTTAATAACATTCTCCAGCCTAAAACACATTTCCCCAAGTGTTTTTTCCCTTTATATTCCCCGACTACATTATTTGCTCAATTCAAATCTCCTTTATATGTGTTAACCTTTCCGTCTATGCAGTCCTCCTTCATTCGATCATTACAAATGTACCTGAAGGAAAATAAAATTTCAGAGCCTTTTTTTTTTGCATGATTTCTCTATCACCTTGTTATTTCTTCTCAGGACTCTACTGGATATGTCTATGGGTACGTAGGCCTAACCGAGAAATATAACATGTAAGTCTGAATTTGTTAATGATGTACATTGAAATAACATTTCTTAATAAAAGAGGGTGGGAGTGGGACGAGAAAGTTTCGTAACCTCTTCCTGCAAATTACAGTAGGTCAGTTTGGCAGATATGAAAATCTCTGAATTAAGGATGCACAAATTTTCCAAATGTCTAAGAGGTACATCAATATTCTAGGTACCGAAAGGATGAAATTAAGCAAATCCACATTAAGCACCCATAAATATTAGCGCTGAGGTAAGAAAATTTATTTGCCCTGGAGACCTAGACCATGAGATTTGTGCACCTATGCTGTAAATGGACATTTTCTTTCGAATTGCCGCTGGGGGTATTGTCTTTATAAGCGATTTCTTAAATTTTCTCATCTTCCCCAATCGAATATCAACATGATGTTCTGAGACATTAACACAGCAGCTTCCTTCCTAATTCCTACACCGTCAGAATTGAATATCATCTTCCTCTTTGTCTCATTTTACTCTACACCTGTACTTCTGCAGTTGAAAGAGTGTCGTTCAGTAATAAAAATCTGTAACGTGATTGTCTGTGATTCCGTAATTTGGAAAAAAAGGGGCGCTGGTTCAAAAGCCCCGACTGAGTCTAGGAGAACTGGCACTGCCTCGGGCGCCAAATGAACTGGCGATGTGGAAATAAGCTCCTTTTATATCTGTTATTTAGACTAGCTGAACTTGTTAAATAACTTTGATACGATAAAAACCTCATTAATACTGCTGACTACAACTATCACTGTAAAGAAATTTAACTATAAAAGCGGTTGTTAACATGAACGCAGCCTAACATAAAACCCGTCAAACTACGACACATATAAGAGGGGGTGCTGATATGTCCTTAGCCCGACTTACTTCCTGATGTCGTGGGAAGGAATCGATTGTGTCGTTGGAAAGAGCGGTCTGCTCATGTGCCGAAATGTAAGTATTCTCTTGTTACAGAGGCTGAAAGGAAACATGTCAGGTGATGCGCGCGATTTCAACAACATGGACACTCGAGCTGTCATTAATTTTTTTTTTCCTGCAAGGCGAGATGCCGAAGGAAATTCACGCCATTCTGACAGAAATATTAGGGTAACATGCACCATCGTATGCCACCGTAAAAAACTGGGTGGCCCAGTTTAAACGTGGTGATTTTTCCACCTGTGGTACGCCTCGTCCTGGACGACACAAAACAGTGACCAATCCGGAGAATATTGATCAAATTCACGAACTAATCTTGTAAGACCGTCCGATTTCGGCTAAATAAATAGCTGAGCAGCTGGGCATCTCACGTGAATGGGTTGGGTCTATCATTCATGAAGATTTGGACATGCGGAAGATCTCCGCGAAGTGGGTCCCGAAATGCCTGAAAGCGGATCAAAAATGTGCCAGTCGTATGAGAAAATTTGGATTTTTTTCGGCGCGATCCAAATGATTTCCTGTCGCGATTGTTGACCTGGGCGAAACCTGGTTATATCACTATGACCCGGAGACAAAGCAACAATCAATGGAGTGGCGGCATAGCGGCTCACCCCGCTCCAAAAAATTCCGCGTGCAAAAATCCGCTGGAAAAGTTCTCGTCTACATTTTTTGGGATCAAGACGCCATCCTCCTCAATGATTATCTTCCAAAGAGCCAAACTATCAACGCGGAGTGTTACTCATCTCTGCTGGTGCAATTTAAGGACATTTTGAAGGAAAAACGCCGCTGGAAGATCACCAAGGTGGTCTTGTTCTTGCACGACACCGGGCACTTGCAACCCAGAAGAAACTGGCTTACCTGGGCTTCCAATGTCTTGATCATCTACCCTATTCTCCGGATCTGGACCCGTCGGACTACCACCTGTTTCCTGGACTGAAAAAAAAATTGAAAGTCACCATTTTTCGTCCGACTCGGAGGTCATTGCTACCGCGGAGACCTGGTTGGAAGGACAAATTTCTTAATTATTTCTTGAGTGGCTTGCAAAAATTATAGCAATGGGCTAAGAAGTGTATTGATCTTTGTGGGGGGTATGTTGAATAAATCCGGAGTTGGGTCGTTGCAGCTTGTTTCCTTCCTGGTCGGGCTAAGGACTGATAAACATCCCCTCGTATCACAGGGTGACGAGCGATAACAATTTCAGATGTCACTTACATCTAACTTAGGAATGACAAAAACATAATAAACCTAACGTAAAATGCAGAGCTTTACTCTGATTAATTAATGAAGCAAAATTATTAAGACTTAGTGGAGGGAGTTAGAACTCTAATCACGCTTAACATCATGTACATGACGGAGGTTACTGTTCATATTCAAAACCAGGACACTTTGCACTCTGAGAAGAGCCCTCTGCCACATTACAAGTTGGTTTAAGGTATATAGGATAATATTTTATGTTGTTTTAAACTTAAATGTTCTTGAGAAAAATTACACTTTTTTTTTAAATATATGGGGTCCATGCTATTTATGTGATAGGCCGACATAGCAGTGATGAATTGTTTTTAGGAAGACAGTACCCAAGATCCAATTGAATGGAGAATAATTAGTACAAGTTCTTAAAGAGTTACATAATTTTCAAAAGAGATTTAGAGGAAAAACCCTGTCAAACTGTGGAAGTTAAATTTTTAATTCTAATAGAAATTTAACCAGATATACGATAAAATATATAAAATATAATAAAACTGTTTTATGTATCTTCCAAAGTAAAGAGCGAAATAACTAATTTCTAACGTGTCTATGGTAGCGATACTAATGGAGGATGGAAATTATTTTTGAAGCATTGCCAGATAATGAGGCCTGTATAGTTACCTACATCTTCGCTTATTTTCTCCTACAAAAAAATAAGCTGAATTTAAAAGTAACATTTCAGAAATTATTACATATCCCCCATTTAATACAACTCTCTTCCAGTAAATAAAATATTTCTTTTCACTCCTGTGTCATTTCATAAGCGACAGAAAAACTGAAGTGACCAGAATGTTTACGTCTCAGAGTTCTCAAAATATGCCATTGGATTGCACTGTAGTATGGCTCTTAAGCAAGGGCGCACAAATCCCTAGCGCCAGGTCGGCTGCTGACTAAATTTTGTGTGGTGGCTTTGTGGACCTTCCTCATGGAACTTGCGGCAAGTCATCCCTCTGGCGTTTAGAATTTTTGGGTGGCTCCTAGACGTTTGGAAAATATGAGAATCCTTGACTTCACCGTTGTTTGCATTTGGCGATGTCACAGTATTTCGGAGAGTATCCTGATTTGGAGAATACAAGGTCTTATGCTTTTGTTGAGATTGTGCATGTGTCCATTGTTTGTAATGATAATTATTTTAATTATGGGTACTAATGTCAGGGTTTTCCCGCAAACAGAATATTCAATTGTGTGTAAACTCATTAGACCACTGATAATCTCTGTACATACTTTGGCATACACTGCCATCTTTAGGCGTAGGGTTAAAAATTCCATCTTGTAATGTACATGTGGTAAGGTAAAATCGCTAAATACATGAACACATATACATAAATCTGCCGGTTACTTGTTGACACATTTATTGAAAAGGATAAATAATTTATCATAAGAAACTGCCAATTATTGTTGGAATATCACATTGTTATTTCTTGTCACGATTTTACTAATGCAATTAAATCTTCAGTTGTGCTAAGATAAATATAACTTTCTGCGTGAAATTCCATACTTTTTTCAAAGTTCTTTTCTGCAGATATGTCTTCAGTCTTTTCGTTCCTACGTAATTAGACTATTTGTGAATGAAACGGCGCAGTTTCGCTTCAATCTGTAATATCTTTCTATTTTTTATTGACTTACTGTGAACGTCAGTGTTCGGTTCCAGATGTCGGGTTTTGCGAACTTTTTGATGGTTTTCAGTACCTAAGTTTATCAGTAGCACTGTTTATAAAGTGAATCAAAATTTTTAAAAATTATATGAAATCAAACCGATATCAGCAGACAAATAAGAATTTAGCAAAAGATATGTACATCCTTGTGGTTAATCAAGAATAATCCTCCACTACTGTTAGGTTTTGTGGTGTCTGTAGATCAGACGATAGACGATGGTGTTCAAGGATTGCAAACCCACACCTCCATTCAGTGCAAGAACCCAGCAGAATAACACATGAAAAAACTGCACATGACATAACCTACAGTTCCTTACGTTCCCTCTAATAAACTTCAGACGGTACTAAAAATATGCCTCATAAAGTGAGGTGCAAGATATTTATCATTCTTTGTTACGTATACTGGTTTGTTTTATATCTGATAAACTATTAAGTGTTCCTCATGCTACGTAAGGATTGATCAGAATTAAATTTTACCAAACTTTCTTGTAGAAGGGCAACATAATGTTTCGTCGGAATAATCCGGAGAGTTGAAAATGCCTAAATATAATATTATAAACCTGCCCATGGCAAGCGATATCATTGTGCGTCCTACATTGCCTGGCTTTCTAAGCTTATCTGAAGACACTTTTACGACGGTGTATGTTATATTGCGCCGAATAAGATTACAAATATGATTTCTGATTCGTGAATGCTGTGAAAGGAGGCATTCAACCTCAGTAAGTGTCACGACGAATTTCGGAAAACGACTAGAATCTGCAGCAAGGACAGGGTCTAGCCATCATCTCAGCCAAGAACTGGAGACGGTATTTAACAAATACCTGCTACTCACAGCATAATATTCACAACAACAATAACAACAACAACACAACCTTCGATGCGTTGTTATTTACGACAATATGTAATAAAAGTCCGTGGGAGCCCTGGCCTAAGCCAATCCACTGATTAGAAATAATTCAAACTAATACGTATTTATTCACTTAGTCAACTAGTCACCCGTTCAGTTAAATATTGATCCGCCTACCTGCACTGCCACAGATCTGCTCATTTTAATTCTCACATTTTAAATCCAATGTTATACTGTAGCCTATACATTGCCCTTCATTTGAAGAGAGACTGCCACCATTAAGGTTCAGTTCCATTTTCAGTTAAAGTCAATCCTGAAAATTAAAACATTCTGAGCGCCCCTTCTCCTTTCCCCACTACCGCACTCTCGTAACTTTTCCCTGAAAGTTTAACTTTTCTTGTTGCACTTGCAAGCTTCGTGTCATTCCATGTTATTGGCTCGCGATACGATACATTATGACGTTCACTTTATCGTAAAGACATTCCTGCAATCCCCCCGCGCCTCCCGCGGTATAAAGCAGCGGACTCACAGAATAGATACACTCATATTTTAAAGTAGTTTACTAACTCCTCGGCACAATATTGTCGTTATATTAAGTGGAAGAACGGGCTATGTGACACATTGAGAGACGTAAGTCCGTTGCTGGGGCTATATACGTATTCAGGGTATTAATATATGTTCTGTAAACATTAACAGGTGTATAAGTTCTTACATAAAGGCACACATATAAATGTGTGTATATAATCTTATTAATGTCCACTCTGTCCGGCTTACTTTTACACAATTCTGAAGAATTTATAGTTTAAATACGTTCTGAAACTCGATGCACATATAAGCGTATATCAGACAGTACATATGAAATCACTAAATCGTGAGATACCAATACCAGAATTTTTAATCAAAAAGTAATTTTTCGATGTCCTGTAATTGTTACATATTTAGAGCTTTTCCTCCTCCGAAAATTCGGTGCTCAATAACCCCCCCTCCCTTAACTTAACAAAAACGTTAAAATTGATCCGCATTTACCACTAAACTCCATTTTAGCGCTGTTGTTAGGATATGAGCAAAGCAAAAAAAATCTCTGGAAAAATGTGATTTTTAGTTTTGGCACATAGACCTAGAGTTAGAAAAGCCTAAATTTATTTCGTTCAATTTCGTATAGGTCATAACAGAAACAGAACATGCCCCAAAGAATACTGCAAAAGCCCGTGACCCAGAAATGCATGTAGAATTTTGTTTAATGTGGAGCTTTAAAATGCCCGGTCTTGAAGGAAATTACAAAGTTCCGTAATTTTCCACACTTAAGTTTTAAAAATATCATTCAGTGGGAAATGTTACTTGTTCCTACACTAATGCAGACAGATCGAACGATTTCAGAGAAGCTCCTCAGGCGTGCAGAAGCACCCTAAAAATGGTAAAAGAAAAACGAGTAACGTGTGTCGTAAAATGTAAATACGCGAATTACTGAATTTTTAATATTATACAGAGAATGGTACAAAGTTTGTGGGAGCAAAATTAACCTTGTGACCTTGAGGAGGAAAGAAATTTTCGGGCTTCCTTCGCGAAATAATTGAAATCTGCACTCTTCTGAGATATGAAACAACCTATTGGTGTAATTTCTTACCGAATTTTTGGGACAACCTATCGGTTCCATCTTCATGTATCCAGTAACATTGGACCGATAAGTTGTGCCGAAACGTCGGTAATAAATTACCTCCATATGGTGTGTAATATCGCAGAAGAGCACATATTTCAAGAAAGAAGATTTTACGGGATAAATATGTATTACATCAGCTTTCAATAAACAATTGGCCACCAGGAAGACTGAAACGTGACAGCTTCTGATAAAAGTCCTGTTCATTTAGCAGCCTGAACAGGGGATTTTATGGTAAATATTTTAACAGAAAACAGGATTGTGTCTTTAAAACTGGGTATCGGATAAAGTGGTTTATAGTGACATATATTTTTGGGAACGTTTTTGACTTTCAATGAGTAAGTGTGTGACTAAGATGTGTGTGTGACATAGACACAAACAAACCCAACACTGTGATAACCGGAAGGAAATTAAGAGCAAAAATATGGCTGTTTAATTCCGACGTTGTAAGAAGGAAATGTTTTGATACCGGGTATTCAAAATACTGAAAAATAAATAAAAATAATTACCCCGTATTTTACTCTACTGTCCTACTTGAAATCAGGTTTGATTTGTTCCTAACAGAAATCGAATCAAATCAGTTCCAATCAAATATTAATCTTTTGACACGAATTTACTAAATGTTGCATCTGCTGACTTTAAATTTCATTTTTAGTAGGTAAATGAGACGTAGACAATAGCCGCAGTGAGGCATGGTGAGCGGAAAGTATTGTGGTTAATAAGCTTGGGAACATCAAGTGAATGAACATAAACGTCACCAATACACTATTTTCGGATATGAACGAGTGGCACTCAGCCGCTGTTTAATTAACTGCAAGCAACCACATGCAGAAAATGAACAAACAAGAACACAGGTGGCGCAGGTTATAGGCAAGCTGCATGCAAGGGGAATCCTTTAAGAGCCAGGAAGTTCTTTCCTGTTGAACCATGCCTGCACCAACAGCAGCTTACGGTATAAAAACACTGTTTTTGAAATATTCATAAGCAATAATGCAGATGTGTATACGGCAGCTATCGGGCTGAGATGTGCCCCTGAGGACCGACTACCCAGCAAAACATTGGCCAACTACTTTGCGTCGTCTTGGTTATTAATCTTCAGGCGCGCGATGTACGCTCTCTGCCTCTGTCCCGCGTATTGTCTTGGGCGACACACAGAAGGGGCGAACCGTGCAATATGCGTCTCTGGGAGTTGAGCTTCATAACTGTGGACTTTAGTGGTGACAACTAAAGTACTACACACAATTGTGAGTTGGCTGAATCCAATCCATACAATTGCATCCACTTCATTTTTATTTTAATATTATTCTCTCATATACAATATCGTTCCCTCAGTTCCTTTCATCTTTATTGACTGAATTTTTTGTGAATTTTATGCGACAGTAACACTTATTCCTTTCCTATGCTACAGGCCCAGCCCACCCATTAACGTTAGTTAGGATAATCACATTCATTCCGTAACATAATAAAAACGGTCTTGCAGTTCTATATGGTTCATCCTTCCACTAATCCATATCAGTAGCTTAACTGCTGTTCCGATTCCCTTTTTCACGAAGCAACGTTTTTCTAAATACAAACACCATTCCAATGTCATAGACAAATGTGTAACAGTCTGTTCATTTGTCGACATATTGCTCCCCTCTCCTTTCCTCTACAGCTACAAATTGCCATCTAAACTTTAGAAATTACGTTTCTAATTCGTAATGTACCTGAGCTGTTGAGAATTCTGATGGTTCCAGTTCTAAGGTTCCTGCTTTTTTTTTAACTTAGTTATGCAAAATATGCCGCGCACATCCGAGAATATTCGTAAACTTTGGAAAACGTACCGGTTTTATACGATTATGGATTATTAGCACTCCGGTCAACCTGAAGTGGAGTACCACCCTAGGTCGGCTGGCCATGGATGCATTTCAATGGACTTGCATTTACGGTACTGTCGTTATTGAAAAGTGTCTTCTTCCGCCACATGAAGACACAACACGAAGTGGAGGATTCCTCCTGGGATAGAATAAACTGCTCATGGGAATTTTGGTTCCCATTTAAAACAAGAGATTTGAGAAGCTTTATAGCGATGTAATTATTTTATTAATTGTTTTCATAATCTGAATTTAATTTATTGCAGACAAGAAAAAGTATTCAAATTTCTTATATTTCGGTCCTATGCATCTTGTGCTAAACTGTAGTGGTGAAAATGAGAGACAAAATCTCAGAACACATACGATATCTGCAAAAGGCACTAGAGAAGAGATGAATATGGAGGCAGGCCTACATCCCGGCCTACTTTCTTTTTACAACGTAGAATGTTTTAGGCTATAAATATTTCAGAAAAAAAGCCTGTAGGAATACTTCAGGTCTCAAGTACTAGAATTTTTTAAGTATTTATATGAAACACTCTTTATCAATCACACTTTCTCTGCCACCGCCATCTTTGTCTGCAACATGTTGCAAATTTCATTTCTTTTATTTCACCAGGTTTCTGTTATTTAAAAATTTTACATACAAATTGGTACAGTTTGAGGTATCGCTACATTCAATGTCGCATGCTTTATTTTATTCGGAATATTAAATATATTACAAATATTTTTATAAAATCAGGGAGACATTTTTCAAAGATTATGATAGTCCTTCATACGCCAGTTCAATACAAAACAAGCTGAAGCCCTAAGACACTCTTGGTCTCATAAATGCAAAGGGCGAGAGAGAAGAAGTTTAGGGAGAAATCCCAGGTGCCGTATGAATGATATGTTCTCAATCTAAAATGAAAAAGCCCCCTCACATGAAAATATGAAATAGCTGCCTCGCTCTCTTTGACTATGAAGTTAACTACAGGCAGTTTCCCCACCCTCCCTTAAGCCTGGCTCAAGGGAAATAAAATGTAAGCAAAGTCAACTTCGTTTGAGTGCCTCTCTTTCTGACAATCTATAAAAATTTGAAAAAAGAAAGAAAAGCACATATTTTGTTATGTCAGTTTTTGGAGTTCGCAAGAAGTGATATAAATGATTTCGCTGGGATGTGAAGAGCAAACAGGAACGATTAAAGGAAAACTGTTCTCGAACATCTGCTAGAATATCGTTTTTAGTTCGTGTTTATTTTGTGTTTAACTCTTGCCGTGAGAAAATATCGAAGAAAAAGAGAGGCCACCAATTGCAGAGGCGTCTAACTTTCTCAAGCAATTCAGATTACCGGGAAGTGTTCCACTGCCATGTAAGAGAGTTTTTCTTGTTTGTTTGAAGATAATTTGCATATATTACGTCACCATGTTGGAAGAAAGAACTAATTTATAGGTGCCGCCTTCTATTCTGGTCATATTCCGTAACAATAAATTTTTTAAATAGGTTTTTTCTAAATATTCTTCTTATTTTCGTATCTGGTTCAACTTTCATTTCCTTTGTGACTACCCAATTAGCAATTACAAGTGTTTTGTCTTTCTAACTAAAATTCACAGCCTTCAGAGACTCCATTCCACTATATCTATGGCCGTCTTTTCTTTTTTATTCATCTTTTTTCTGTGCTTCTTCCTTTCTTCTTAATCAAGTCACACTGACATAAATTTTTTATCTTCGATCTCGAAGTAAAAAAATTGTTATTTTTCCATTATTATTTGTTTATTTATTTAATTGTTTATTCAAAAGCAAGCTATATAGTGTTGTCCTTTTTTTAAATCTATTTCCTCCCCCTTCCCCGCCTTTCGTCTATCGGGAATATCCCACCCAACCGATCATATCCCATTTCAATGTCGAATTGAACCCCATAATTCAGTGCTGATCGAATTACCTGACAGGTTACAGAAAGATTCAAGAATATACGTTTTCTATAAAACCATGCTACAAACTGATGAAATGTGTTTGTGTCAGGAGCATATCATTTGAAGTCCAAGACCTTCAATGCACAAAACCAGAAATATATATTTATGGATTTAAATTGAGTTATATTTTCATATATTTTTAAAATACTTTTACGTGATGATTAGAGAGACTTATTACTATTTCTTTCTCAAATCTACGGTAGTTCGGTGGTGCTTATATGTCCTTAATGCCTTCAGTTAAAACATTTTTTAAGTAGGTCTATTTCTACGTACGTGGCGAAATGAAAGAATCCAAATGTGAGGCAGGCGTGTGGTTTTGCAGGACGGTTCAGTTTTAGTCTTAGCGTTTTACGGAGGACACAGACAATCGTTCAGACAAAGAAGATCTATAAACTAAATCTCGGTCTTCTTCGATCCAATATTTACTCCTTTTTAGAATTTTCAGTCAAAGAGATGGGTAAGAAATTTGAAACGGACAGTCTAGAACCTGGACTTTTCGGAAAGCGAATCTTGCAGTTCTGTCCAATTGGTAGTTCCTCCGTAGAAGGCGAGACATAAGAAAATACAAAATGAAATCAGTGTAGGCCCAGTATCAACAGAGAAAAAAATACACGCTTAATTATTTCTGAGAATTCTGAAGGGAAAATATTTGTTAATAAAAACAGGCGTCGATAACAGGAAGGAACGTAACAACTGATTTTATAATGGAGCTTTCTGACTCAGGAAAGGAACATATGATGTTCTCTGGTGAAAAGAGTCATGAACTTTGACGGTCGAAGAACGGAGAGAATTTCATGACTGGATGAGGAATTTAGCATGTTGCCAGAACCCGTTTCACGGCGTTATCAACAGGAATAAGGCGAGAGAGGTAACCTCGTTGTAGGAGAGCCTACAATGACGTCCTTTATGAAGATTATCACGTGACATTATTTGGCCTTTCCCAAAACTAACCTTCCATAGTCTCCACCTTCTTTAGTTACTGGCAGAAAGTGAATTACTTCTACTTTTCATCGAATTTCTGGACCCCGACAGTGCTGTGATTGACTGACCAAGTAACTAAACGTGACTGTCACGACAGAGACTTAACTTGATTGCTGTTTCTACGTAAAATGGGGAAGTTACTTCGCTGCCACGCACAACGGAGAATCACGCGATGTGTAAGGCGCTGGAAAAAAAGACAGATGCCATCTGTGGAACCTATATTGTAATTCGATATAAATGTAGACTGCATATAAACAGGGGCACGAAATAAGGCCAGAAGATTGATAGCCTAGCTCACAAGGTACCGAAATCCATGATACCAAGGCCATCGATTCTGTAAACCCAAAATAAACACGATTTAAATAATTTGTTTTGGATTTCTCAAACCTTAAAGTCGACATGTTTCGTCGAAACGTCGACAAACACTAACTCAGCAACACAACGTCACAGCTCAAAAGAGCTGGGAGCTCAAGAACGCAGCCGCGGAAACCTAAAATTTTGCATAATTTAGAAATTTTGTAAATTGTCGCAGGGCATAAAAGTCTGGTGATTTCGCTGATACTTCCTACGATTTCAAATTCATGGCTATATTCGAAACAATGGAGACTTGCTTATCTAAACTGTACCTTTCCTGGTTTTAATGAACAAGTTCCGTGAGATTTCTCCATATCTTAACAGCAGACTTAGAGTTGATCTGGGCTTGTTTTGTTCTTCGTGTGCAGTAACGGGAGAGCAGTTGTTCATATCGGATTAATGACGAAGCTAATAGTCGCTTTTGGTTAAGTCTTATATTAATATACTTAAGCACGTTAATTCTTTAAAAATAAGTACGAGACGCTTAATACGAAACTGTTTAAATAGGCCTAATGGTGCTTAATATCGATACGGAATAAGACGGAAAGCAATGATGAATCTTAACCCACTGACAGAGAAGGGTAGTGTAATTTAATTACCTGGGTCCCAGTTCATCGTGAGGACCTCGATAGCAAACAAAATAAGTGACAATACCTTTTGTATATGCAGCATTAATAACAGGTCATTATGATTCACAACATAGAAGATAAAATTTCACAGATAAGGCATTTTCGATGTGAACACGTGGATGTGGTGAGTGGACGTGGTGAGTGGACTTGGTGAGTGGATGTGGTGAGTGGATGTGGTGAGTGGACGTGGTGAGTGGACTTGGTGAGTGGATGTGGTGAGTGGACGTGGTGAGTGGATGTGGTGAGTGGACGTCAAAGAATTGGTGTTAGAAGGGAAATTGAAAAAAACAAATAAATTCCTAATAGGCCTGCAGGTCACGGCCGTAAACTTTGCGATCGTGTACATAACAATAAACGGTTTGGGTTTCGAACCCCGTGGGGGAGACCTTTTCCGACCGACCCTCAAGCCAACACAACCCCCCCCCCCTTCCGTACAATAGGCATCATCTAGATCAGAGAAAATTAGGGCTTTATTTCAATTTCCCCCCCCCCCAATGGTTTCGTGCCACCTTGTAGTGTGAAGTTTACGTTTACGTAAAAATAAAATGGGCTTTATAGGGACCTGGTAGGCTTTAAACAAAAGAAAAATATCCAGCAACAAACAAAAGAACCACTGTGTGCTTATTAAGTTAGCTTTATCGGAGAGTTTGTGCTGTCAGTGATTGACAACCACCATATTTAAAACGCAGGAACAGAGAGGTTTGTGTCAAGACGTCATACTTTGTACTTGTTTTCGGGAGATGCGTGATTGGAATCCGGGTTGGATAGATACCAGCTACCTTGACTGCTGTTTCGATGGCTGTTCTCTTTCTCTCAAAGAAATCCTGGCACAGAGCCTCAGTTTCGGCAGACATCTCCTTTAAATTTCCTTAAAATTCAGCTCTCGGCGATATGTGACCTGAGCAATTCACCACTCACTGATGATTTTTACCATTCCACGCTCTGCAATCTGAGCAATTCAAATCGGCTTTCAATAAATCATAAACAAATGAACTCAAAGTATGGCATGGTCCCAAACCCTGTCAGAAAAAAAGCGGCATGAGCTGGAAACACGCATTTCCTAGAGTCACCCACCAGGATCGTTAGCTACTTCTTACTATAGCCTGTGGCACAAAACGTCCTATTCTACTTTTGCACAAGTCTGTGTGTATCTGATTATTACCCCTCTTCCTCTGTATTTCTGTTTCTATGAATTTATGACGCGTTTCATTTGTTCCGTTATTAATTTATGCATCTCCTTCTTCTGCTCCGCTTTTTTTTCCTCGACTTATAGGCCTACACTAAATTAAAAAGCGAATTGAAAGAAATGAAGGCAGCAATGCGAATTAGCTGTCTCAGCGGACTTGAAAAAGGATAACTAAAATAGAACTGATGCATCTACAGACAAGAGATTAATATTGCAGCACCTAATTTAATCGCCCTCCTGCTTATTTCATCCAGCATTAAAACTCCTGCTGAACCTATGGAAACTTTCTCGCATTACTTACGTTCCCAGCGCCGTATAAACCTGCCATTACGCTGACAAAATAACACAGATATTTTCATAATAATTTCCTGGTTTCGAGATTCGTGAAGGCTGTGATATTCTGTTACATGGTCTGCATTTTAAACTGAGATCTATCCTGGATTCTGACATGTGAAACTGTCGATTTACATTAAAGAATGAAGAACACTAGTGCAAAAATATTATTCACGCGTATCTCTCGCCTGTTATTTGTAAAAGAACATGTACTGATATTTATAATTTGTTCTTCCGATACAAACTGACCAGAAGAAAGTATTTTCTGCTCGTAAGGGTTGTCTGACCGTGCATCTTTCTCATGAAATAAAGTGAAATGCCAACTTGATGCAACTAGGTAATTTTATTGATGTACTCTTAGCTCGACATGTTTCGGGTGCATACTTCCATTATCAGGAGCATTAGATGTTGATTGCAGCATATGGTTTTCTGGACCGAGTTTTTGGATGGGTGGTGGTCTTGAGAGCCACTGTGTAAGGTGCGGATGGTGCCGTGCACGGCACCATCCGCACTGCACACACGACCTCCTCTCAAGACCACCACCCATCCAAAAACTCGATGCAGAAAACCATACGCTGCAACTCAACATCCAGTGCTCCTGATGATGGGCGTAAGTACCCGAAACATGTCGAGCTAAGAGTACATCAATAAAATTACCTAGTTGCATCAAGTTGGCATTTCACTTTATTTCATGTCTGCTCTTAATTTCATTATATTTTCTTTTGCTTCCTATAAACGCCAATGTATAGCGGTATGTACAATAACAAAGGATTTGCAGCACTTGTGTACAGTTCCTGATACTATTTCACGAGGAACTGATAAAATCATGTAAGGAAAACCGTAAATGATTACAAGTTCTTGAATATTTGTTTGATCAAAGGCACACATTTTAAGGACTAAACGCAAAACGATTCCCAGGACCACATATTAATAAAAAACCTCACCTGGAATTATTAATACATTATTTCTAATCCTAGCCGTTTTAATGAAATATTTCTAACTTCTTATTTTATCACGTTAATCGGATATAATTTAAGATGTAAATTAACTGGTTTCGGTTTATCGTACACTTTTGTAATATTTGTGAAAATGAGATCTCAAGCGGACGATAAGCGATAATTTTATGCAGCGTTCATAATAAACTATGTAATGTCTTATTAGCCTGACGATGGCTTCTTTTTGAGCCGAAACATGTTGCTTTAAAACCATATATGATACAAACAGCTTAGTTCGGCTTGGCGAATGTTGTTCACCTTATGTATCTTAGCTTTAATTCTCGATGAGAGATACATTAAATTTAAATACAGTGGATTCGTTATAACATAATTTTCAGTTTATTACTTTTTAATTGCTCTATCATAGGATTTTATATGGGACATTTAAATAATTTTTAAATAAATCATAAATAAATGTGTAGGCTACTTTTGTAAAGATTATTGCTGTAAGTTGATGGGCCAACTTACTGTCCATATGCCGCATGTTGTCTACATTTTTCTTCTCCCAGTAGTGGAAAGAATTTCTCTTAATTAAAAAAACTACATTTTTTCTAAAGAAAATTGTTTGTTTAAATTCAGCAATCTGCCTAGTAACATCCACTCTATTGTTCACGCTTGAAAATTTTCTTCTTCTAATCTGTAGACACGTAAAACGTGAAGTAGAGAAGTGGACTAATTTTATATTATTTATTTCTTGCACTGATAAATATTTCATAATTTTACCAACCATATACTTATAGAGTCTATCATTTTAAAACTAATAATAATAATAATAATAATAATAATAAGCACATTTTTCGTAAGTTATTGGTTAAAAAATATTAAGCTAAGTGGTCTGTTAGCCCAAAATATAAGGAGGAAATTTATATGCTTAAGAAACCGTGTCCAAAGAACGAAGTTAAGTTGAGAAAATCTGTACAGTGCCTTTTCCTTCATGATTTCTTTCGTCTATATCTAAATTTAAAATTTGCTGTTAATATTTGGCCTAATGCATATTTATGGAGACAAGGGTGAGCAATATTCGGAGTACTTTTCACAAAAAGTCTGTTAACTTTCTACAGGATCACAACCTTTGGCTCGAATACCAGCATTTTGAAATCCTAGTAATGAAATATTTGACATGACTTGAAGCTCCAGTTGTTACAGTAGCTGCCGTGCCTGTGTAATAGACCTTGCCTTTTACACTCGGGGTCCAAACCTGAACGAACGATACTTGGGCTCTTTACCTTAGGTCAAGACAGTGTATCTGAAGTAAAAAAAAAAAGAAAATAGAACATATCATGAAGACACGTTTAATCAGAGGCAATTATTTTACGTGCATGTGCATATTTTAAGTGCAAAAACGTGTCACAACTCTCATTACATGTGACAGGCAGTTATCTGAAATATTGCTTTCATTTGATAAAGGTTTGTTTTAAAAATCTGCGCTTATTTAAAATTTAAATATTTGTGCCTGTACTAGCCTAACCATAAACATACATCATTTGTGGCAAAACTTGGAACGCATGCGCCTTGAGCAAAGCGGACAGAGCTATTCTTAGAGTTGACGGAAACCGTGTTGGTCTAACTTGTGTGGCCATTTCCAGGATGATTTAAATGTACTCCTGAGGAAAGGAAACTTGGGAGACCGCTGTGTTTGCGCCGCCAGTTTAGAAAAATTTCTGGAGAGATTGTAAATATGCCAGTTTGCATCTCCTCAGACAACTGAGCTCTTCAGATTCCAGAAATACGCGGACCTTAGATTTATGTAATTTTAATTTCTTGCATTTTCTAGTTGAGTGTTTTCTTGTGTTTGATTACAGGTTTCCTACGTATTATGCAAAAAATTCCTTCTATTAATAAATGAAACAATAATGGCAGGCAGTACCTACAAGCCCATACATTTTGCTCTTTTTTATGCATTCAAGTCTTCAGCCATACTTCCCCTTCCTACCCACATACTCAGTTAAATGCTGATTTTTAAAATTAAAAACCTGAATTCCTTCTACGACAAAGCTTATCAACACGTCACATCCTGTGGATCTGTTTGTATCTGTTTAGTTTAGGCGGAGGAAGATTCAGAGAGGGGGAGAGAAAATATACGATTACTTATGGCATCGAAAAGGGAGGGGGAAAAGGCTTGTATAAAAGAGGGGAAGAGTCGTTACGTTGCCTGGCAACGGTTGAAATGGAATCTTTCTTTCCACGTCCGATGTTTGCACGTCACTTAACCATTAGAGCAATCATCAAGAACCAATCACAAGGGAGATAGCGAGACAGTTGCCATCACACAAAGGGAGTGGCGGCAGAAGTGGTTATGCTATGTGCATGGTTCTAAAGACCAAACAGCGTCACCGTTTCCCACCACAGCGCTTGTTATGGTAACTACTTTCTGCAACTTCAGCGTCAAATCCTCAAGCTTAGAGTACAGTCCCTCACCCTTACCAAAAAAAATGTCGGTTATCTTCCGAAACTGGCTAAATATTTTCGAAAATTATACTGATATTAAATTCTTTGTTACCGAAGTACAGAAAATTTCCATAAATCAAAGAAACATCTCAAAATTCTAAGTGATACAAAGAAGACATTCGACAAGTTCCAAATCTAGGATCCACAAATATTAGCCGCCACCGTACAAAGTCTAATCGTCATGACGATTGGCGCTCCTGGATTTGTATACCCTTGCTTCATTAACCGCATTAATAAAGTTTTTGGGCAGTAACTTCGTCACATATTTGAACAAGTGCCGTCTTGGCGTCCTTCTTACTCGTCCTAGTGTTCTATGTTTTATGCTGCAACATAACGGAACAATATAACTTGAGCACTTTGCAGAACAAAGAACCGTTGGTAAGATTGGTATCTAGGAGACAGGAAGAAGCGCAAGTAAAAGGAAAATTCATCAACGTAATAATTTCCCACAATTTACTTAGCTACTCATATCTACGGCTCTGTAAAAACCTTTTTCTCCAGCACGGCACAAGCCCGCGATGTAGTGTCCACATAAAGCCTAAGAATGTTGTTTATCACGTGACTATACCACGTGGGTCTGTTACTACGATGGTCAAGAGAAGGAATTTAAGACTGCATGCAGAATTATTTTTAAAAACTTGAAAAAATCTAGACTCGTAAAGGACAATAGAATTGAAAGTGATCCTGTGTAAGTAATGTGTAAGGACATGAATTAGATTTAACTGGCTCATAATTATTTTAAGTTGCAGGCTCTTGTGAAAACAGTAATGAGCTTTTCGTCATTTCAAGCTTCCGCCGCGATGTGAAAGAAATCTCCGGTTTTCTGGGCTGCTGCGTGGCGTTGAAAGTTAGTTGGTCGTCGACGTTTCGGCAACTTTCTACTAGTCCCATCTGAAATAAGTTTATTTATGAAGGAATAATGCTGCATAACAGCAAAGAAAATAAAAGATTTCGATAATTATCTTGCTGATTTGGAGAACTTAGTGAACCACATCAATTGGGAAGATATATTCTGCTCCATATTGTCAGCTAACTCATTCTTTAGGCTGCAGATTTATTTCCAGAAATCCACTTATTCCAATGGCATTAAAAGCAATATTGTTCTTTATGTCGAATCATGACCGCCTCTGTGGTCTAGTGGTCAGAGTTTCTGGCTACAGATACAGAGGTCCCGGGTTCGATTCCCGGCGCTACCAGATTTTCTGAGTAATAGTGGGTCTGGAACGGGGTCCACTCAGCCTCGTGAGGTCA
>Ga0136643_10003739_pt1 | contig 20641 bp, 16 predicted proteins | sample TergutLab28metaG_FD_96883 | JGI IMG/M metagenome (GOLD analysis project Ga0136643, IMG submission 96883) | Labiotermes labralis P1 segment gut microbial communities from Petit-Saut dam, French Guiana - Lab288 P1 (version 3) (version 3) | ecosystem: Host-associated > Arthropoda: Insects >...
TTTTTTTTTTGTTTTTATTTTTGGTTTTTTTTTTTTTTTTTGGGAAAAAAAACTATTGTTTTTTTAAACCCGCCGCAACAAGAACAAACCCCCCCCCCCCCCCCCCCCGCACAACATTCATGATTTTAATACACATGACGTGTACTTCGTATGCTTTATTTATATGAAATAAGATATTATCGCGGTGAAGTTTCCTTGTGTGATACTGTGTAGTCTGTTAGATGTATACAAACTTTGCCGAAGATTGCATTGCATCCATTTTCAGGGTAAAAAATGAAAACGGAAGCAGTAGGTTAATTGGTGTCATAGAGCAAAAACCAGAGTGTGAACGTACAGAATGCAGTGCTACTAGTTGACTCAACTTCAACAGCGTGATTCAGAGGTTATTTGGAGCAGAAATACCCGTATAAGTCACAGCTTGATAAGATGCTTACGACGAGATGAGTGGGCGGTAATGAGTGATAGTGTGGTAAGTGGAACGCTGTAATGGTTCAGTTCTTAGTTTGCGTGTTGCGTCTCAACATGTATCACATTTTGATGTACAGGAGTGCTACTGCGTGTAAGTGTGTCGCTCTAATGCAGTTGAGGAGTGTGCGTTTTGTATATCGCTTCAGCAATGCGAATGGAGGGACTGTTGCACAGGAATACCAGCGATGGTGACCGGGTCGCAGAGTGCGTGTCGAGACGACGCCGTTCAGAATGTACACAGCATTTTGTAACGAAGGCAAAAAAAATCTGCCTGGCAGAGCACGGTTGACACATGGTAGTTGTAACAAAACTTGTAATTCTCACTCTTTGGTACAGCAGAATGCACTTGACGTAGGTAAACGGCGAATTTTACTCTGTAACATGCCATGAATGCACAAAGGGGGCGTAGGTGTATAGCTGTACCTTTTCGTTAAACTCGGTGGTAGATAAGGGAGGATAGTCAACCCCACGCCCCGGCCGCTTTGCCCCCGGGAAAAAGTCCCGGTTCCCGCTGTACAGGAGACTCGGCAGGCCCCTGAGCCAGTCTCGAAAGGTGGGGAGAATATCACCCCCGCCGGGGTTAGAACCCCGAAACGTCCAGCTCGTAGGGAGTCGCTATGCCAGTCCACGTATATATGTAACAGTACAACGGAAATTTTTGGCAGAGGCTTTCAGCAAGCGTGTAGTACAAAACGTGAAATTACTAACTGGGATTACAGTATGTCAACGGACGTTTATTGGCTGCTTGTAACAGAAATTGTCCAGAAAATTAACCTCCTGTTATTTGAAGGATGTGCCTCTTTCAGCAAGCGTGGTGGTACAACATGTAGTGCCTCCACGTTTCGGCAGAGAGGGTACAGAGGAGTACTTGCATGACAGTTGTCAACATAGAAGAATAGGCTGTGGTTGTTTGTTGTTGTGGTCGGTTTTATTGCCCATTTTCAACCCATTAGATTCCTTCCTGTGGGATTGCGTGCTGTCTGGGATGTGCCATAACAGTAATCAAGAAACAAGACTGCAACTGGTAGAATGCACAGTCAACACTGCTGCTGACTAACAAATGAAATGGAATATATTCCGTGAGAATATTCGGTTTCTGGCAGCATGCATGCAATTATGAAATTGTAATTTTTAAAATTTGATAAACATTCAAGTTAAAATAATCAAGATTATTAGAAAGGTTCTTCTTATTTACTAATCCAGTATGCTAGAGCTTAAATCAGTTATGATGTTGACTCAAGATACAGGTTATGGAACTTGCTTGCTCAAAGTGATCTACAGAACTATCTTGCCCCAAAGTGACCTCCAGAGCTCTCTTGCTCCAAGTGACCTCTAGAACATGCACCTAAAACTGGAACAACTGGATGCAAATTACTCTGACTCTTATTATTGTTTTCGATTACTGGAAATGTATTTGTGATTGTAGATGCATAGACTGTGCCATAGCCAAGGCAGGCAGATCCTGTTTTCTCATGTTGTAATCCTGAAATCAGTCCTGGGTGACTTGTGTGTGCTTATTGGTGGATGAAGTGGTTCTAGAGTAGGTTTCTCTCTTGGAATTTCTTCAGTTTGGGCTACTCATAAGCCATGATCCATACTCATCTCTGACCACCCCCGTGATGTGTGTGATTCCTCTGATAGTCCACACATTTTCACATTCTCAGGTTCAAGGTGGTGTTTCATCTCTGGCGTAGCACTTGACTAATCAGAGAGTAATGGACTTGACCCTTACAGTGGTATTGCTGTATGGGAGGATAATGGAAGTTGGTCACTACCTTTTCAGTTTCTTACGTTTTCTTTTGCTGTACACTTGGAGGAAATTCAGAAAATACATACATACATATATATATGTGTTGCATTTAACAGAGTTACTAAAATTCTTATGCAATACGATGAAGAACTTACAAAAAATATTTATTTTGTAAGAGGCATTCTTCTTTGCAAACATTTAGAATTAAACACGATTCATAAAATTAATTATTTTCTGATAGAAATGGTTTAGAGATGTATCCTGTCACTTTTTCACATTTATAATTACAGATTTACCCATAAAATAATTATATTCAGAAGAGCAGAGTTATTAATAAGCATATGAGACTTGATAAAGTATGAATCACATGTTCATGAAAAATTTAAATCAGGGACATCCGTTGTCTGTCTGCTATGACAGAGGCAATGTCACTTGACTCTCATCCCAGAGGCCTGGGTTCAATCCCAGGCCAGTCTGTGTCATATTTGTTGTGGAAAAGGAGGTGCTGGAGCAGGTTTATTCCTGAGTACTTCTATTTTCCCCTGTACTTACCTTCATCTGAACGTTATTCTGACCAGAAGGGCAAAGAGACGATGGCTGTGAATGTCCAGAAGGCAACCCTGTTGCAAACGTCAGGGAACTTGTTATACAGAAGCATTTTCACTTCTTTTTCAGGCCTCATGAAATGTGGCACTGCAACAGGATTTGCTCTCAGAACCTTGATCTTCCCCCATCACTATCATTCCACCAATGCTTCATACTCATCCTCATCTTATTACTCCTTTACCAGAAAGGTGAATTGGTGAAGCCTGGACACCTTCAAAAAGCAATGCTTTTCCCAAAAATCACAGAGCATTGGATAGAAAAGTACTTCTTCAGTTATAGGCCATGTCGTGGTTGAGGTTGTTAGCTGCCAGCCTGTCCCGTGGAGGCCTGGATTCGACCCCAGGACATTTTGTGTATGGTATTTGTAGTGGACAAAGTGGCAGTGGGAAAAGTTTTTCTCCAAGTGCTTTTGTTTTCCCTGTCATCATCTTCATACTAATGCTCCATACCCATTTACATCTTTATGCTACTGTTATGACCGGGATAAGTGAGGAAAGCAGTGCTGTTTCCACTATTTGGGGGCCTGGGACAGAAGTGTGTCTGCATTGGTTTTTTTCAGTCCTAATAGTTATAGTGGTTATTTTTATAAACATAACTGAAGTAAACTGTTGTTGTAGCTGCCGTCAGGAGACATGGGCAATAAACAGGCACCACAGAGTCAGTCTGAAGAGGAGGAGGATCGCATAACCCCTGCAGCAGCTGCAGCCACCTCTACTGCTCTACCTGGGACATCTCGAGCCACCATTTCCATCTACCCACCTCAGGAGAATGGGGAGGATGGTGAGGAGGAACTGCCACCCCTGCCACCTCCCATGAAGCCGATCACAGAGCCCATGTTGGTGACCTCTAACAGTGCTTCATCAAATGCAGAGGAGAGTCAGGGCAAGCGGGTAAGTTTTCAGAGCCGTTAATTTCCAGTAAGAACTTTCTGTTTGTTGCAAGTAAATGAAGACTTTTATGTATAGTAGCTTCATTCACAAAGAAAATAAGAACAACCTGAATTCAAGATTGTTTACTGCCATAGATTCCTTAACCCACATGAAATGTAGAGGATATAATTTACGTAGCTCTAAAACTTCATCTGTAGTGTAAGATGTGCAGCTTGCTCTCGAAAACATAGATTGAGAATGTTTAGAACAGCATACTGAGGTTAATGTTTGGACATAGGAAGGAGGTTGTAACATGATGATGGGGAATATTTTCTAGTAAGAAGATTCATAATTTATTCATTCATTATTATCAGGGTGATCAAATTAAGGCTGTGGGATATAAATAAAATGCAGCATGCATGGGGGAGATATGATGTGTATATCAGAGTTTTAGTCAGGAAACCTGTGAGGAAGAGTTCTGTATGTAGATGGGATCATAATATTGAAATAAATTGTAAAGAAGAATGGTGTGAGTTTTGGGCTGGATGTGTACAGGTCAGGATGGGGACCAGTGACAGGTTATTAGGAACACAGTACAGACCTTTCCCAACTTCAAGTTATGCAGTTTCAGGAATTTTATAAGTAAAAAAAAACTGAAATAATAACATTTTTCAGTGTGTGCTAGATATTTTATTGTAGGAATGATAAAGTGTTGAGACAAAGGTGGTTGAATACTGCTGGGTGATAGCACAGACGGCAGAGCAGTTGTGCTGCAGCCCGTCAGGTTCCATTGTGTTTGAATTTTAATTTCACATAATTTATACTCTTTTTTAACTTGTGCTGGACCTTCCAGGACATAACTATTGCATAAGTCAGGAAGTGCCTGTAATTCAGCTTTATGTTCCAAAAAGTCAGTAAATTTCTTGACCAGCTGAGTGATAATTACTAAAGACTTATTCTTTTTATGAGTTTGTCAACTTTTGATGCAGTGTAGTTGGGGTGTTTGTTCTTCTAGGATGTGGCACTGTGTAACTGAATGATTTGAAACAATGTCATTATTCTCCTAGTGTCAATGAAGAATGTACATTTTGATCCTTGTAGATGAGACTGCTGTCTTGTCCCAAAACATTGGTAACCAGCCATCAGGTGACACAGTGCCATATCCCAGAACAATAGAGAACTTGACTGTTCTACATGCAAGCAGTAACTACATTTCTCTTCCTTGCATTATTTGTCACATGATGATTGAAGTTTGAATTCTGTACATTGCTAAATATAGGTATGTATATAGTCATCCAGCCTGTCCATTAAAGCACTGGACATTTTCTGAATATAGGTCTATGTTTACAGTCATCCAGCCTCTCTCTTAAAGCACTGGAAGGAGCTACGTCAGCAGACTTGGCAGAAATAGAACAAATCGTCAAAGAGCGAATGGTGTGTTGTTTTTTTGAGCAATAAAATGGTTGCAGTTTTTTGTACCCTTAATGACATGTTGATTTTTGCATGATGTTGAAGGATTTAGTTATGATTGTGGGATTATTATGCACCAGTATTGCAACTTTAATTTTTGTTGTAGTTAGCACCTGTTATGTGCCAAACAGCCTGTTGTAACTATGCAATTATAATGAACCTTCCTTAGAGGTTCCTGGATTATGTTCTGTTTTGTAGCTTTTTACCAGTTCCCCCCCACCCACCCCCACAGTACTTTGAAGAACCCTGTGTTCATGTACACACAGTCAGATAATTGTAACACACATAATTGTGTATGGCCTCTTATTATTTTAATTCAGATTATACTGTGTATTTTACGTTATGTTACTTTTGTTTTCTGTACATCTCTCTTCACTTTGGTTTGTCTCACCTGTCTCATACTCTTGAACTCTATGTGTTCAGTGACTGTAGGTGTATTGCCTTACAGCACACTGCATTTATGAGTAGCTTCGTATAGTCATTGTTTCCAGAGTGCTGCTTTTCATTTTTGCGTTGTAGTTTATGTGTGTGCGATGCATATTGGATAAACGTAAAACGTATAATTCAGAAATGTAGTGAAAGTTGAGTATTTTGTAAATGGCTTGCATCAGACAATATTTCAGGGTGTAGACACTATTGTAGATTACACCTAGTAAGTCCCTGCATTTGCCAAGTTATTACTACCAACTATAGAAAAGTATGAGAATATTAGGTTAGAGCTGTATTTAGTGGCAAACATTCTTACCAAATGTCACAGAAGTTGGTTATTTGATTTCAAGAGTTGGAAGTTCAACACACACACACGTGCGTGTATGCCTGAGTGTCGTGATGACATAACCTTCTTTTTTCCTTCATGAAAAGAAAGTAGGCTGAATGTAACCTTTTCTGCATGTTAGTAAAAGTGCATTTAATACATGTGTCACACTGAGTTTGATTTTTTGATAACTGTTAAAAAATCCTTGAAGAACATTCACAAGAAGTTCTAGAGCCATTTGAATATTTTCTAGGTATATCTGCTTAATTTTGTCTTAAGAAATGTGGCCATCAGTTTCGAATTTAAGGCTCTCTGCAAACAACTGCGTTTTCATGTGCAAGTTCCAGTGCATTTGTATCTGCAGTTAATTAAGCATCATGCCATGGGGACATGTATATACTTGGCACTTGTAGGAGGTGAGTGGTCTGCTTCACACCCCAGAAGCATTGAATAGGAGGCTGGGTGTGTCTCAGAGCTGGTTTGGACACTATGGAGGAAAAAAAAAATCTTGCTTCTGCTGGGAATCAAGTGACAATCTTGATTCATCCAGGACTTAGCCTGATCCTTATATCAGCTGTGTTGTTCCAGTTTATGTCATCTCTCAGGGCAAATAAATATGCTGATGCACCATAATCATGTACCAGATGGACAGTTTTCTGTTCTGACAATGTTAGAAGTACATTGTCATTACTAACATTTACCTATTTTTGTTAAAGGAGCAACATACAGAAAACCAAGAGAGAAACAGTCTGCTGAACCGGGACCTGAAACCAGTCGGTGAAAGTGCTGCTAATTTGTGCGATGGAGAGGGAACTAACATCAGTGCGACTTTTGAGTCAGCGTTAGGGGAAACAATGGAGGGTGGTGTGGATAGAGTTGATGGTCTAGTGGCAGGGAGCAGTGTCCCTGACGGCAGCAGTGCTTCAAGTGAATCATCTGCAATTCAGAAGCGAGAATATGTGATCCGCGAGCTAGTGGATACGGAAAGGGACTATGTCCATGACCTCCGTGAGGTCGTAGAGGGTTATATGGCCCTTATGAGGGACTGTGATTGTGAAATTGTGATGCCAGAGGACTTAAGAGGAGGCAAAGATAAAATGGTGTTTGGAAATGTGGAAGCCATCTATGAGTGGCACAGGGAGTAAGTATTGAATGTTTCAGTGCAAGTAATTTATTGGCATGACTAGAATAAGGCTTTGCAATGTGGAGTACTGAGGGAGTGTTTATATCAGATTACATGTAGTTTCAAGACAACAAACTGCACTTGGGACAATTTCTGTTCTTAATGTAGGATGCCTTGATAGCTGTGATGATTTGCTGACAGTATTTCCATGTGAGATTTGAGGTCTTCACAGTTATGCTGCTGAAGATCCAAGTGTTCTGGGGTGTTATGCCATGTCAGCTGGTAAATAGCAACTATTAGTACATCCTAGAAGACTTAACAGGACATTCAGGATATACACGATTTTCAATTTTACATCAGTCAGATATATGACAAATACTTTAAACAAGATGAAAATGTGCATCTAGCAAAAGAAATCTGGTGCTGCTGCTTCCTGTTTATTGTCATGAAGAGACGGAGTTGAACTTTCGTGAAGTAATGGTTGAAAAATGCATGTTCAATTATATTTTAATGAAATGTGTGTAGATGTATTTGGGGGAAGGGGCTTTGATTATTATCTTAAGGTTATTCATTCCCTTTGTGATATCAATCAAATATATATTTCACATTATGCAGTCATACACAGAGTAACTTTTTAAAACTTTATTTAGGCAGCTAGTTTCCGCTTAACATAAACCATCATCTGACCTTGTCTTTTAAGAACTTTCAGTAAAAACTGTTAACTACAAGTAGGTGTGAGATCTCACACTTTACAAAGTTCCTAATAACTGCCAGAAAAAAATACAGTAGGTTTATTAAAGATATATAACAACGAAAATTGGTGAGTAGTAATATATGTAATATATATATATATGTGTGCACATCACATCTGTATGTTTTTGTGCTTTGTAAAGAACACAGACCTGACATGTGTACCACATATTGAAAATGTACTGTCTATCAGTGGCTTTTTAAATAGAATTATACATATATTACCCCTCACATTTTTCATTCTTATACATTTAAAAAACCTATTGTATTTTTCCAAGTGTTTATTAGGCACTTCATAAAGGACAAGGTCTCACACCTATTTGTAGTTAAAGTTTTTACTGAAAGTTCTGTAAAAAAGAAACCTGATGATGGCTTATGTCAAGCCAAAATGTGTTGCCTAAAAATTACTTTGATTGTGTGGGACTGTGTGCTGTGAAATATGTGCTGGATTATCAGTGAAAAAAATTTGTGACTTAGGAAAGCAAACTTCCTACTGTAAGTGTCAGCCAGCAGGTATCAGATAAAAACATGCAGCATATATCATATACACACAGGGTTAACATCACCAGCATACAGTGTTCTTGTGAATACGCATTTCATAATTACCAAATTACCAGTTTTTACCAAGTTGTTCAGCCAGTCCCTATGTATCAGATTTCACATGTTAACACAGGCTTTCAAGACAGATTTTACTTGGGTTCCTTTGTACAATTCAGATATATATTTTTATTCATGATTAAAAGAAAGTCTTAATGACAGTTTGGCCTGTGTTTATAAGAATTGTGTAGATTTGCAATACAAAGTATCTTGTCTCTTTCAATTTGAAGTCCTACATTTATAAAAATATTATTACAATGAAAGATGGGTTGTGGTACCTAAGAATATGACAGATATTTGATCACCAGACCTAACTCTGAGTGACTTATTTTTGAGGGGTATATAATGTAACATTTGTGCCACCACTGCCTACACAGGTTCATGACTGGAAAACACAACTGAAGCAGTGGCACTAATTACCAGTGACTTACTGCAAGAGGTCAGGGAAGGACTGGAGTATTGAAATGACATTTGCTTGAATTGACATCTGCCATGTGACTGACGTACGTCACATTGAGACAGGGCGCGTTCAGGGATTTTTTGTCAGTCCCTGTACGTTCAATCAATAATAAGGCTAGTTTTAGTTTCTGTGGGTTTTTGAAAGTGTTAACTATTTTTAAGTTCCATGTAAGTTAGTGAAGGAGGCTGAATACAGGAAGTGTTTATTGCTGTCCTAGTCCATGAGGCAATAGAACAATTTATGGCTTTGTATGTAACTAATGCACATGTTTGGGATAAACATGTGCTGGGGTAGTGAATGGAGCATTTGTATGAGGATATGTACAGCATCAAACTAAGTAAGATATAGTTAGAACTGGAAGGTTAGTTTATTCTGCAATAAAGTACTATTCAGGTTCCAATGTCAGTCATAATGAGGCAAGCAGCGTATGTATAACATAACATCGAGGCACGTTCATGTAACCATTGTTGCAGGGGAAAAGCAGTAAGTATTACATATTCCAAGAGTGTGTTTGTAGCCTTGGGTATCCAGCATGCATTGCACATTCATCATATTGTCATCTGCGGCCTGCCTGACTCTACAATATTTTTTTTACATTATGTCATAAATGGACCTATTTTCAAGAAAAAGTTACTGAACATAAAATGTGTGTTTTGATTTTATATACAACTTTTGTCTGAAACATTTCTCATTCTGAGACAAATTGAGGGAGATATGATCAAAAAAGTATATTCGACTTCATGTAAAGTACTCTTTCTTCATGTCAGATTTTAATTAAACTTGAATTTTCTCAAAAGATTTTTGCAAAATACTCAAATAACAAATTTCATGAAAATCCATCCAGTGGGAGCTGAGTTGTTCCATGTGAACAGACAGACAGACTTGAAGCTAATAGTTTCTTTTTGCAATTTTACTAATGTGCCTAAAAATTATGAGGTAGAAACACACCACTCATTTAATACTAGTCATACCAGTGACAGTTGCTGAGATGATAAACTGTTTAGTGATATATCAGATACCGGGAAAAAGGGTTCCAGCATCACATACGTATGACATTACTGAAGAAAACTGGAAAATCTCATTTGACTAATTCTGTAGATTCATTCCAAATTGAATATCCCCAGAATAGTGTAACGTACGGTCGGTACTGATAGGTATAATGTGGTGAGACATGTTGCTGGTAGTATCGTTTGTTGAGACTTGTTACTGACAGGTAAAATGTGAGTTGAGACATGTTACAGGTAGTATAATGTGAGTCGAGACATGTCACTGATAAGTATCATATGGAGGTGTGGTGAGATATGTTACTTACAGGTATCATATGTGGGGAGATATGTTACTGTTAGATGTCATTTATGGTGCAAAATTGGACAGATACAACACATCAGAGTGAGTGAAATGTTTAAAATACATGGATGAAAGTGTATGAATTCTGTAACAAACACATTAAATCACAATTTCCAAAGTTATGCTATATGACATACTTTTATGACTCAGATGTGCTCTGTGAAGAAGAGTCATAATGATGATAATATGGTATTTCTGTTTTTTTGTTTCAGTTTTTTCTTAAAGGCACTAGAAAAGTGTACTGAGCATCCGGAAGAATTGGGTCCCTTGTTTAAACGATATGAACGAAAGCTTCACATGTATGTCGTGTACTGCCAGAACAAACCTGTCTCAGAATATATTGTGTCCGAATATATTGACACCTATTTTGAGGTTTGTAATTTTAGTTTCTGATCTGTAGTTTTGGCAGATGTAAATAGTAAATGAGATCACCTGTCTATCTGTATTATCTGTATACTTTGTGTCCTAATCTTTTCATGGGCTTGGGTGGAAATTAATATGCAATGTAAGTTGTAGAATGAATTTTTTTTTTTAACTTGATAAAATTTTGGCATAGAGAATGCTTGTAATGGATTCTGCACTGTTTTTTATAAATTAAATAGTCACATAAAATTATATTACACTTTTACAGGAACTACGCCAAAAGTTGGGACACAAATTGCAGTTATGCGATCTACTGATAAAGCCAGTCCAGCGAATTATGAAGTACCAGTTGCTTCTTCGTGACATCTATAAGTACACTGAACGAGCAAAATTATACAGTGAAACAGAGTCTTTACGACAAGCAATGCAAGTCATGCAGGTTGTACCTAAGGCTGCCAATGACATGATGGATGTTGGTCGCTTGCAGGGTTTTGATGTGAGTTATATTCATTTAACCACATTGCTGTGATATGTATGTGTTAATGTAGGTATCTGCACAAGAGCACTCAGAAAAAGTGGTTACTTTTTAAAAATTTTTCTGATCTCACCCTATATTTGTTCTGCTATTTTCTTTAAAGCTGTGTCTCATGAGAACGCAACTATTGTATTATAGCAGAAATGACTATGAATATTTTTTTTTAAATCAAATGTTGAGTATTTTTATATGGAGGATATAAAATTTATTTGTAATTTTTTAACATGTATGTTTCAGAGTTGAGATTTTTTAGTTTTTGTTTGTCTTGAACTGATAGTCCCTATCTTTTGAAAATCTTGAAGGTGGTTAGTTATGTAAACTTTCCATTACATAAATTATGTTGAAGTGTTAATTTAGTGCAGTTGCTAATAACATGTGATCATGAATCTGAAGTACGTCTTTTGTATGTCAACTGTGCCTTTTGGCACGAAGAGTTTACAGGATATTGGACACATTGAGTTGATGAATTGGTTGGTGTTCTCTTGGGCTAAGTCATAAAGACCATTTGCTTTTCAGGTACAGTTTCTTCCTTTTGTAACTCTTAAACACTGAAACTATGAAATTATGAAGTTTATGGAAATTAGCATTGACATGATAAAATGTATTTTGTCTCTCTCCCAAGGGCCTAGGAAAAGACATTAACTAACTGCACTACCAGATCATACAGCAGTGGGGAAGAACTATGCTTTGAAAACTAAATTGTTTGTGTAATCATGGCTTTCTGAATGATTGAATTCTGTAATGCAATGATAGTGGCACACCTGTATACGTTATTGACATCATACCTTTTGTGTCACAGTATCTGTGGTGATTTATGAACACTAATTATTCACATTACAGCATATACTTCCCAAATGACTGTAGCCTTCAGACATGTCTGCACATGTTTTCTTATCTGTTTGAAATTTCCCTCTTCATGTTACCCTTTATCGTACATAACTAAGGGGATGAAAATCCTGGGATATGTATGTATCTTGAGAAACATTTCTGCTAAAATGTAACAGTAAAAAGTATTTGAAAGAAAACAAATCTCTGTTATGCTGCTGTTTTTGTTGCTATACAAGTGTTGTTCCCAGTTATATTTATAGACTCCATTAATAAAACAAAAGATTGTACTTATTAATCCAGATGTACAGTCAGTAGAGTTCAGGAAATTTTTTTCTTTCACATATTACGATTGAGAACTCTGGTTTAGAAATTTGCTATTGGTATGGTGCATTTGGAAATGTGAGTTTGTTAACCGGCTGACTTTGTGTTGCAAGCACTGAACTTCGTAGCTCTTTGTTTCTTCATAACAGAGCATACATGACATAAGTGTGAGCCTGCAGTGTGTTGTGTGTCAGGGCAGGCCATTCGATTGGCTTATGACTTTGATCTTCCTTTTCAGGCATTTTACACATGAGGCTTCCTCACGCTCATCACTGACAAATTTTGAACCATTCAGAATATTCAGATGTATATTTTGCAACCACAGTTGAAAGAAAGTGTAACTGCTTAAATAGGTATAACTGTATAAATAGGTCCAGCAGATGAAAAAATAAGCCTTTGTCCACTTCCTTGTTCTGAGTATGTATTAGCCACTCTGTTACCTTTATCAATTTAGCCTTAATTCTTCAAAAATGACAGGGTTCTTTAGGTTTGCCCATTGCATTTTGTCCATATTTGTCTGATTTGTCTTTCCAAGCCATTGCTTTTGCACCCACTATCAAGCCCATTTTTATTATTGGAATGGAACTGAAAGATTTGAAATTCTTACGCTAGTGCTCAACTGGAGTCTCAGGCTGCTGGACTTTGAAGGTTAAGTTTCTTCAGTTGTTTAAAAAATGGACCCTGTTGGCCCTGTGAAACATCATCACATCCCAGAAGGTTTGAATCTCTAGATGAGAATTCTGCATGTTTTTACCCAGAGGCATTATATAATCTGTTGAGAGGATTACAGTACATTTCTTATTTTCACAACTGCAACAAAGCTGCTCTCTGTCTTCAACTTGTGATGTCACTCCTGCCTCTCCCCCACACACCAGTTACAGACACAGTGGAAGTTTAGTTGATTTATTGCTACTTTCCTTTAGACTTACTTCTGACTTAGCTACATACTGCTAACTCAGAATTGACAAAACCTTGATCAAAATTGAGTGTTAATGACATAATCATGTGACTGGAACTTGTTCATTTGAGAGTGACTCTGTTACATTTGAAGTTTATAAATGCAGAAAAGCATAGCAGAAGTCTGTGCCCAGAGGAGACATAATTCCACTGCCATAGCCCTGTAAGCTAACTTGACATCAGGATGGAATCATGGTAACTCACACATTCAGTCACTGGTTTATCTCCATGGAGGCTCAGGTTTTATTTCTTGTACTTCATTATTCCCATGAATGCTCTGTACTCACATTTCACTCATTCACCATCCATGCTATGTAATCCTGGTAATTGGTAGTTCCATTAAAGACAACAAGAGTGAAAGAAAAAGGGGACAATATTTAATCATTCTCACATGGCAACTTTTCACCAGCTGGATCACTTTGATGTAGCTGTAGTAATGCAGTGCATGATCAGTAAAAATCTATGTCCATTGCCTGGACTGATATCTAGGTATAGTTGCTAATGATATAATTGTTGCCTTTAGGGTAAGATAACTGCACAAGGGAACCTGCTCCTTCATGGACCACTTATCTGCTGTGAAGAATCTGCAGGCTCTAATTCCAAGGGCAAGGAGTTGCAGGTGTTCCTGTTTGAGCAAAATATCATCTTTAGTGAGGCTGTTGGCAAGAAGACTCAGTTTACCAATCCTGTTTATATTCACAAAGCCCATATTCAGGTTAGTCATAGAGGTTATCATCACTTGCATAAATTAGGATTTTCCTTTGGAAAAAGTGAAAAGGTAATGGTAAAGTTCACCTCAGAACAGGCAATGAAGACCCCGAGGTGGAGTAGAGGCATAGCTCTACTCTGTCTTTAACCTGGGCACTAGTTGGAGTGGGTGGTCAGCGCCAGGCCCTGGCCACTTTACCCTGGCAGAGACCCAGTACCCATTGAATAGAAGGCTGGCTGGGTCCTAGTCCAGTCTGAATGGGTGCAGCAAATCTTGCTCTCACCTGGATTTGATCCCTGGAGCATGCAGCCCTTGGCAAGTCACTGTACTGAAAATAACTTATGACATGTGTGTAGCTAAATATAATGTTGTACTTAAAAATGGCATGAATTTATTTGTAGGTCAGAATTTTCCAACTACTTCCTGGTTACACAACTCCTAAAGTAGGGTCTGGATGTTTGTTTTAAATCAGATCAACCTTGTTGATTTGTGGGATCAAACATTACAGTTGAGTGGGCAATATTGTTGCCTTATGTGTCGGAAGTCCGAGAGTTGAATCTTGGACCAGAGATGGGCTCATGCGACTGAGGTTATCGTGTGTTTCCAAATCCCCTCCAACCATTGTCAGGATAGTGCCTGAAATAAGGTTGTGGCCACTTTCGTAAACATCCTTGCCAGTATAGTCATCTCTTTGTATCCTAGCATTTGATACTGTGCAGTGCAGGCTACTGACGGCATCATAATGACACACAAATAATATTGGCTCATGAACAAACATACATATGTGTGTGTGTGTGTGTGTGTGTGTATATATATATATAATGTACATTTAACATAAGTATTAATATACTTCCACTAACAAGTAGCCTTGTTCAGGTATTCTGTTCAACTGTACCTACAGTAGCCATTCATGAACTACCAAAACAGCTGCATATGTCATGTTGGTATAGTTTTGTCATTTTTCCCCTAAGGGTATCATTGTCATCAAAAGCTTTTCTGTTTGGGCCATAGGTAAACAAGATGATCCTGGATGAGCATATTGATGATGGTGATTCATATAAGTTTGTGATTCGTTCAACTGACCCACGTAAGCCAAATCTTGGATTTATATGTCAGCCATCATCCAAAGAAAATCGTGATGAGTGGGTATCCACTATTAGATCAATTCTACAGAAGCAGAAAGACTTTCTAAAGGCCATCCAATCACCTATTGCATACCAAAAAGGAGAGCTCACGAAAGAGTTGTAAGTATCCAGGAGACATGGCCGTTGGTGCTGGTGGTGCAGATGGTGACAGTGGCTGATGGTGATGGTGGTAGTCTGCAACTGGAGCTCACTAAGTACAAACAGTGTTTCAGGCCTTACCATGAGTGAAAGGCTTCAACTTCCTGTGGAGATTCTCCTTCTTCTTCTTCTTTTTTTTAAATGAATCATATGGACTTTCAGTCAGCTTACGACCAGTGCATATGGATTGTTTGGGGAAAAGAGTTTCATGGATCAAGGCTTTCTCACTTCAACATTTAAGGGTGTCCAACATACTAACTTTTATATTGAGCTTGTCAGTGCAATATTATAGTCTCCCTTGTAATGTCTCTTGAAACTCTATTTTTGTGGTTTATTTTTATAAAAAAACTATTTTCATTTCATATGCAATGTAGTTTTATTTAAATTTGTTTCTGCACATGAGGAAGTAGTACAGTATAATTTCCTTGCAGGGGATGCAAGGGTGTTCCATGAAAATGGTAATGAAGCGTCTCAGGAGTAGTCTGTGGCATGCAAGGACTGAGTTGCCCTTAAATGATAGGGGTACTTCATATGCTTCACAACTTTTATGTGTTTGGATAAGTTTTATTATTCATTGTACAGTTAACTGAAACAAAATAGAAGCCTTTCAATGTGAGGAAGCTTGTTTGCTCTGAATGACTTAACAAGAAAGGTAACAGTTTTTTATTTGTCAGTGGTATTGTTACTTGCAGCCTTCCAAGCATACTTGCCATGTTCAATAAACATATGTAACATTGTGTTTTACATTTCCCCATCTGTGTATGGTTTGCTGGCAATCTTATTTTATGTGTCACTTGTTAGGCTGGAAGTCAGAACATTGTGTTTTATTAAAGCTAGGAAAGTGATGTTAATTTCATACTGCAATCATGGTGACACCCTAGTTGCCAACATAAGACAATAATCATCTGGAGCACTTTAATGTGCAAAAACAGAAATCTTAATAATGTACATATGGTTCTTCTTACACCAGAAAACAAGGGTAACACATGAATGGCAATTCTGTGTGAATGCAGAGATCCATAAATTCTTGTCCTGTTGTGACAGTGGTAGTAGTATGGCCTTGCAGGAAACTATTTTTAGGGAGGGCCACTGAGCCTTACCCTTGTGAGATAAAAACATTGTCACGGGTATGAATCTCATTTTTACTTAACGCTCTCTCTTAGAGAACATAAGCATAATAAATATTATTACTTTTCTCTGAATCCAGTCCGTCAGTACGAAAGAGCAAAAGAATAACATGAAAATGTGAATGCTTGTAATATATTAAAACATGTTTAATTGCTGCATTGCCAATAAGCTACCAACGAAAACATTTTGTTACGATTCTCTGTTCTGGACCGAACAAGTTCAGGTGGGAGAAAAATAAAGCCAGTAGCAAGCTCCTTAAACCTTCTCCCAGACTCCCCCTTACTTGGCTTAAAACTACCATGAGAACATTATGGTGTACATAGAAGTGTATGTTTGTACATAATAAATGCAAAGCATTTTCAATAGAATTAAAAACAACATTGAAATATTGAGAATGTTCCCTTCATATAAAAGTATGTCCTTTATTTCATATAAAATTATATCCTTCATTTCCTGGTAGAGGGTACTCCTATAGATCCTTCACAATTCAGCACCATTATACTTAGCACTGCGATGCAGTAGGTATTTAGAACATATTACTGGCATCCCAATGAGGTTCAGTGCATTTTATACATGGTTTATTTCTTCTGCTCTTTTGATGCCATCTTTTCTCTCTAATCACTTGTCATTTGTGCACACATTTATTTTTGCAATGTATGCTTTATAATTTGATTAGCCTGCTTCAAATCTGTGTTCAACCAAGCCTGTCTTCTCTCAGTTTTTTTATATGGTGGATGGGATGGAGTGTTGCATGGTACTGCTTCAGTGTTTGTTTTTATGTACTTTTGTTTTCTGATGCGTTCATTTCTATCTCAGCTCAGCCCCTGAGTTCAGTACAGTGTGGAATCCCTCGCTGAGGAAGACTTTGTCACAACCGGCACCCCAGACAGAGCATGATTCTTCAGCAGGCACTGGCAAGGTGAACGGGCAATTACACAAAGCTAGCACCATTCCTTGCAATAGCAACACCACTACTGCAACAATATCTGCATCCCCTGATGCTATCCCTCTGATCACATCAACACAGCGCAACCACTGTTCCTGTGGTGACACATCCCCAGATGCTTATGTGATGGGTGTAAATGCTCGAATGCATAGCCCCACAAAAAACAGATTAAACCTTTTTGAGGGGTTCAGGAATACATTGCGGTGCAGGGCAAAGAGTGAAGTCCCATTTGGTGGTAGAAGTGAATGTGACTGGAACTGCAGATCCGTGGGTTCCAGCAGTGAAGATAATAAGAATTCCATGCGGAGGTGGTCAGAAACTGGCTCACCCCACTTGGTAAGATGACAGCAGCACCACTTGGTCCATGCACATATGGCTGAAACTACATTTGATCCTCCTTAAACTAATCAACTGATTTAGCAGTCTATTCATGGTTTGCACTTACCCACTTCTGCTTTCTGTGTGTGCTTATTGACCAATGGCACTGTGTACAGATGTCATTTTCTCGGGTTTATTTGTGCTTGGTTATGATGTTCTTTGACAATACTTAATTTTCTTAATATTGTTTGTTGGGTGCTATCTGTATGTCAGACATGCTAACACAAAACCTGATCGTCATTTCCTTGCTTTGGTTTTACTTCCTACAAAAAACTAATATGACTTGCTTGCCTGTTCAAGTGTGGTACACAAAGATGAATACTGTGTTCCTTCCCAATGACAGCAGGGTGTCTTAGATCATCATCTACCTAGGTCTGAAGATCTACAACATGTCATGGGTTGGTGCTTTCCTTCTGCCAGTGGAATGCTGGTAAGGTGCAAAATGTTTGTTTTAAATACCCTTCCATATTGCCATATATATATATATATATATGTGTGTGTGTGTGTGTGTAATTTCGTTAGTCAGCATTGCATTATAATTTCTAACGGTGGGCAAACTAGTATGCGAAGTGTGTTAACTGTATAAGGTTCCTTCTTTTGCAGTGTTCTCTTATACAGTCAGCATATTCAGTCTGCCCAGAAAGATTCCTAAACCATCTATAGTCAGAACTCCCCCACAAGAATAAATCACTTCAGTTTAGTCCTTGTTTCTGAATGTGTTGAGTCAGCAACCCAGCGGCCAATAACAGAAAGAGCACGACACACAGGGTGCTACTGTATGATGATGATGAAGATGGTGCTGACCTGCATTTTAACATGTGCAAGGAACTGGAGTCAAATTAGTCAAGGAACACTGATACAAGTATGTACCAAAATTGGTAGAAACAAGTCATGAAATTAAGGTGGATCAACAGGTGAAAACTGACAACCATCCCTCACAATAAAGTGGACATCATAAGGTGTGGCAACAAATCAGGAACATGTCTGTTAGTAGACACTGCAATTTCAGGACGTAGAAATGTGATCAAGAAATAAACCGTAAAGATGTTACAATACATAAAGACATGGCAATAGAAATACATTGTATGTAGAATGTAAAACCATACGTGATAACAGTAATAACAGGAGCAACTGGAACCATCTCCACATCATTCATTAAATATCTAAGCGACTTATCTGGGAAGCACGATATCAAAGGACTACAGAAAACAGCCATATGGGGCATTGTGCACATATTTCAGAGAGTACTAATATAGATGTACAAAATGTTTGTCATGGGAAATAGCATTACTATACATTGTAACCACAGAATAGATACAACATTATATACCTTAGAGACGTGATTTGTTCCAGGTATATAATTGTAAATATTCTGTATGAAGGTGATAATAAATATGATGATGATGATGATGATGATGATGCCAAAGCTAATGGAATGTCTGAACTGCATGAATGTACCAGCAGATGTATAGTTTATGTAAGTGAAGAAAAAGGGCTAGGATATAGCCCGTCAAGAAGGTATTATAAATGACAAGGTTTAATTGTGATATTTCTGTCACTCTGTTCTGATTTTTTGTATACACTCCGTTAATCTGGCAGACAACATGAGGAAAGTGTGCTGACCTTAGATATGTTGTACATATACATTATTCCATATGCTTGTTGATGTGATTTAAAATGGTTGAACAGTTTGTATCTCCAAATGTATCAAATCTTTGATGCTGTTTCTGTGTATTCTGAGTTTTCCTGTTTGGCTGTTGCCATATTGGTCTGTATTGTGTAATGGAGATTTTTCTTTTTCCATATTTGTCCTTGTGTCTGTTCCTCATGATGTAGATGTTGATTCATGTGTGCATTACTTCTTCTTATTTATTATATATTGCTTCTCATTTCTGGTGTGTATGCCTGCACCTTTCTCTTACCAATTTAAAGTTTGTACATGACCATTGGTGTCAGATTACTTTCAACTGTTTGTGCATGTTGTGTTAAGTATGTATCTTTATCCATTGCTTTTGAATCTGTGGTACTGGTTTGTGTTTGGGGTTTCAGTGTCTCTGTGCAGTGGAAGATTACTGAATGTATGTGCACAGTCATTCTGGCTGTGTTGAATATTTATTTTGTATTTGTGATTTTCTTTAAATACTAAAAATACAGTGCTGTTTGCCATGCTTAGTGATAGGCTTTTTGGTGAGATTTTTCTAATTATGCATATAAATGTTTCTTTTGTATTTATTAGCTCTCTTTGACTGTATTTTTTACCAGTATAGTGTCAAGTGTGAAGTCTGAGGTTCGTATAGTAGTGTTGATAAAGATTCAAGTGTTCATGTTATTATGCCATGTTGACTGGTAAATAGTTTTCAACTTTGCAGAGGAGCTGTCTGCCTCCATTTTCAGTGGACTTCCCTGAAGATGGTTGCAACACCATCTGCCAAAATGTCAACCTCTTTACCACTGACCAGGGCATCATATCCCAGGAAGCCTGGATCTTTTATCATACTATTAACTGTTGGTCTGTAAAAGCAAATGGCTGGGCATAGCAACAAACTGTTTGATAGGACCGTTCATATAAATCAAATAATTGGATGAATATTTGACAGGGGATGAATGACTATGCATGTGTACAGGTAGCTCCCATTGCACGTATGCATATTGAACCAACAGTGACACCAGTAAGGTAACGCTAGAGAAATGCATATGACCGCCAAAAACACAACTATGAAGTCTTCATGGGAAGGTATGTGAAAATGAATTGATTGAGCCTAAAAACATTACACACAGTTGAAAGAAATGTAATACTCATGTTAGTGTAGAAATTGTAATAAATTACGGACACCAGAAATGCATGAAGTAGACAATATGTGGCCCTAAATTGATGATAAAACTAGAGGCAATGTGCGTCGAAGTAAATATGGACAAAGAAAAACATACCCCCTTCCCCCCCCCCCCCCCAAAAAAAAAACAAACAAAACAGCGACAACACAAAAAAAACAAAAAAAAAA
>Ga0136643_10003740_pt1 | contig 20636 bp, 11 predicted proteins | sample TergutLab28metaG_FD_96883 | JGI IMG/M metagenome (GOLD analysis project Ga0136643, IMG submission 96883) | Labiotermes labralis P1 segment gut microbial communities from Petit-Saut dam, French Guiana - Lab288 P1 (version 3) (version 3) | ecosystem: Host-associated > Arthropoda: Insects >...
AGTGGTTAAGGTGCTGTGCTACAAATCGGAAGGTCACTGGTTTGATCCCAGCTGGTGTCATTGGAATTTTTCACTGACATAAAATCCTTCCGATCGCACCATGGCCCTAGGGTCGACTCAGCCTCTATGAGAAATGAGTACTACGAGCATTTCCTGGGGGTAAAGGCGGCCGGTGCGTAAGGCTGACAATCTTACCACCATCCTGTGCCGATGTCATGAAGTCTGGGAACCTTAACTTCCTGGAACCCTCTGGGCCACCCCAGGCCTGTAACGGGACTGCTTTACCTTTACCTTTTATGTAACAAAGTATTTATTTGCATGTTTCCTACACTGCACTGCTCAGGAAACCCATGGAAACTGTTGGCTTACAAGCAGAGTCAGTCTCAATTTACAGACCTGGGCATCACACATAAATAGACTTTGCATTACAACCATGCCAATATTATATTATTCAAAGCTATTGCTATACAGTTTCATAACCCTACACTAAAGGGTTCTAGTGTTACACCTACTCAAGTCTATCTTGCTGGTAGCCACAGAAAATTAAATGTGAGGGATGACATCATATGGTCTGCTGTTCATGACAACCAGCAAACTGAACCAGATGCTATTGTGTTTCTATTCAGGATGCTGATAATTTACAGAGTAAGCCTGTCTTTCACCTTCAATTTTACGTGATTAAACAGTAGCCTAGAACTCCCATGGAACTGAATTACAAACTGATGCAAAGCCAGTGTTCATTCACTTTATGTGGAAGATGGTGACAGTGGTGTTCTTTGCTATGTCAGCCAAAAACCCAACACAGTGTAATCAACCAGGAACAGAAATAAGGTTACATACTGTTATCAACACCTGGACCACAAGCTATCATGGTCATACATGTGAATGTGCTTACATGATATGCCACAATCTTTATTTTCCTTTTGAAACAAAGCAGGCAAAGAGCAAAACATTGAAATTGTACCAACCTCCAACATATAAACAAATTTCGGTTTCTCCTTCAGCAATTCCCATAGCAACGCTCCATCTCCTCCCCCCAGAATGACAATTTCTTTTCCCTCATAATTTTCTTTTCCACGCTGCATCAGTGTTTCTGTGTAGATTAGGTCACTTTCAGATATGTCTGCGGAAAAGGAACTTGCAATTGCACACCAGCATATAAGTGCCAAAAACTAACATAAAAGTATGGAGCAAACTATTACAAAGATACTCACAGTTCCACAAATCATAAAGAAAATGGGCATAATATAAAAATACTACCTCCACTCAATGGTATCCAGTGCCCTAAAAGACAAGCCTCATTTCAAATATTCCTTGTAAAAAATGAATGCATAGAAGTCACATGTCCTGTTCACATTTGTTAAAAAACACATTTCAACTGAATGCAGTACTGGCGCTCCACACTTGAAACTTACCAGGTGAAATCAAACTTGATCCATACTGATCCCAAACACGCTTTATGTTATGCGAAGTTAAAATCAAACTTTGTCAGGGTCACCAAAAAGTTTCTCATACAAAAAGTTGGAACATAACATAAAATACAGATCTCACAATGATCTAAAAATTCTACTGGAACTTTTTATGTAGGCCTAATGCAGTCACTGAATAACTTCTGGCCATGCAATATTATACGTTTGGTATGAGCAGCTTTGTCCCATCCAATTTACATCTTCAACCAATGAACATCAAAGTGAACGTGGACACACATTCTATAAATACATACATACTGTTTCAAAGCATACACTCCACAATACCACACTTCACAAGCAAACATTAGTTTACTTTGCGTTGTTTAATCCAATGTTAAAATGTTAAAAATCAAGACAAGATATCAGCACATCTTATGACATACAGAACTCTTGTGAGCTGAACCATCTTTGAGAGAAGTGATGAAGTTTGATTCACGATTCATGCACAGTGATGTTTAATAAACCAATATAAACAAACTCTTCTTTCACTTTATAACATGTAGTACAGACATTACCAAATTTTTCCACAATCCACCAGGTAGTTTCAGAATAAACATGTGGATTCACACTGTGCAAAGAACCACAGAAACTCCTGTTTCCAATTCAAAGCAATGCAATGGCAGGAACCAACAAAGAGCAATTCAAAGTTTCATATTCAAATGAAATTCTGTGAAACATCAGTGCTTTAATCAACCAAGACACCACTCTCAAACTTTGCTGTCCTGACACCTCACTTTTATGGCTGGTCAATAAGTCACTGAATGACAGAAATAAAGGAACACTGATAAAACATATATACATAAGAAATAAATTTAAAAAAAACTTACTCTGCAAACCATCCAGGACGAGTAAGTTACCCAGACTTTGAGAGTGAACAATCAAAATTTTCTGATAGGGGGACTTCTCCTCATATAAAACCTTATCAATGTCATACTCCAATATACGTTCATCTGAAATTAAACATTTCACAGATAAAACTAGTCTACAACATGTGCATAAAGACAGTATGAGAATTTAAAAGCTAAAAAGGAAATGCTACATAACACCAAAGATAAAATGCTGAGAGTGTGTAACAGAATAAGGCCTTGAAGAGTTTTCAGGAAGTTTTACCAATCTACTTGAGGATCTTCAATAACAGTAACAATACACTGCTGTAGAGGGAACCAGAAAGGTGAAGTCAGTATACTAACTAGCTACAGGCTGGACAGTCTGTAGAGTTCAAATCCTGTCAGGGGCAAGAGATTTTCTCATCCCCAAAACTGTCCAGACCAGCTCTGGGGCCCACCCGGCCTCCTATTGCATGGGTACCAGAGGTCTTCCCTGGGGGTAAAGCAGCCAGGGCATGAAGTTGACTACTCACTTCTATCTAGTGCCAAGGTTAAAAATGAGTGGAGCTACATCTCCACTCCCCCTGTATGCATTCATGAGCTACATCTCCACTCCCCCCTGTATGCATTCATGGCAAAGGCAGGGACAACTTTGCCTAACTTTTTTTTACATATGGACACATTTTAACAGAACATCATGGACATGATTCACCTGTCAGACTGAATGCAAAATCTTGTACACACCAATTTGCAGAAGGCTGGACACATTACGTAGTATAATGCCATACAAAGATAAAACAACCTCACTGGTTCTGGGCCTGTTAAGAAGTATGATGGTTTGTTACCATAAGTGCTAATGATGAATGATATCAACCCCTCATGCACACACACTTAATGCTTGTAGGACATTCTTCAGAAGAAAATGGGCAGTTTGGACTATCATACAAAGTGAAGTTAATTCATGCCCTTCTGCAGAAAATGAAATGCCATGTTGCTGCATTCTAGTGCTCTTTTAACATTACATATGCCATTTCAAAACACCAACAAATTTTGCACCAGGTATCACACACTCTGCAAGAGAATAACAAATCCCCTCATAACAGGTGCCAATAATTAGAGTTTACAATGCAAACGAAACATCAGCAATATTTTCTCTCTCGGATCATATCCAGACTGGTAATCTTTCACTGCACGTGAATATGTACTAGGAAAGTGTACACAAGCTACCAAATTTGAACACCACTTTTGCTATGACATGCTAAACTGAACAGTGCATATTTTAATAAACTGCACATCATTTCTGTCTGTTTCAAGCTGGAGGAACACTTAACCTTCACGTACCAATTAACATCACTGTGCAACTGTGACTGCACATTAGTGGAGGATTTGACCAGCCAACCACTGTCCTAACATGTCATTTATGTATTTGTTAAAAATTTCCCTTACACTTGGGCTATACGTCCTGAAGGCATAAGGAAAGTGGAGGTAAAGCTAAAAAATTCCATATCTTCATATTTGGAGGTGATGAAGTTGTTTTGCATGTCGTCACAGTTCAAGTGACCCCAATATAAGTCCAGCTAATGTGGTGCAAAGAAAAATGCAAAATCTCTGTCTATGCTGGAAATAATAATGCTAGCTAATCAACTAAGTGACTGACTGACTAATTCCATGGAGCAGAGTCCTTCTTGAGAAGTTAACAGGTTCTCAGCCAGTCGAGAAATCACATTTTACAGAACCTCATGGTTCATTACCACATTCACAACAGCCTGCCACCTGTCCCTATTCTGAGCCAGATCAATCCAGTCCATGCCCCCCATCCCACATGTTGAAGACCCATTTTAATATTATCCTCCCCTGGCCGGGTCTTACTCCTTCCCTCAGGTTTCCCAACCAAAACCCTGTATGCACCTCTCCTCTCCACCATATGTGCTACATGCCCCACCTATCTCATTCTTCTTGATTTGATCACCTGAATAATATTTGGTGTGGTGTACAGATCATTAAGCTCCTCTTTATGTAGTCTTCTCCATTCCCCTGTTACCTTGTCCCTCTTAGGCCCAAATATCCTCCTCAGCACTCAATTTTCAAACTCCCTCAGCCAATATTCCTCCCTCACTGCAAGTAACCAAGGTTCACACCCATACAAAACAACAGACAAAATTATAGTTCTCTATATCTGAATCTTTATATTTTTGGACAGCAAACTGGAAGACCAAAAATTCTGCACTGAATGATAGCAAGCAATCCTCAACTTCAGTCTGCTCTTAATTTCATCCTGAATGGAATTTTGATACATTAGGGCTGCTCCCAAATATTCGAACTGTTCCACCCTTTTGAAGGATTTATCATCAATCTTTATATAGTGATTCTGTCCTGCATTCTGATATTGAGACATGACCAAGTACTTGGTTTTCTCAGCATTTACTTCTAGTCCAATCTCCTCACCAGTGACTACTAAGACATCTGTGTTTTTCTTTATAGTATGTTTGCTTCTGTCCAGTATATTAACATAATCAGCATAAACCAGAAGCTGATGCTATTTACTTTCAAGCCCTCCTGGTTTACCTGAACCCTCTTAAAGTAATATTCTAAAGCAAAATAATACCTCTACTATCCAGAATTATTAAAGCAGATATCCTGGTTAATATTAATATAACAATTTTATTTATTACGTTGAAGATTGTATCAAATACAAGGTTAACCACTTGAATGAGTACCCTATAAACCCAAATTTCCTCTTGATCTGACACAATGCATAACACGAAAACAACCAACTGTCTTATACTATGAGAACTCACTTGTATCTGATAAAAGGTTACCAAAATGAATTACTTTCATATCACCATTAATAAAACTGAAAAATGTATTGATACACATGATAATACCCATGCTGTACACTATGAAGCACAAAAAATGGCATCAACATACCTAACAAGCAGCACTTATTTAAGCATTCAGAGTTAACAAGGTCATTCCACACACATTTAATACATCCCACTCAATGACTTTAAATTTCATTCTGTACGATCTACTCCAGTCAAATTATTTATCCAAATACTATACACAGAATAACAAATTTAAAATAAATTAAATATCATACAATAAACAAGCACCAATGCCACCAATTTCATATGTAGTAAATGTAAATAAATAAATAAACATTTCTCCAAGGTTCAGTTTATCATCATGTGACAAAGTAATCCACTTATAATACCACTGCATGTCACTCTTAAGACCAGGCAACTAAAACTCACCTGGTTACATTATTCATCGTGTTCCTCTTTTTAAATGCACGGACATGTCAAAAGAAGGTTCAACATATACACATACAATGGTGCCTGCTGGAGGATTTACGTTTAACCATTTGAGTAAAAAATTTTAACACTGGGTTCAATTTAGTATCATTTCAAACCTATTATACTCAGTCCAACACAACTGAACTTTCATAAGTCATCTGAGCCTGGCAGAGGAAACCATCTTAGGTTAAACTGCATGGTAAATGCATGACAAAAATCGAGGGCCATGCTTACTTTTTTAAAACTTTAAGACTATCAAGACTGTTTAACATCAGTCCACAAGGCAGTTTCCATGACTGTCAAGGTTACAGATGACCTAGGAAGGATAACAGAAACCCCCCTACAAGGTGGCCAATGCAGAAACTTTATGTAATATTATGAACGAACTCTGATAAGCCCAGCAAACAATTCAGAAGAAACCCAACTGTGAGTGCCATTTTCTGAGGTTAATAGAAAAACATCCACAAGGACGCTTGTCAAAATTTGGTGTCACTACTAGAATCCAGAATCACAGACATCCAGCAATGAGAGATTCAATACAATTCCACATACAAAATTAATGAACGTGAAGAAATTCAGCCTGCAATGAAAATATCCATAATATACTACATTAAGAAAATCCATGTCCAAATATTGATGGAAAGGTAGTGGTTTCATTCAAAGGGATGTCACATTGTGTGACTTTCATATCTTAATGTCCCTAAATATATACTGCGTGAAAATGAAGTGCAGACAGCTATGAATGATCAGTGTCACTCGAAGAGTACACAATATGCTGAGCAACATGATTAGTGTTCAGTCACTCAGCAGGGTGCATTTCTTACACACCTATGTGTAACTAACCCAAGCACCACTTCCTGGGTTGCTTCTGTTGAAACTTCCCTAGCAGCACTGCAGTAACTACTCCAGGGTTGCTTCTGTAGAACCTTCCCTATCTTAACAAAAATCTTATTAGAAAGGGGTCCATTCGCTGGTGGTTTCAACATTATTGCAAAATAATGTCATATGGAAATACGTGCATATCAAATCATGTCCACATGTCTGCCACCTTCCCCAGTAACTTTCAAACTGAAGGATTTACATGAAACAAGATGATGAACATTGTGTCATTAGAATCACAGTCATAATGTATCTTCAAATTCTGTACTACACATTCTCACAAGTTAAAGCAGCAGCAGATTCCTAGGTTGTAAAACTTTTAACTTAACTATATGCGCTTACCACTTGAAGGAAAGAAGGCATCTTTAGTTGATTTCAAAATGTCATATTATTTCAAGGTACAGTCAGTTCTGCTATTATGCATGTTTTGTTAACACAAACTGGCTGTAATGCGACTGAACACTGTTTGTATAACACATACTTCTGTATATGTGTATTGGCTATTCTTGGATATAAAATGTTGGATAACAGGCCAAATGTTTTCTTATCTGACCCTTATCACACAATTTTTTATAATGTGAGGTCCCACAAAAATGCAACTACTGTGTTATAGCAAAACTCAGTGTACATTTCAAGAATTCATTCATGGATATCAGTATGTACACTAGCTATAAATCCAAGTATCTACCTGTGGCTATTGAGTGGGTGAGTGAATCACTGAATACACACTGGGAATGTAACTAGTTGTGTAACGTGTATGACACACATACACACACACACATACAGGTGTAAACCCTCCTCCCCTCTCAAGCACACTGACTCTCACTTATAGACATTTAACAGACACACTGACAAGTCCACACCTCAGGTGTTTTCTCTTAAGAAGCAGAAAACCACTACTTGTACTTGAAAAGTACCTGAATTTCAGCTGGTTTATTATGTGTCCTGACAGATTTTGCACCGTTCCTCAGCTTTTACAGATAGATGCAAGGATAGTACTTTAATGAACCCATCAATGATGAAAATTAACTTGAATTCTCAACTTTAACAACTAATCTGACAGTACTATATAGGAAAAAAACAGGTGCTGTCTGTCCTGAGATCCAAACATAATCGAGAAGTTAACACTATAGGCAGAATGTGGAATTTCTGAATGTTAAACCTGGTGGTAGAAGTAACTACTAGACTCCAAAGGATTACTTTCGTCCAATCTTCGACAGTTGATATAACGCAATTAATAATGTAAAAGTCATTTATTTTCTAACATGTAAATCTTCTTGTACCATGTTATGGGTCTGCAACACCTATTTTCCTGTTCGCAGCACTCTGCATGTACACTAATATGTTGCATTCCATTTCTATGTGTTCTCTTTTCAGCATGTACATTTTTTTTAAAATTATACATGCCCACATTGGCATATAGGCAGCATATGATAAGACAAAGGAACTTAATTTATATCGGCAATAAATGAACACAACAATCATAGATGAATGCCAAAATGCAAAATATGCATTTGAGAAATAAATTTGTAATCGTCCACCTCCTCACACTTGTAATGTTTCTGGAAAGCTTCTTACTAACACCTGTAATATGAAACCCACCCGTAGGTTAACCATACCTGCTGTTGGGAAATATCTATCGATCAGATCGCCACGTTTCAAGGCAGGAAATGAATGACATCTCTTGCTGCTGAGTTTCTCAGCTAAATCCTTTTGAAGTTTGCGAACTGACTGTAACAAAATCAAGTGGAAAAAAACCCAAAAACAAATGTGAAAATCAAAAAACAAACATGCAACATGCTGGAATAACATGCATAAAATGTACATATTATAAAAACAAACTGCAAAAATTTTAGAAAGGCCTGTCAATGAAGCAACAAGGTCATGATATAACTATTTCAAATTCTCTATGGTTAAAGTGGAACTGTATTAAAAAAAGGCCATTAAGAAACAAAGGAAATAAATTTTTATATAAGCCACTGCCCCATAAAAATGTTCAAAGAAAAACTACAACCTCCAGCTGGAAAACCAAAATGACAAAAATATTAATTTTACTTACTTTGCAAAAATAAAACATACAGTTGTACTTAAACACCAGGCAGAAAATGTACAAAATATAAAAACATTAGCCTTGAAAATAATATGAAAAACATACACATAAAGAACAGAGATATTTTGTATCATTACCGATATCCAAAAAATTAAATAATATTTTTAAAACCAGGTAATGGATTATTTTTCTTTCATAACATTCTTTAAAAACCAGAGCATTAACAAAACACTGAAAAATATAGCTTTTAATTTTGCCATTACTATGAAGAGGAAAGCATTTTGCCCTACAATGTTTAAAAATAATGTACCAACTAAAAAAAAAAAAATCTTTCATACTGCTGAATGTTATTCAGACCTTGTATTATGATTCAGTGATATCTTCATGCACTCTAAGCACATGTCTAGAAAACAATTCCTTTAAACCTTGTTGCTACAACTGACAAGTTTCTATGACTACTTCTGAGGAACCAGCAGGGCAGGACCAGAGGGTCAATTTTGGTGGGCAGTAACCCCATTACCTGAGGTGGTCAAGTAAACGTCGATCAAGGCTCCACGTTTAATCGCTGGAAATATCTTGCTGCGAGAACTACAAAGCTTATCTTTGAGCCGTAATTCCAGTGAGCGTACTTGCTGCAAAGGGTCCCCAGGCATCAGAATTCAATTATATGATAATACTGTCACTGTAATCTCTAAAACTTGTTCTAAGAATAACAGTGAAAAGCTAATTTCTATGGGCACAAAACCTGACCTCTCAATCTGAGAGAAGAACAAAGACTGCAGGTGTTTCAGAAAAAAATAACACAATAGGAAAAGTGGGAAAATAACAAGAAGACTGATAACCAGCTCACATCATCAAGTACTGTCCTGGTACATAAATAACAGAGGATATGAAGGGGCATGACATGCACAACATATGGATAAAAAAATGTGAAATGCTTACAAAGAGCCCATTTAGAGACTAAGGCATAAATGAGAGAATTATACAATGTACATTATAGAAACAGATTATGTTGAAGCAAATTACAATTAACTGATTCAGGATGTTTCAATGGTAGGCTATTGTGAACATCACCACAACCCTTAAGTAACTAACCGAATAAGTAACTATTAGTGCATGTTATGTCAGATCCATGGAAAAGCTATTCTAAACAAGAGAGGTATCTGATGTGAAGATAAAACCAATAAATTTATATAAAGCTTTAAGAGTATCTTATATTACATCATAAATGTAGTAAATTTCCTACATGTACATGTTTGGGCCACTCTTGTCGTCATCCTCAGGAAGGTGTCATACAAAGGATATATTACACCTGCCTGCAGCTGACCAGAAGAGTGGCTGAAACATGCACCTTTAGGAGGTTGACTATGTTTATAAGATACTCATATGTTCATACGCATTTGTTGCTATATTATATAAACACTGACAAATGCACTCATATATTACTAAATCACCACTTTACAAACATTATATGTAATTCCAACATGTTTCATCCCTTGAAGAGTCATCTTCAGGGAGCATAATTGATACATTCTAGCAGCATGGGTCAACAAAATGAATCACCAGTTGTATAATTAAACATAAGGGTTGAAACATGTTGCAGTTATGTATAATGTTAACAAAGTAGTGATTTAATAATACATGAGTGCATCTGTTGGTGCCTGATATAGTGATTCTAGTGCATAGGTATGAAAATGATGAAATGCATTTGTAGGTTTTCCCTTCATATAAAATCATCTTAATGCATGGTTATGGACTATTTAAAGTCAATACAGTGTAATATACACGTAACATCATCCCATTTCCACTTAAATTTAAATTGTTTGATACCCAAATTTATTTAATTTCACAATATTTAAATCATAATGTTTCAGATATGTTCTATTTAAAAATACTCATATATTTCATAATTTACACATTGCATTTCACAATATAAAAGCCATTTTGTGAGAAAATCAAATAAGGTCACATGGAAAGTTTTTCAGCATCAGTGCCAACAACAAGAATTATGCTGTGCTTACAACTGTGCCATGCCTTCATGTCAACTTGGCAATAATTACAATATCCATTGCATTACAGCAGTGTCCACTTTTAGAAAATTTAAGAAAACAATATATTTGATACATACAGTTATGGGTGCCTGCATCACATCGTAACCATTTGTTTCATTTTCCATTTGTGTACAATACTAATTTTCCTATGAAATGGTAATTGCTAGCATAACTGCCACCAACTATAGCTGTGTAATATACAGATATGTTTTTGTGTTCCAATCAGCATAAAGATCAGTACTGACAAGCCACTTAGTTTCAGAAGTATGCTAATACAGTCATGCATCGCTTAATGATGGGGATACATTCTGAGAAATGAGTCTTTAGGCAATTTCATTGTTGTGCGAATGTCATAAGAGTGTACTTACACACATCTACACACCTAGGCTAAATGGTATACCCTATTGTTCCAATCTACAAATCTGTAGAGCATGTTACTGTTCTCAATATTGTTGGCAATTGTAACACAATGGTAAGTATTATAATATTATAATCTTATGGGACCACCGTCATATATGCAGCTCGTCATTGAACAAAATATTGTTATGTGGCACGTGACTGTATAGAACACCTCATATACATAAAAATACCGTGTCATCAAGAAACAATTCCCCAAGTAATTTGAAAGTCATATCTCAAGTCACCTACACAGGTGATAAAAAACTTAAAACTGGATGGCAGCGAATTTCCAAGTGCTCTGCCAACCTTCAGTATAAGTGGTACGTAACCTTTCAAAAGCCAAACATTAGTTCCACGCTTTGGAGTGGGTTTTCAATTATGTGGTCCACTACAAATTCTGGCCTGACCCCTTTGGATTGCGTCTTTTAAGGATTCATTAACCCCCTGATCTGTAGTTTGATTACAATTTATTTCAATTAAAATAAATCAAAGAATTTAAAATAAATGCCTCAAAACTTTCACAAAATGCCAGAAGTATAATATGTCTGTTGTTGAATATATATACTGCTCTGTTTCATCCAGTCTTTCTACAACCATGAAGATAGCTATTAAAAATCAAATGGGCACAATTTGTTTGATCACTATTTAGCCCAAAGGCTTGCATAGTCACTGTGGTGAACAAAGAGTACTATCCAGGTATTTTCCTAAATCGACTGTAAAAACACGAATGACCTCAGGAAGCGGCTATCTCACTTGGATACATGTCCCATCTGAACTTGAACCTGGTCACATCTAAAATTTATAATAGTAACAAGGATGCAATTCTCATACAATATGCCGTATCACTTTCTTTATGATCTGGACTATGGAAAGGCTGAATTAACTGCCATCTCAAATCATACAGTACAAATACAAAATTATTTTTGCCCTATGCAATGCTGTTTATCCTGTCTGCAGATGCAGTTTGGCTTGGGAAAGTCTGGCTTCAACACCTGCAACTAAACCCCTGCGACTTGTTCTAAGCTATCAATAAAATCTATCACATCACTAATTATTCTATGGTTTTTATCCTGTAATTAAACATACTGGCCACTGCAGCAAAACGGACTGGAATTTCGATGTGGCTGAAAATTCTCAATGTGGAATTCAACAACCCTCTATTCACAACACAGAACTGCCTTCTTATACGACTGGAACCTAAGATACTCCCGCTTTACTCCACTTGCAACAAAGGCAAGAATACCAACACTAATGGTTCCAAATAAACAACAGGACCAGTAACCACTGAACCTCAACATGAGGCAGTATGACCATAACAAAGTAGTTTTGTTTCAGCTGAAGGTACCACAGAACATCATAGGATATGTTTCTAATGAACGATGAAATAAACGTATAGACACCCATCAGTAAGACTACACATTCCAAGCCACATGCCTTCAAAATGCTGAATGGTTATACAAGCTGAACTTAATACTGTGTTTAAGCTACAGTGTTATGTTCAGTTTCATCCATTTGTTGCTTTCTGTGTGTACAGGAAATTAGCAGTCTTCACATACGTAAAATTGTGAAAACACAAAACAGGGATATCAGCACTGACATAACAGTAGAAGGTAAAGCAATCCCATTACAGGCCTGGACAGGCCCTGAGGGTTCCAAGAGGATGACACTCCCATATTTCAAGCAACTGGCATATGAAGGTGGTAAGATTGTCAGTCCTACACACTGGCCACCTTTACCCCCCAGGAAATATTCCTGGTGCTCACTTCTTTTAGAGGCTGAGTCAACCCCAGGGCCATAGTGCAGCCAGAAGGATTGTGTCAATGAAAAATTTCCAATGACAAACTTAATAGTACAAAACCGAAATTACAAATAATTTGGTTGTATAAGGCCAGTAATATTAGTGTGTTATGACCAAACTACACTTAAAAAAGACCTGTATGTTTGTGGCTGGAAACTTCAGGTATGGCCTTTGACTATTCTGATCTCTTCCTTCATGACAGTAAAGACAGGAATTTATGAGTTCCTTCTGTTTCATTCACTGGATTACAGTAAAGATGGCAAAGATGATAATGAAAATGGCCAGATCAGCCTTTGACCTAAACCACATTGGAGGCCCAAATGATATTCCAAGCATGCCAAGCTTCAAGTCTGTTTGAGGTAACTGAAAGAAAAACTAAAGGAATGCTGGAAAGACTTCTGAGATTGGTACAGGCATAAAGTCTAATTTTTTAATACAAATGGAATATAAGCATGATGTTCCCGATTTCTCACTGTCATCTGGTTCCAGGAATCTGCCTCATATGTATGCAAAGGTCTCCTACCTCTTCTAGCAACAGTGAAAAAAATCACGTACGGGTTTGACATTCAGAAGAACAGGCATTGTGATATATTCTTATAATAAAAGCCAACAAGATGCACTATTTCTCTAATTTATTTTGATAAAGAACTCTACAAGTCTCAGACAGATCTATTGTCCATCATCACGAGTCTCAAATACTGCACACACAGCAACAGGTATTTGTTATGCGAGTTAAGTTGACTGTCTTCTAGCAAGGTCAGGATTACCTCACTAGCAGACAGTCAACATAACTGGTATGACAAATACCTACTGCTGTGTATACAGTGTTTGTGACTCCTGATGATGGACAGTAGATCTGTCTGAAACATGTACAGTTCTTTATCAAAATTAATTTGTTGGCTTTTATTATCAAAATATTTCACATACAGGTATTTAGACACAAACTGGCACGTGTCTCCTCAGCAAGATTTGAGATTCTCACACTGGCATTACTGAAGATTGAAGTCTTCTAGGGTGTTATGATGTGTTGCTGGGTAAAGAGTTACCACTATTTACACAACAAAACAAGATACCAGCACTCCTGAATCAAGGTGCCTTAGGCTATAACAACTTTTTTAAACCAACCACGTTAGTTATTGATATTTCAAGGTTCAATGCTTTCTAACACGTGTAGAATGTGTAGCCTTGAATACTACAGACAACATGTTTGTATTAGTGTTTAACAGCTACTGAACATAGAAGCAACCAACCAAAACAAGGACCAATTCAGAATCTGCAAAACTTCATGGGTACACTAATCAAGCAAATTTCAGTTAAAAAAGACTGCTATTAACACAGGTCCAAAGTGGAATGTTTCTGGAATAACGACACTTTGGAAATAATCACCCTACATATATTGGAAACTCTTTAATGTTTCCAGTCATTTAGTTTTCAAATTATACGATCATGGACCAATTACATTTAGGATAATGTTCCTTTTTAATTAGAGGTTCGATAAATTTAAGACAAGCCCAATCGATATCATTTTAATGAACAGTACAGTTTCTTCTTTCAAATGATATAAGCCACACTGGAACACTGAACAATTCAGCAACAATATAAAACCTATGTAAAAGAAGGGGGTTCCATATTTCTTTCAAATGCAACACTGACCCAAAAATCTGACTGATGATTGATTCATGGGTTACTGAGACAGTTTGAATCATATACGTTATTCTATAATGATGAATGAGGTATCCATGAATTTGAGCAGGTAATGATTTTATAGGAAATGAGTGTAGTGTACTTCAAGAATTCCTGGTCCAATTAATGCTTATTTCTCAACTGCATAAATTATACAGCATTAATTTGAAGTTAACTGTTAAAGGTTGACACCAAAGAATGTAAAGGCATAACCAGTCTCTGGCACATGTATCAATTTTTAACACCCCCCTCACCCGGACTACGACTCACAAGTCATAAAGCTTTTTTTGTGTAAGCAGTTGCATTAAGATGGAATCTATTTCTGTCCCCAAGACTGTCTCTATGTCCATCTTCAGGGATTCATGTTCCCTCACAGCTTAGACCTCTATGAACACTGGCCAGAGCCTGGTCAGTCAAAGATTGGCTGATCAAAGAAACCGTAAATGCTTATATTTAACTGCAAAGCCTCAAATCTTACAATCTCTACAGTTAACCCCACAGGAAGAATATTCAATACAACACTTGAAATCCCTACAAAAGAAAAAATCTCCCTGCTCAGTTTGTGAAACTTCTGCCCACAAATTCTGAGACCAGCAGAGTATCAGTACATGTAGGCAACAGGGTCTGTGTGAAGAATGTCTGCCAGACTACAGCATTCTGAACTCACACATGAAGCCAGGCTCTGAAAACACCTTGAGCAGACAGGAATTCTGGAATTTGCAGGTGACCCAAAATACTTTTAACCCAAATTAGTTTGTAAATGACATTAAATTTCATTATTTTCTACCATGATAGCCTCTGCACAGAGGAGCTGTGGGGATCACCACCAAAACAAAACAGATAAACTGCTTTACAAGTGAGTTGCAACATGTATTACCTCAAATACTAACAAAGGCTGCTCTTCATCTTCCTTGTAATATTCAATGTTACATGTTACAAGGCCTTGTGGGAAGCCACGCAGAGTGATGTGAGTCCCTCTGTCCCCTGTCAGTAGGACAATGAAACTGCCAGCAAAATTCAAGATCTGCTGCCTCTTCAGCCCAGGTACATAACTTGACAATACTTCTTCCATGTCATCCTGAAGGCTCTTACTTTCCTCTGAATATGTAACAAAGAAAGAATTATGAGTAGTATTAGCATGTATAAGGAAAACATAAAATGTTTAAGACTTGCTCTGTTTACCCAAATATGAGGCATTCCTGTATACAAACGAACCTCATCGTATCTTCAGTTTGCAGAAAATATCTATACCAAACGCATTTGAGTGCATTTCTAACAATATACACTTTTTACAGATGATGAATGAGGTAAAATTTATCTTATATTCCAGTACATATGGTACAACTACCTTCATTTGGCTGTCTTAGTCTGAACACAGAAAATATTCCTGCCTTAATAAATCCAGTGCTCCAGTGGCATCTATATATTTCACTGCGGTGTCTGGTACATACTGGAGTAGAGTTCAAAGTGTAAGGAATGATGCTATGTACATCAACTTTAGTCTTTATCAGAAAATCCAATTTTAAAATGTACCATACTCTGATAAATACAGAGTGAGCCAACAGTCACAAAACCGTTATTGTAACTCACCACATGCCACCAAATTATATGGGTCTGTAAATTCACTGAAGATGTTAAAAGAGATGATGATGGAAGTGATTTACACTTCCCTGTGGCATAATTCAATCTTTGATCATTGACAGACACAAGACAGTGTCAACAGGGGTACGGTGTCCACACAACTTCCAATATTTGGTGGATGCCGGAGGTAAAAACTGAGTTATGTCGGGTCCAGAGATCTTGGTGGTCATAAATTCAAATCACATGATCACCAAAGTACCCTGCCGGTATTGCCATAGTGGAATTCACCATGTGTGCAGCTGCATCATTTTTCTGCACCTACCAATCCCATTCAATTTTGTCCAATAAGGAAATACATTGCATACTCAATTCCTGATAGCATTCAGCAGTCAAAACTTCTCTGAAAAAACGAGGATCACAAATCAATTTTTGTACTATGTGACAGAACCTCATGGAAAATGTGCGGATTTAACCTGCTCCACATTCTGCTATTCTGTTAACATCTCCACTCAGACTGAACCATGCTTCACCTATGTTGTAGATTTTGTCTGACATGTCAACAGCACTCTGGATCAGAAACACTACGAGTAGTGTACTTGTCATTCTCTGTCCATGTCTTCCAGTTCATGCGTCATGTAAATCTGGTACAGCACAAGTTCTAGATGTGTAGTGAAACTTCACAGACTCCCATAACAATCCCGGATGTTGAGACAGTCTTGTTGTGAATTTTTTGGGTAACAGTGTTCAACACACACAAATATCTATAAGTGTTTCATTAGTTACAAGTAATAACTGACCAAATGCTTCTAGATGTCCATTCTGCCTGTCTGGCAAATATGATTAACAAGGTGGCATACTGTTGATAAATGTGGAATGTGAAACTTAGAAACAGCTATTCAAATTACCTCTAGCACTCCACAAAGGACTAGGACATGAAGTAACGTTCAGTAATAAACATATGTTCCACTCGTAAAAAATATGTTTCCCCTTCCAATGTCCACACCAAGTCAATGTCTCAAGAGCACACAGTACACACTAATGGCCAGTATGGTAATTTGGCCACATTCACATCCACACATACATGTGCACAAGCATGCATGCACACACACACCCACACACAAAATGTACATATTTTGTGTACCTTAAAAAAACCCCTATCTTTTGAATGGACTGAGTGACTTCTGGCTCACTTTGTATTAATGGGCTTGCAGTGGAATGTGTTCAGATGTCTTTTGTCACAGTAAGAATTTCTGTGCAATAATTAGTATAATAGCACCACACCAAAATAATATATACATATATTAATATATTTTCAATTTTTCTCAAACGTCTATCCCGGCTTTCAACTCTTGCAGCTGGAGTCTACATAGCTTCTGTCATTACTTCCAATAATTAAGCTTTGTGCACAACTACATGAGATTCAGGCTGATATTATGCCAGAACTGATAAGACAGTCCAGAACTTGAAGGGTAGACTCAGATGTGTGATGAATTATCTTTTGTTTTAGCCCAGCATAAACTGGAAAAACATCAGATTTGTTTACTGGGTAAACTTTACTAACTGTGTTTTAAATAACATAACTAATATCAAAAGTGATAATGTGTTCAACCATATTAAAATGTGTGTGTATATGACAGATTAACAATGCCCAATGAAAGAACTATTACCAACAGCTTTATTTTCACAAACTGAAATTTAATTACTTTTTATGTTCACATCAAATAAAAGTTTATATGTCATTAGAGAATTTTCATATTATGATTATCGGAATGGCCCACACACACACACAGGTAACCCGTAGTCCTCAGTCCTTAAGACTGGTGTCCAACTTCCATGTCAAGATGCTTCATACATCCCATCACTTTCTTTTTAAAGTTGTGGTGCGGTCTGAAACAGAAGTTCAGATGAAAAGTGTTTTAGACTGCACCACAACTTGCTCAATCTGTGTACCTCATACAACACTTTTACCTTCACCGTACAAAATGCTGAAGAAAATACACATCTTAAGTGAGCACGAGACAAGGCATGGGCATAACATAAGAGGTTATGGAAAGACATTATTAATGAAAATCTTCCTGCAATGTGTCAGTCTGCATGATGTGGGTACCATCAAATACAAATTACAGTTAATACAATTTAGTGAAAAAATATTTGCTCATAATTTCCACCAGCAGATTCTGACTACTTAAAATTTGCTGGTGATTTCCCTTCTGTACAGACATCATACAGCCACCTGCATTCTACTAAATACAAATTCTGCAACTAAAAGTTTTATAGTTTTTGAAGAAATGATACCACCACCACCTTGGGATGATATATTTGGTGGCACAACAGTCTCTCCCATCTCGGAAGTCTTCACAGCTGCCATTACCAATGCCATAAAATTAGTTCAGAAGTTATTAGAGAAGACAGAAACATGGACAAAAGAATGTAAACCTGTTCCTCCTTACAAAGTAAGAGAGGTGCCAAACACACTGCAGGTGATCACTTTCATAGTGAGATATTGCCCTGTTTCTGAGACTCATGCAGTATGCAATACAGCTCAGAAAATCTATTTTTGTACTGCATCGGATTTGGAAGCTTGTAGTTAAACTGTTTCTTCATGTTTTTCAATAGGTGACAGTGAAAGCCTTGATATTATGTTAGTATAAATTATATATATATATTGTAGTGATTACTGCTGCTAGTGGCTGCATTTGTTTAGACAGGAGGCACCAAGCCGTCCAGAAGTGAATGTGTTATCATCAGCATAAATAGTGAAAAAGTGAAAAATCTGGAAAATACAAAAAAATGAGAAAGTCATTGTGTCTTCGATAATAAAGTTTTGGCAATCCTGATGCTTCATATATTTTCATATTTCCAAACAGCATAATGCAGATGAATTAAATCTGTGCTTAACCTATCGGCTATGCTGCAGTTAAAATTCCACCACTAGGACAGAGGGCTTTTTAATTTAAAGTACCTTAAATTCAACTATATACATTGTTTCACTTAGTACTTCCAAATGCATTCAATATCATACGGTGCACCAGGGCCAGCAGCATACACAGTGTGCTGAGGATGGCATTGATCGGTGAATGAACCAAACTAATTCATGTTTATCAACACATGGAACAGTACTAAGCAGCAATGATTGAAAATAAACATCACAAGATAGTAAACTCCTTACTGTAATCCTTCAGGGATGTTCCTATGTTAACACTGGTCAGTTTTATTCATGATGGAAAATACTTCCTGCTGAATAAAAATAAATAATGTACTTTATCCATTTCTAAATGGCACATCTTCTATCCAAACAACAAAGCTACTTTCAGTGATGTATTAATTTTTATTAAAAACCTACAATGATACATTCACCCAAAAATGAAATATTTTAAAGGATGCCTCATAAGCAGGTTTATTTATATGTTTAAGATGTCTGTAAAAAAAGCTGATGTAATCTATGACTGTTTCCATCTCATAAGTTTGATAGTCTATTTTTATGGCATACTATTAATCCTGATGTTTCAAGACAAAAACACAAATCACTAATTTAAATTTCTTTTATATGAAAATATGTCAAGAAATGTTGACAAATTCAAGCCTATATTTTTACAATACAGTCCCAGTGTCAAAGAAATGTTGCTGACTGTACACTTTGATGTAGTTGCTCTACTAACAGACATCTGATGTTAGAGTACAGATAAAGATAAAGGTTTAGGTCACCATTACATAGCAGAGGTGGCACAGAGGTACAGCTCTCCTCATTCTGAACCTCTGAGCAAGATAGGTGTAAGCTGTCAAAGCCATGCCCTGATTGTTTTACCCCTGGGTAGATGGGTGTGCCCCAGGACCAGTGTGCATACATATGAAAAGAGAGAATCTCCTGGCACCCCCCCTCAACCCATAGTTCAAACCCCACACTATCTTCTGTATTTGTTGTTAACTTATACTCTAATCTGCTGTTACAATACCCACGTTAAACAAATATACTTTGTACATATTTTTATATTTCTCTGTCAGATCTGAATGTAGCAACATGTAAAGTATGAGGAGGTTCGTTTAAAAGGAATATACTTTACATTACTCACTGGTGGTGGACAGTATTATGCAAGTGCTAATGATGGTCAAATGCGTTTCTGTCATACTGAAGATGTGTTTCCACTATGGACCTATCATTTATACTACACACATCCTCCTCCTGTACTTCACAAGTACCTGAAAATCTGGCAGACACAACCATCCTGGAAAGTAATATACATACAGAAAGTTTTCTAACCTGCACTTGTTAGTTTTGTTGAAGTCACAGAGAAATCTAGGAGAATAGTGTTCACAGCCATTGTATGCAGAAATCAAAGTTCTTGATTTTATATTGTACAACTTTTGGTTTAGAGCTCTATCCTGGAAGGAAAAAAACCTTAGAGTGAAAAACTAGCTTCTGCCATTAATTTCACAATGCTCTACAAAATATGAGTTGAATGAAATGATCATTCCACCACCACCACCACCCCCCCCCCCCCCCACAAAAAAAAAATTTTTTTTAAAAAAAAAACCCCCACGATTTTTCCCCATTTATTTTTTTTTTTTTAACAAAAAAACACCTCTTTTTTATCCCCAAAAACTA
>Ga0136643_10003742_pt1 | contig 20633 bp, 8 predicted proteins | sample TergutLab28metaG_FD_96883 | JGI IMG/M metagenome (GOLD analysis project Ga0136643, IMG submission 96883) | Labiotermes labralis P1 segment gut microbial communities from Petit-Saut dam, French Guiana - Lab288 P1 (version 3) (version 3) | ecosystem: Host-associated > Arthropoda: Insects >...
ACAGACAGCCCAGAAGACATTCTACACGTAACTACCATCTTCCGAATTACAGTGACATGTAGCTAGCGCGTAATCTCCAGGCTATTTTGTGAATTTATGAATATTACGAGGGGTGTTCATAAGCCCTTAGCCTGACCAGGAAGGAAACAGGCTACAAAGACCAAAGTCGGTATTTATTCACCATAATCCCCACGAAGCTCAATACACTTCTTAGCCCGTTGCTCTAACTTTTGCGAGCCACTCAAAAAAAATTCAGAAAGTTGTCCGTCCAAACAGGTCTCCACGGCAGCAATGACCTCCGCGTCGGAGGAAAAATAGCGACCTTTCAATTGTTTTTTCACTCTAGGGAACAGGTTGTAGTCCGAAGGGGCCAGATCCGGAGAATAGGGTGAGTGATCAAGACACTGGAAGTCCAGGTAGGCCAGTTTCTTCTCGGTTGCAAGCGCCCAGTGAGCAGGGGCATTGTCGTGCAAGAACAATGCCCCCTTGGTGACCTTCCCGCAGCGTTGTTCCTTCAAAAGTCCTTCAATTTCATCAGCAGAGATGAGTATTACTCCGCTTTGATAGTTTGGCCCTTTGGAAGATAATCAATGAGGAGGATGCCGTCTTGATCCCAAAAAATCGAGGTGAGAACTTTTCCAGCGGATTTTTGCACTCGAAATTTTTGGAGCGTGGTGGGGTGATCCGCTATGCCGCCACTCCATTCATTGTTGCGTTGTCTCTGCGTCATAATGATAAAACCAGGTTTCGTCCATGGTCAACAATCGCGAGAGGAAATCATTTAGAACACGACGAAAAAATTCCATATGTAGCTCAGACGACTTGCACCGTTGACGTTTTTGATCCGCATTCAGGCATTTCGGGACCCTCTTCGCGGAGAGCTTCCGCATGTCCAAATCTTCGTGAATGATGTACCCAACCCCCTCACGTGAGATGCCCAGTTGCTCAGCTATCGATTTAGCCGAAATCCGGCGATCTTCTAAGATTAGCTCGTGATTTTGATCAATAGTCTCCGGAGTGGTCACTGTTTTGGGTCGTCCAGGACGAGGCGCATTACAGGTGGAAAAATCACCACGTTTAAACTGGGCTCCCCAGTTTTTGACAGTGGCATACTTTGGTGCATGTTCCCCTAATATTTCTGTCAGAATGGCGTGAATTTCCTTCGGCGCGTTGCCTTGCAAAAAAAAAAACTGGTGACAGATCACGTCTCGATGTTGTTGAAATCGCGCGCGTCGCCTGACATGCTTCCTTTCAGCCTCTGTAACAAGAAAAGACTTGCAATTCGGCACATGAAGGGACCCCCCTTTCCAATGACACTATCGATTCCGTCCTACGACTTCGGGAATTAGGTCGGGCCACGGACTTATCAGCACCCCATCGTAACTTTCTTATTAATTCAACGGTCTATAAGTAAAAGCTGAGAAAACTGGGTACGTGGTCAAGTCTCGAAATTAGAATGAAGAAAAAAAATCGCACTGTACAAATTGATAATAAATCCTTTGAAGGATGGAACAGTTCAAATAATTGGGAACAACCGTAACAAATCAAAACTCCATTCAGGAAGAAATTAAGAGCTGATTGAAGTCAGGGAATGCTTGCTTTCTTTCGGTGCAGAATATTTTATCTTCTAGGTTACTACCCAAAAGTAAAAAAATAATAATAATAATAATAAGACACGCATAAATCTAATTTTGCCTGTTGTTTTGTACGGGTGTAAAGCTTGGTGACTCACATTGAGGGAGGAACGTAGGCTGAGGGTGCTTGAGAATGGGGTGTTGAGGAGAATATTTGGGCCCAAGAAGAGCGAGGTAACAGAGGGATGGAAAAGACTGCATAATTAGGAGCTTAATGATGTCTCCTGTGCACCAAATATTATTCGGGTGATCAAATAAAAAAGAATGTGATGGGCAGGGCATGTAACATGCAAGGGGAGAAAAGAGTTTATACAGGATTTTGGTGGGGAAAATGAGACAAAGAGAAAACTTGGAAGACCCTGGCGTAGATAAACTTTTGTTATTAAAATGGAGCTTCAGGAAGTGGGATGGAATTGATCTGGCTCAAAATAGGGATGGGTGGAGGGCTCTTTTGAGTGCAGTAATAAAACTTCGAGTTCCATACAATGCGGGGAATTTCTTAACAGGCTGAGAACCTGTTAGATTCTGAACAAGGACTCTGCCACATGGAGTTAGTTAGCTAGTTAGTTCTACCGCTATAAAAATTATGCCCTTTCCCTTCAAAATTCCTGTTTCTTCTAGATTCATTTTTGACTTTTGATAACATACCAATGAAGGGGATTCGCCACAATAATTGAAATAAGAATTTATAACAAATTAACTTCCATGATTTAATAAAAAATGTGAATAGACTCCGGTCACTCCCCTTTTTAGGCAAAACTGAACTTTTGTAAATATCACACAAAGTAACAAAATATAATTTTCGAATATTGAATTACTACTTTCTTATCTAAAGTCATTAAACACTGAGATCGTTGTTTCGAATATTAAACAGCTAAGGATTTGTCCGTGGAGTCGTCTAGCTGTAACTGTTACGTAACCACCAAGACTAATATAGACGTATTTTCTTACAACATTAGAACTCCGGCAACTGGCTTGGCCTACGTCCAAATATCACTTCGGGGACAACTGCTTTCGAGATGCGGTTTGTTGTGGGTCTGTAATAAGTCACGAAAGTGTTTTTTATCTCTTTTTTATTGCCTAAAATATATGATGGCAATTACTACAACACACTTCTTCAAGTTACTGTAATACGAATATAAACAGAAATTTTGGAAAATAAATACAAGGAATTATATCGCTCTGAATACTTAATTTTATGGTCTCAACATAAGGACATTCACAAGTTCACCTGGAAATCACCTGACAGCAAAACATGTAACCAGGTAGATCACATATTGGTTGGTAGAAGGAACTGCACAAATGTTTGTGATGTGAGAATTATGACAGGTGTTGCAACAGAAACAGACCTCTTTTTTGTGAGGTTCAAAATTAGATTGAATTTTAGAGGAGGTGAGAAGACTAAGAAAAGTGAAATAAAGAAGTGGGATACTGGTGAAGTAAATAAGAAAGCAGTAAAAGAAGAAGTTGGTTTGATGAAGAATGTCAAATAATATTAAAAGTTAAAAAGACAGCTTGCAGCGTAATGATTACCAGATATACCAGACAACATTACAAAGAGTATAAGGATAAAGGAAAAAAGCTGATAAAATATTAAGGAAAAGGAGATTATTTTTTAAATCAAAGCTGGAGCAAAGGGAAATTGCTTTTAATATCAACAGTGCAAAGAAATTTTATCAGGAACTGAATAGTAAAAGAAAAGGATTCAAGCCACAAATATTGCTGTTTAGGAATAAGGAAGGTAACATAGTAAGCAACAAACATAAAATCCTGCCAAGGTTGTTTGAATATTATGTGAAGTACTTCGAACTGCAAGATGGAAGGAACAGTGACAGTGGAGAAGTGTGGACAGTGTGCGTACTAACGAATCATACATTGAACCGCCAAATGAGGCAGACATAGGGATGGCAATAAAAAAAATGCAAAATGGGAAAGCGCACTGTATATGATCAAATTGATTGCATTGATTAAATGAGGAGGAAAATAACTCTAGAAGGTTATTTTTAAACTCACTTCAAAAATATTGGAGGAAGAGATCACGCCACATGAGTGGAAACGTGGTGTAATATGTCCAGTTGATAAGAAAGGGGACGTGATGATTGACAATAATTAGAACAGTCACATTGCTAAGTACAGCATATAGAATTGTGGAAAATATTTTACATGAAAAAGTAGTACCCTATGTAGAGGAAATAACAGAAGACTACCAAGGAGTCCTTCGAAGGAGAATCAACTGTTGATCATATTTTTACTGTGAGACAAATATTGGAAAAATATTGGGAACAAAATCTAATTATTGATTTTCAAGCAGCTGTGACACAGTATGGAGAAAGGTGATGTGGAATGAAATGAATAAACTAGGTTTTCCCGCCCCAAAATTAATTAAATTGTGCAAATTTGAAATAATGAAATATATGCTAAGGTTACAATTAGTAAATATACATCCTCTAAATTTAAATTTAACAAACCTTTGAGATAGTTGCTCCTTTTCTGTTTGATATAGTTTGGAAATCGCAACTAGTTGCTATAAAGTAGAAAATCGGGGAAACATATTAGACAGAGGTATTCAAATTATGGCGTATGTTGGTGATGTGGTGCTTAAGGGCAAGAGATTACAGGATGTTGAAGAAGTATTTATAGCAATGGTCGTAAAAACAAATAAGATGGAATTAAAAATAAAAAAAGACAAAATTTGTTATAGTATCACGAAAGCCTTACAATGAGAATGAATATGTAAAACTTTGTACATAAAATTTTGAAATAGCGGAAGACTATACATATCTTGGTATAATTCTAACAAATAAAAATTAATTAAGACCAGAGATTGAAAAAAGAATTACGAATGCAAACAGAACATATCACGCAATTCTACACCTACTACAGAGCCAATTAGTACTCAGAGCAGAAAAAATAAAAACCAATAAGAAATTAATAAGACCAGCGGCAACATATGGAGCAGGAATAAAAATATTGTTAAAAGGCTGACTGCTTTTCAAAGAAACGTTTTAAGAAGAATGTTTGAATGAATTCAAGAAAACGAAAATAGGAGAAAGCGATTTAATAAAGAATTAATACATATGTTTGAAGATTTAGATATACTTTCATTTGCCAGAATAAGTCGGTTGGATTGGATTGGTCATGTTAAGAGAATGGTTAGTAAAAGAAAAGTGAGTCAATTATTTAACAATATTCCTTACGGAATTCCACTAAGACAGCGACCAAAAATAAGTGGAATTTTGTAAAAACAGTTAGTAATAAACGCAAAATTACAAATTGGAAAGAGTGGTCAAAAAGCAGAGCGAAATTGGCGAAGTCCATTACGGAGGCGAAGGTCCACGTTGGACAGTAGTGCCATCGAAGAAGAAGAAGAAGAAGAAGAAGATTTATTTGTTATTATTTTATTTATATGTAAGTGTTTGAACGGCCATTTTTTTTTAAGTTTCAGGATGTTTATATTTTCTTGATTTCTTAATTAATTACATTTTAATAATAAATTATTATGTATCCAATTGGAAACTTAATGATTCTACTCATACTAGTAAATATTTATTATTTGTATAGAAACAATTTACATATCGGTGATGTACGAATTGAGATATATCAGTCTCTGTGGATCATACACTATATTTCGGCATTATCACAACTTCAATAACACATTTTCATTCCTAAAAAAAGGAAAGAAACTTTTGAGATCACTATGTTCTTTGTGTAGGTCTGTGTATCCTCCTTGTTGTAATTTTTGAACGACCCCACTTATGTTCACAGCACGAACGTTACGCCAATTACAACACAACGACGCAACTTTTAGTTTCATACGCTCGCTGTGGTGACGCGTGTGACAGTAACGAAACTTACTTTCTGGTACTGAAGTTGTTTACGAAGATAGACCGTAGAAAATGTATAAAATATAGCAACCTTGTTGTCTTTTCTTTTAAATTCGGACTGACGGCGATAACTAAAGAATCACTGCAGCTACGCATATCGAATGCTGCACAGAGATAGAGGATAATTATATTTACACATTACGTGTAATTGATATGGTAAGTTAACAGTTACTAATGTAGCGACTGTATGAAAATTACGAGGTCATAACTGACGTATTTATCGTAAGCATGATCCATTTTAGGCTGTCTAATTAGCTGTTCAAAAAAATGAAATAAAACGATAATAATAATACAACCTAACTGATACTGGAAGATGCTATGGAATGGAAATGAATGTGGAAAAAAACTAAGATACTGAGAATCTCAAGGCAATCATTCCCATTGCAGATCACGAAAGATCAAAAATAGCTGAAGAATGTGGAATATTTCAAATATGTTGGTAGCGTGACAACAACTGATGCAAGATGTACGCGTGAAATTAAATCCGAGATTGTCATTAAACAAAAAGAAGGCTCTTTCCACTAGCAAACTGGATTTAATTGAAGGAAAAAAAACAGTAAAGTGCTATATTTGGAGCCTAGCTTTGTATGGACACTTCTGGAAGTAGATAAGAAATAACTTGAAAGTTATGGAATGCGGTGCTGGAGAAGGATGGAGAAGATGTGTTGGACCGATCATGTGAAAAATTAATAAGTGTTACATAGGAGTCAAGGGGGAAAGGAATACAATACGTCAATAATAAAAGGAAATACTAAATTTATTGGTCACAGCTACGTATGAAGTTGAAGTAAATAATGAAGAAGCAATACGAGGAAGGATAAACGTGATGGGTAGACGAAGAAGAAGACGTAAGCAGCTACTGGATACCATGAGGAAAAGAGGGGGTATTGTAAGCTGAATGAGACAAAACTAGATCGCTCTGAGGAGTACTCGCTTTGGATGTGTTTGTGACTTGTTTGTTCCAGGGGAACCTGTTACCAAAGGGAGTTCTGCAGATATTACTGGAAGGAGTAACTAAGCAGCTAGACCCATTCTGCGTCCTAGAAAATACGTACCCACACACTCAAGATATGTAAGTTTAATTTGTGCAGCTTGTGAAAAGATAAGCAAGTGTTTGTGGGGTGGAGGTAAGAAGGTCACAGTCACACCCTGCTAGGGCTCGTGTTTATACTTTCTCCCACCTCGCCTAGATTCTGACGTCAGTTTCTTTTCCTAATGAACAATATATGTATAAATGGTCTTGTATTTCAGAAGCATTAATAACTTCCGGGTAGGACCCAGTGCCGAAGGTCAGTGCTGTAGATGTAATTAATTACGGCAGACTCCCTTCCCCCCTACTCCTATTATATTCCTATAATGAATTGCAAACCAAAAAGTGAAAGATCTTGACAGGAGAGATAAACTTACGTGGTTTCGTAAAGTAATACTATGGTTTTACTCAGTTGCCCCAAGCAAATTTCGGCGTTGTTCCTTAACGTGGGGTATTACCACTTCCACATGCATCTCAGTTCATCACACACGACCAACAGTCTATATCCGAGGCAGGTCGGAGAATGTCAGTCAGCAAACAAAGAAACAAATAACCTACCGGGATCCGCCCAATACCCGCTGCGGTTCTAGGGATAACCATAACCACGACGTTAGCACAGAACACACGGAGTCGCACTGCAGGGTGAGCAATGCAGGGCTGCACAAATCCTGGGTTCCATTTAGTCTGGAAGATTAAATCTTGTACGATGGAGCTTGCTTCGTCTCACCCTTCTGGAGCCTGGGATTCGAGTAGATTAGAGATTTTTCGGAAATTTTTGTACCCCTGAATTAATAAATAATGACTTAGAAGTGATGCGGCAGGAAGCGGTCGTAGCCTAACCTGAGGTACTCCTCCAACATCTGCTTACAGGAACAGGGAACAATAACTGAAAAATCAGACAGGATAGCCAATGTACATGCCAAGATTTACACCCAGGCTCTTTAGAACATGAAGCAGGAAAGTTGTACGCCCGACCACGTTAAGTTCTTAGTTTCCCTCTATGGTTTCCACAACCGTAACGCATCGAAATTGGTCTCCTGGTCTCCGCTGATTTACCGTTACAACACCTGGCGTATGGTAGTCGGTCAAACGTACAGTTACCATTACACCGCACACTGTAATATGTCACGATTTGGATACGCTGTGAAAGGAAACTGCTTCTAGTGCAATAAATACAATTATACAAGTCAATGGAGAGCAGTTTCAAAACGTGATTACGTGGAATGGCATCAGCTGTCTACAGAATTACATTTACAGGTTATGTCATTAGGGTGCGGGAGGTATCACGGTGCGTTAGTGTTTGTTATTATATTCAAAAATGTTGCCCGAGCGTGTAATTTAATTGCATTAAATAACAGTAAATTCATTATGCGAGGACCCATTTCAATCAGAACTGAATGAGGTCACTGTCTTACTGAAAAGCGCTAGAAGTATGCTCCTTGAAGACGGCACTCCTACCATGCTACGCTCATCGCTTGCTGTAATAGCAAACTAGAAGTCTTTAGTTTTGTATCATTTTCGTGATGGATATAAAACCAGGACAACTCAGGCAGCGCTGACCGCATAATTAAGGTATAAACCGCCTGAAACAACTCTTAATATCAGGACACTGTATGGGCACAGTTCGTGAATTTCGGTAAGTCCTGAGTCAAAATTTCGGGTCGGGGCAGGGAATAGCGAGTTGTCTCGTTGTTTTCCTCAGTCCCTCCGGAAATATTCCGGGATGGTTCCTGACACTAATTCGCGACCACGAGTGCTTTCTGCCACATTATTTCCAGTATAGTTTCACCACTAATTCTACTGTCCTGTTCTTGCAGAATACATGAAAGTTGTTGGAGAGAAGGAGAAAGAATTTAACGATGCAATAAATGCAGAAGTGTAGAATATGAGAAGTAAAATAATTTAAATTTTATTTATTTATTTGTTTACAATTTAAAAAAATGCACTCTTAGACGCAAGTGTTTCACTGCACCTTTGGCCAAATATTCCATTTACTTTTGGTAATGGGTTTAAAATGGTTTTTAAAAGAGCCCGAAATGGTCGTTCGGAGTTAGTATGTTGCACTCAACAAACATTTTTTCATGAACTAAACTCCTTTCGCAAAACTATTTGTACATCTGGGTAAATCCTAAAAGTGTTTTGTGCTCTAAGTATTACACAGTTATAGGCAAAAATAATATACGGGTACAAAAAAAGAACAAAGATTAATAGTCTAGGGTCAATCAAGTCACAAAATATCTCAAATTGTAAGACTTAATCTGATTTCCTACCAAGAACTTTATGGTGGCCTCTGGAATGTATCACAGAGTAGCCTGAGAGGTATATAATTTAAAGAGACTAATATGCATTGGTTTGTTCTCCGTAACGCCCCTCTACCTGCCATTGATTCTCTCAGAGCCACGTCAGAGCAGTACTCCTTCCACGCTTGGTTTATTCTTCCACTCTGACGAAGCATGCAGCAGTTTCACCCGAAACGTTACTAATTCCGTACCAAAATACGCTGCCTTATTTTACAGAAGATGAAAAGTCTTCATAGCCACGTCCACGAGAACCTCAAATCTTCATTTAAAAAAAAGTATCTATTTACAAATCAAAAATTCACGATAAAACTCTTTTTCCTCTAAGGGGCTGACCTGTGTTGCGTTCTTACCCGACTGAATGCACATTGCAAGGTCCACGTCTGTATTGCTACAGTACACTTTTCGAACAATGTATAGCTACAGTACACTGTTCGAACAATGTATTGCTACAGTACACTTTTCGAACAGTATACAGCTACAGTAAACTCTTCGAACAATGTATAGTTATAGTACACTGTTCGAACAATGTATAGCTAGAGTACACCGTTCGAACAATGTATAGTTACAGTACACTGTTCGAACAATGCATAGCTACAGTACACTGTTCGAACAATATACAGCTACAGTACACTGTTCGAGCAATGTATAGCTACAGTATACTGTTCGAACAATGTATAGTTATAGTACACTGTTCGAACAATGTATAGCTAGAGTACACCGTTCGAACAATGTATAGCTACAGTACACTGTACGAACAATGCATAGCTACAGTACACTGTTCGAACAATATACAGCTACAGTACACTGTTCGAGCAATGTATAGCTACAGTATACTGTTCGAACAATGTATAGCTACAGTACACTATTCGAACAATATATAGCTACAGTACACTGTTCGAACAATGCATAGCTACAGTACACTGTTCGAACAATGTATAGCTAGAGTACACCGTTCGAACAATGTATAGTTACAGTACACTGTTCGAACAATATACAGCTACAGTACACTGTTCGAGCAATGTATAGCTACAGTATACTGTTCGAACAATGTATACCTAGAGTACACCGTTCGAACAATGTATAGCTACAGTACACTATTCGAACAATATATAGCTACAGTATACTGTTCGAACAATGCATAGCTACAGTACACTGTTCGAACAATGTATAGCTACAGTACACTGTTCGAACAATGTATAGCTACAGTACACTGTTCGAACAATGTATAGCTACAGTAAACTGTTCGAACAATGTATAGCTACAGTAAACTGTTCGAACAATGTATAGCTACATTACACTGTTCGAAAAATGTATAGCCATAGTACACTGTTCGAACAATGTATAGCTATAGTACACTGTTTGAACAATGACAGACTCTACAATTGACCTGAATAGACCGTTGGGTTAATAATTTAAGTACAGGGTTATTCGAAATGATTGTCGGGGTTTTAACAACTAGTCATACGCTATACACTTGAGCGTAGGAGTATAAGTGTTTCTTATTTAATAGAACAACACTCCAAGTTTTTGTTGCATGCCTTACAGGTGCTCTATATATGAATTATTTGTGATTCTACAAACATCAACACGATAATGAAATACTAGCACACAAAACGCCTTCTCACTGCCGTTCGCCGCCATCTTAATAAACTGCGCTCCAAGTGGAGAAATGTATAACTACTGCATACCGCACATCATGAAAGAAAACTTTGGGACTTCCTAGATCCATCGTTATAATTACATACTCCTATCTCAAGTGTGCTGTGTATGACAAGTTGTTAAAACCCCGACAATAATTTCGAATAACTCTGTATATATTTTTCGTTTCATTCAATAAAAAACCGTCATGGTACTGTACGTCAACTCAGTTATGTCCATTCTTTTATTTATCTCCTAAATATTTCGAGGTCACGTGTTGGCACAGTTGGTTGAGTCATTGCGATAAAAACCAGACGGTCGCGGGTTCAATTCCCGATTAGGATATTGACTTAATTCTTCCTGCCGCACTATGGCCCTGAGTTCGACTCAGTCTCTAACAAAATGAGTACAACGGATAAGGCTGCTGTTGCGTTTTGGCACTAATTTCGTTCAACAACAATAAATTATATTCTTAAAATTTTCGCGAAGTGAAACACATCAGCACAACATATAAAAATTTAGCACAGAAATTCACTTCTGTTGTCCATCCAGCCAGACAAGACATGCGGAAGAAGATCGCGCTGCTTCGAACATCTCTCCTTCGTTTCTCTCTATAATATTTATTCGAAGCAATTGCGTCTGCAACTACCTCGCGACAAGAGCAGACACGTGTGTAAGTTTTTATTCAGTTTTATACAACGTTCACATATATGCACATGAAATTAATTCAACCACGAATTTTTATTCAATTCTCCAATTTAAAATTGCACTAAACTTCTTTACGAGTTTATCAAGTTTTTAGTTGCGGATGCACAAACTCACGTGGCGAAACTAATAGCCATATATCCGCAAATCTGCGCTTCTAAAACGCAAAAATGGTTAATAAACACAACACTATATGATGCTATGTGGAGGGGGTTGAAATTGTTTTACTTTTGCAGTACAATCCGACATAAATTATTTTTCCCGACATTAAGGCTGAACGGACGATAGAACCATGCTCACCTCAACATAAGGATTCGCTTACATGCTGAGATTCGAATCAAGTACCACTAGAATTCCAAACACATTACTTCCGGCGAATCTTGACCTTGAAGACACTCTTCATGAGTGTGATTGTACTGGAATATAAAGGTCGTTAGTGCATTTCGAAATGACCAGTTTAGGCTGGAATAAGACAAATTTCCTTCCATCCAGTTTTCTCTCATTAGCCATTTACCATCTGTATGTAATAACCATAAAAACACACCATAATATACGCTATTAAACTGGAATAATTTTGTAGCATGTTGTATGTATATGAGAGACTCATGTGGTCTTTAAACGGATGAGCCCAGACAAAATAAAATTACAACAAAAAGTAGCTGCTTGTTTGGTGAGCAGATAAACGACTGGGGCCCCGAGAAGTCAAGTCACGTGAGTTATGTGTCTCTTTTAATCAAACCGGTTCATGTCGGTACGCGGTCGGTCCCAATGGCGGCAGAGATGTCGGTCCAACTGAGCTAGATCTCACTGTATTAGCATGTTCGCGGAGAATAGCTTTTTGATAACGCTGAACGAAATGTCAATTGAGTACTAATTTCATTATTATTATTATTATTTCAACTGCTGCTGCTACTACATTTGTTGTCAGGGCCGGGCCGAAAAAGGTGGTTGCAATGGGAATGCTAATAATAATTTGGCACCCAAATTCTTTTGGCCTAGGACAGGGCTGGCCAAATTCTTGGGGGCTCGTGACCAAATTGCGGATAATTATGTAAGAAATTCTTTGGTGTTTGGAAACCTGAGTTTACTAGCACCATATTTCGGACTATTACAGTGATACGCACGATACACCATACAGTGGATAATATTCAGTGCAAACCTTTGGACACCTACGTTGCAGACTACATCTGGCAAGGACTCCGAAAAAACGGAACTAAAACAACCCAACCCAATAATCGTCTTTCCGTAAATTTATATAACAGAAATTTGGCAACAACCCGAAATAATTTAAAGCTGATGCAGTTTTCCATTTCTGTTCATCAGACGTCAGGAGACGGGGATGCTTACTCCTTCCTTACAACACACCGAAGCAAACAGGTAGTGAAACTTATCAGACAATACCGTCCAGAATTCTACAAGACGGTTTTCATCGTATGAGATCATAGTCTATGATAACACGCGCACTCCTACGGAACAACATATACAAAGGATTTACTCCGACGTCACTAATAAATAAATAATATCTCTTAACTCCAAAATAAAAACAACCAGATAGTAACGGGAGTTGTGTTTGTTAACTGGTAAACACCAAAATACCGTTTTTTTTAAGTTTTTGAACGTATTTTAACTATTTAATTACACATTGTGCACATCACACTTTTCGAGGCAAATGATCTAGTTTTAATGTATTCCGTTGATGTAAACACGCTGGGATCCCAATGTGTGCATAGCATCTTGTGACTAAACCGATTAAAATAGGCCTTATTATTATTATTATTATTATTATGAATATGACGAAAAAACCCGATATTATTTATCTCAACACTATAAATTAAGTACTGCAACGAGCAAAGTTAGCGGCAAGTATGTACTTCTCCTTAAGCACTGATCCATGGTTTAAGTAAAATAGCGTCTTTATTTAGGTCTAGCGACAGTTATCAAATACGATTTGAGAAATTAATGGAAAGAATATGTGTGATCTTAATTAAAACGCTATCCAGAAATCTGCCTGCAAGAAATGAGGAAACTAGAGACATGAACGTTTAAAATCCCTCCTATAATGTACGTTTTGCAAGCGGCAATTATTAAAACCGGTCACTTAAAGAAAGGGCATGGACCATTGAACTACCACACGTGTAACATTATGTATAAATCAGAAAGTGAAACAAAAAGTTAAGTCTCTTCTAAGATATAAACTCTGTAATTCCGTCAGATGTGTCGGGAGGTCATGAGAAAATTATTCAGCATTTACTTCTCTGGCCGAACTCGTCAAGACATGCTTCTGAACTTGCACTCACCTGCAATATTACAGAACTTATTTATATCTTCATACAAACTGGAACAGTCTTATGGTCGAGCAAACCCACCAGTCTGGGTTTTTTTCCCCGCCTGTGGCGCTGCGGCCCAACGCGGGCCATGGCCTCCTCATTCTTGAGGTTTCTAGATCACACACAACGACGCATCACAGTCGGTAGGACTTCCAGCCCGTCGCAGAGACCTCTAACTGACAACACACAGCAATCAACACAGACAAACATACATGCCCCCGGCGGGATTCGAACCCACAATACCAGCAGAGGCCGTAGAGCCACGCCTTAGACCGCACGGCCACTGAGATCGGGCACCAGTCTGGGTTACATGTACAATAAGTTTAAATGAGACGGACTAGCACGGGGACTACAGAGAGAATAAACGTATGGCAAGTGTTGTGTTTAAACTCTCCCTGCCTGAAAACAACAAAACCCTGTGTTCGAAAAATAAATTCATAAGAGCACCGTGTTAGAACTTTCAGCGAAATTTCAATATGTGCACAATATTTTTTTTTATTCTGTTATTACGAAGATTCTCTCCTTTCACTTCCTTACCCCTTGTCCCTCAGTTAAATTTTCTTCAGCGTATATCGCGGAATGATTATATGGAAAAAGGCTTACAAAGTTTTCCTTGTCTCAAGGTTAATTCTTAAAATGGTCAGCAGTAGCTTCCTCCCACGCATTTCTAATTCAACTTTTATACAATTTCCGAAATTAACATAAAAATGCGAATATCAATTCTGATTCATAAATTGACGGTTTTGGATTTCGTCGTAATATAAGCACTGACCTAACATGACGGCTATTTAGCCATAAATTTAATTGAAAACAAGAAAGATGTACACAATACAGGCAATGCACTTATAACGTAACATTCCGGCGCCTTCGTGTAACCATTGTTGCATTGGACAGGCAGTAAGTATTACGTGTTCTGAGTATGTGTTTATAGCCTTAGGTATCCAGCATGCAACGCGCACGGGCCATATTGTCATCTGTGGCTTACCCGACTCTACAACATTTTTCTACATTATCTCATAAATGGTAAGATTTCAAAAAAAATTAAACACAAAATATGTGTTTTGATTTCCTCTAAAACGCTAGTCTGAAACGTATCTCACTCTAAGAAGAAATTAGCGAGATATGATAGAAAATTAATATTGGTCTTCGTGAAAAGTACCCGTTATTCTTGTCAGGTTTTAAAGTACCTTACATTATCTTGAGAGATTTTCGAAAAAAAAATTATCAAATATTATATTTCATGAAAGTCCTTGAAGTGGGAGCCCAGTTGTTCCATGCGGACAGATGGAGGGAGAGACAGGCGGAAAGACGTGACGAAGATAATAGTCGCTTTTCGCAAAATCGCAAAACGCGCCTAAAACCATGTGCGTGATATGAGGTTCTCTCACTAGTGCTGGTGAAGACACTGGCATAACTTCTGCCTGTACCCGAATCGTTGTTGCGTTCTGGATCATGCCATACACACGCTAGACACTCCCTGCTCCATTATAATAAATGTCCAGTTGCCGCTGCTCCATCGCTAAACACGCGGCGTTTGCTATATACAGGTACTTCTATAAGTGTTTTCAAAAATCTTCACCTAGAAGGCACGGTATATATTTCGTCAATTACCTAAAAATAACTTGACCCACTTCCCGAGCCATAGCGGGCTGCATCAGATGATCGGAAACTCCTCGAAAGACGGGTGATGCCTGAGAGTTGCATATCACCTAGTCCTCACCTGGCAATAATCACCATGTCAAGATAAGTGCTAGGAAGAAATGTCACCAATGTCAACATAGTAAATACGTGCACTTCTGACAATATGAGAGCTGTGCATTTGAGATCCATATCAGCTTATAACGAAAGAAAAATAGACAAATTTGCAGGTCCGTGACGCATAGTTTAACATTCTATTAGCTCCCAAATAATGCGTCACTTACTACTCTTAAGTCAAGAGATAACCGTGAAAGTTCTGCAATTCAGCACACAGTTTTAGCCACACCATCTATTAAAACTCCAGGTGACAAATATTAGTATAGTTTGGCTACAAATTTATGCGGACTGATCTAACCTAACACCGTCATTTTTGACAAAATGTTGAAGATATGTGCCGCTGAAAGTTATAAGCACAGCACAGGATGCACTGCTTCTCCATTACGAGCCCGTTTATATTAAGCAGGAGTCATTACTTATTTGTTTTAGTGTTAAAGCGGGCGGTAAACATAATATCAACTGTATTTTGACAAGTCTTACGATTGTGGTAGATGGTCTTAATTTTATATATTTTAAGTAAAATCGGATTTTTATTTTTTAATTGAAATATTCCACCTGTGTAAAAACACAGCATTTAACAAGCATTCAGCTTACATATATTTCATTGTCTGGAAACGCAACTAATTAAAATATTCTGTGTGTAGAACTTCAACCGCCCGACCTCTGAAACAAGTTCCAGTCGTATTTAATACACGTGTCGTCTTTTAGTATCTCTATGTGTATCAGTTATTATGGTACTCTATTCCTACACGCACTGAATTATGCGCTTGTCAATATTGACAGACGTAACTGCCGAATTTATTAAATATCTGCGGTACACTCATCTGAATCCCGGTGATTCATTACTAAATTCCCCGCACGACTTTGTTTGTATCGGTATATCTTTTACATCTGGTGCTTGCGCAACGCAATATAAAGATCAGTCAAGTACATTAACCCAGCAGGGTGGGGAGCAATTGGGGGTAATTGTCCTCTTTAACCCTGGTACTTGAGGTCTTGAGGTTAGTCCAAAACCATAAAGGCTCTAAGTGGAGTTATAAAGGAATCATTTTCTTTAATTAAAAATTGGAAGACATCAAGTTCAGGAAAAAGCTTGTTAAAAGATGTGGGCCTATGTCCGGAGTAACTCTGTTGAAGGTATTTCGATTTACAGAATCCTGATTTTGCCACTTAAAGCAGGTTCAGGTAAGCTACAAAGCATCCGATTTGAATCTTGGAACTATCAGGTTAGATTATCTGCAGGAAAAATGACTAATTGCAACAGAAAAGAAAGCATAGATTAGCTGTAAAGAAGCATATAAGAAATATGAAGTAAGAAATCTTAAAAAAAAATACATTTAAACTGCTTGCAAATTTTCAAAGACGGGGCCTCCAAACTGAACGCCCCGTAGAGCTCACAGAACTGTGATGTTTAGACGTTAGTTACGTGGAGATTTATTTTCGTTTTTACACCGTGCATGTTGTTGAATTACTCAATTATTATACCAACTACTGCACATATATAAAATTTATAAAATTTACACAATAAAACATTAAAACATTAAAAACGCTCCGACATATTTCGGTCCTAGGACCGTCATCAGGGAGCCACATCGTCCTTGCTAAAGTCACATTATAAAAATTCACATTAATTTCGCTGTACCAGTTGGGTATTGTGGCAGCATGCCGTGTTGTGTAATGTTATGTGCCCTGCTAGCAGGGCACTCTTCGCAACATAACATTACACAACATGGCATGCTGCCACAATACCCAACTGGTACAGCGAAATTAATGTGAATTTTTATAATGTGACTTTAGCAAGGACGGTGTGGCTCCCTGATGATGGTCCTAGGACCGAAATATGTCGGAGCGTTTTTAATGTTTTAATGTGTAAATTTTATATATGTGCAGTAGTTGGTATAACAATTGAGTAACGTGGAGATTTCTTCAGTCAGTCACTCACTCACTCACTCATTCACTCACTCAGTCCGTCCTTCCGTCCGTCCGTCCGTCTCTCCATCTGTCTCTGATCTAGTGGCAGAGGCTACACCGTTTGTCATATTTTCATTAATTCGGTACAGGAGTTCTTTACAGATTGAATCAGCGTGACTTTTCGTTAAAATCGGCTTAGTGACAACCATACATTCCTTAGAGGAACAAATGAATCCTACCCGAAATTGTCATAGTTGTTGGCTGATGAAGTTGGCATTCGGTATAGGAAATCTCCACGTAATATGGTTCCACAGTCACGAGTATTTTTCAAAATCGGTTTAGTGAAAGTCATGACTTATCTCCTGGTGTAATTTAAATTTTTCCTGTCTTCTTATAATTTTCTACCTATCTGGGCAAAACTAGGTACAAGAAATATCCAAAAAATATATTTTGACAACGATTTTGGTGAAAATTGGCACAAACCGGTACGTTATTTAAGGGTGTAAAATAATTTCTACTCGTCTAACTTCGATATTTACTGACTTTTGAGTGGAGAAACAAAGAAACCACGAAAACGCAAGTACAGTCCAATACCCAGTCGATTTTCGAAGCAGGAGTTCTAGAGTATAATAACTTGAGTAATCCTTTAGGTACTTGGATACCGTGTTTTACTCTTAACCTCGAAGCCAATGTGACAAAAGTACATTTAAATATGCCACAAACGACTAGTCTGTTCCTTTACATTATCAAATCCCCAATTTTCCTTTTCACATCTCGATAGTTCCGACGTCACTTCTACACTGACTCACAGTATCATTTTCAATTACACAAATAACTTAAAATTAAGACCTAGCTACTGCATTTATGAAAGCAATATATTTCTTGCCCGGTTAATCGATCAAATATATCGTCTCTATACTAGAAAATTAGTCGTAAAGACGTAAAAACAAGTCATCACATAATCCTAAATTTATTTGTAAATATTCTCCGGACACCCCTAGTCAACCAGTACCATTAAATAATGGGCTCATTTTCTATCCCTTACGTACTACATCTTGATGGAGATATCGTTACGTCCGCAGACGTTCAACAGCAGGGGGGCTATAATATAACACTACCTTGTATAATGATTTCTTTTTAACAAAGTCCGGTTGTGTTTCTTTCTGTCTGTTATTAAGTGAGAGGCATTTCTTCAGTTTGCAATGTAATTAATATTAAGCACGTGTTTTGAACTCCAATTAGTTTATTTGGCAGACAGAATACGAATGTCAAGTAGGTCATTCTTATTTTCTGCAGTACAAACCTTTGCGGAATGTTATGCGAAGTTTGAAGGTGGTAAGGTTACAAATGTTTTACAAATTATTTTCCCATTGAGAGAGTTATATTCAGCCTTTAAATGCAAAATGTTTAGTCTCCTTTCACTCACCCTTTCCCATATAACTGAGCAAGTATTTAAGGCCTAAGGCTAAAGCAATACAACCTTGGGCTATATCTGATATTTATTGGACAGCGTATCATTGTGATAACTGAAGAATAAAGAACCAACTAGATGCCACTTGTTATTTTATTGCACTTCTTATAGGCTCAACATGTTTCGGGTATTAATATGCCCATCATCAGTAGCTCGCGACTATGATGTTGATTACCACATCAGTCGTATCGTTCTTGGTTTGCTGCATGTTGGACGTAAGGTGCAGTTAGGCTGGAGTAGTGTCCGGGTTGCAGGCTTGAAAGTGGCATCTAGTTGGTTTTTTATTCTTCAGTTGGGCTATATCATTTGCCAGGGGTGTCTAGTACGTGGCACTTCAAAACAAATGTAACGCTGTAGATAAAAGGGATATGAATCATACCTTCTTTACTAACTTTTTACACTAGGACATAAATACTGTTTGTTTGTTGCTTTCTTTCTTTCTTTCTTTCTTTCGTTCTTCTTTCCTTCTTTCTTTGCTATTTAAAGAAACAGAACTAACGTTACCAATTCACACGTCGAATTTATTTTATTATTTTACAAAACCCCACAAACCACAAAGTATTTTAGATGTGAAAGAATGATTTTAAACTAAGTGTGACAGATCTGAGAGGAACGTGTTTTAGTGCATTTCAACGTCGCTCTCCGAATTTCTCCGACTGGTGCTGAGGAAAATAACGGAAAGTTCGCGGTCAGGATTATGCATCAGCAGCGAGAAAACACGTACACTACCTTAGACGCAATAATATCCTTTTTCGATTTTTTACCTATTTTCTAATCACAGGTATTGAAATTGCAAAGTAGAACGTAAATAAATAAATAAGAACTATTCCACGCCACTTATCTATGTACAGTGCTCATCTGGTGTTATAAAAGTACAAGACTTTGCTCATTCAACACAGCATAATTTTTCACAGTTTTCTTCAACAGATGATGAAGAGCTGGGCCGTTTAGTGACTCATTTAGCCTGATCAAATTAAGAGTCTGCCTCACACACAGAGTCGGGGTTAACTCATTCCATTCCACCAATAATGTGTGGCGTTTTTCCGTCTACATCGTGTAGAAAAGGCGAGTTCTTCGGTGTTTGTAGTTGAGAGACTTCTCTCAAGACTTAAGGCTTTATCCGCGGCGTATTTGAGGCTTTGGAACCAATATTTTATTTAACACTTCCTTTGAAATTGTCATCTCCCTGATGATGTTTCAGTTAGAATCGAACCATGTAGCACAGCGTATGACATAAAATAATAGGTTCTGTATTAACCCGATAGTTTATTTTGTTTGTTGCTAATAAACACTGATTTACAAATATAAGAATATGCAAAAATTCAACCAAGTTCTTAATTTTTGCTTATGGACATTTGAGATATAATTCACGACAATACTTTAACTTAACCTACAGTATTTAAACAAGGGCCAACCTTAAGCGAAATGAGGAAAAGTTCCTGGATTAAAAGTTATGTAATGTCACGACAGTTTGAAACGTGTTAAATGGAAATGAGACGTAGATAATGAGATAATTGACAACTAACATAAAGCAAGATTGCTGCAAATATACAAAGGAACCGAACACGAATAAATCTAAGAGTAATCAATGCTATTTTTGCAAATGCAGAATGTAGAAAGTACTGATTTAGAAATGAAAAATATTAGGAGAAATTTTTCTTTATATAAACCTACGAAGAGAATTTGGTACCATAACTAGATAGATATACACAGCTACTCTAGACAAAATAGATAAGCCTTCTTTATGTATTAACGTAAAGAATGTAGGATCCTAACAACAAATACCGGAAGTATGGGACAGTCGTAATTATACACATATTATATATATATATATAATTTTACACATATTTTATATACAATAGACCGCCTCTGTGGTCTAGTGGTCAGAGTTTCTGGCTACAGATACAGAGGTCCCGGGTTCGATCCCCGGCGCTACCAGATTTTCTGAGTAGTAGTGGGTCTGGAACGGGGTCCACTC
>Ga0136643_10003743_pt1 | contig 20631 bp, 9 predicted proteins | sample TergutLab28metaG_FD_96883 | JGI IMG/M metagenome (GOLD analysis project Ga0136643, IMG submission 96883) | Labiotermes labralis P1 segment gut microbial communities from Petit-Saut dam, French Guiana - Lab288 P1 (version 3) (version 3) | ecosystem: Host-associated > Arthropoda: Insects >...
AGGAAAGAACGAAAAAAAAAAAAAAAAAAAGCACCACTAAAAAAAGAATGCAAACAAAAAAATTAAAGTAAACTTAAAAACCAACAGCTCAAAAACAAAAAAAAAAAAAAAAAATAAAGGTACCAAAATGTGAAGTTGTTCTCAAATAATCACATCAGCTTTAATGGTAATGAAAAAAGACAAAACACCAAGACAGCACAGAAACCAGAATAATCATTGCACTCAAAAAGAAGCATCTGAATAGAGATCACTAAAGACAAAATTCTGCATTTTGCTATTCCAAGACCGTTTATATTAGTCATTTTACAAATGAAACCTGAAATAGGACTAAAACAAGTTTCATATAAAATTAATCACGGCTGTGTTAACACCGAATCAAAACCACAACAGAAGTAGCTACAGATATCAATTCTGTTCTGATCCCTTGTTTCTAAGTGAATTAAGTTCATGGGCTTGAAATGTATTTGTATTTACTACCTCTGACTAAACTGGGACCTATGCATAGCGTACCTCCGCATTGGAGCAACTGACTCACAACAAGCATGTGAGGAGAAACTGGCAACAATCTTTCACACTTCGTGCTATTAAAATCCCCCTTGCCTTTCAGACTTGAGCCTTATGTAAAGCAACAGAAACTAATAAAACCTCAGTTCTGGCCAAGATATGTTCACAAAGTTCAGGTACAGACATTACTTAACACATGAAGAAACAAAACCCCGGGAAACATGAGCACTTAGAAGAGAAAAAGAGAAGAGCAAGGGAAGTGTTGCAGTTGTGTCACTGTGCAAGTTAAAAGAAAGTGAAAAGAAGTACTTATAAATTAGAACAAAAGCTAGAATATAACTTGAGTAATATTATGCTAAATCAAAAGAAAGAAATGTTATACTACACAAACTGAAGCAAACTACATAACCTAAATCTATGTTCACACAGTGGACCCTTGATTATGCAATGCACTCATAATTGTATATTGTTAGAATCAAGAAAACATGGTGCCCAACACACCTAATTTTGAAAATGAGGAGTCCACAGCACCAAATGATGTGGGATTAATTGTGATATCAGAGGATAGGCAGACACATTACACGTAACTGAAGACTCACTGCTCAACAATGCACACTTATATTTCGTGTTAAGAATCTTGTTATTCATAACTTTACAGATATCAAAAAAACTGTGAAGCTTGTCCTCCACTGCTGAAATTGGTAAGGCAACAATGACACCTTTTTGGGTGTTGCAGTTGTTAATGGAAATAGACTTGCCAAAGCAGATATGGTGACCCAGAAATAGCCAATCTTAATTGACTGCTAAAATATTTTAGTTCTTGTCGCAAGACAAATGCTGATAATGTAATGTAACATTCAGCAGTCAACCTACAGCATCTGAAGACATTGCAAAATGTATTCCAACAATACTACAGAAAATACAAATTCCTTCTGATTAATCTGCAACTTGTGCTTCAAAACATGATTTGTGGGAAATTTAAGGACAGTATTAAAAATTCAGGTTTGGTTTATTTTTATGGCCAGTATTTTGTAATTTGTAGAACCAAATGTATATTCATGACAAGAACACTGAAATAATTCACATTATTATCAGTTACATACAAGAACAGTATGCTGCCTGAAATCAGGTACTTAGAATGACAGTATTTCACTGACATAAATGGTGATTGCTGAACATTCTGAAGTGGTGATGGAATGATAAGTCAGGGACAAGACCTGCAGGAAACAAGGCATGGTTGTGCTGGTGCTGTGCATTGTTGAGCAGTATGCTGGAATGTACAACTCCAGTTGGCAGGTGTGGTGAACCCACATTCTGGAAAGTGGCAAGGGGTAGGGTGTGCAGGCAGTTCCACGCCACGGGGATCTCGAACCAGATGAGCTTGTTGTAGGACTAAATTACAACAGTATTCAAAGGCAAGTTCACCTGCTGTAAGGATATGGCATTACACCCAGTCTGAATACATCTAATGCATGGGTGCCTGTGATGTGAAATGTGGCCGACACAGACTGACCACACACTGAATGCATTTGTGCTTCATGTATTTCTGAAAGGTATTCACTGTCAAACTAAGAACACATATTTAATTACTACAATGTAAATTCCACCAGCCCATCTTAGTAACAGGTGGCAGGTGGAAATACACAAGACAAAATGCTCTTCTGCAAAAAATGGCTGATCTTGCTACTGAAATATAACTTCGGTTTCCAACACTTCTTGTAGAACACATGATGCAAAGTGGAACTGCGAATGACATGCAGTACCATTTCAGGCTTCACCTTTAACCCTCCTATACCCTTAAATGCATTGAAGATGGTATACATTGCACCAAGGCCAGCAGCATGTGAAGAATTAAAGGTCTGTACAGTGCACAGAGGCCAGCACTGTAGGGTTAATAAGAATTCTTCACATCAGAAAATTAAAATTGTGTCGGCATGAAAATTACTGCCAAATCCTCTCACTTAGACAAGCCAGGACAGTGTAATCAGTACATTCTAAGACATTCAGCTTCAGAAGTACACATGACTGTCGAAAGGTGCAAGGAATCAAAAAGATCATACCATCAGCAACTTGGAATTACAAATGGTGCTTCAAGTTGCCTCTGTCCATTTCAAGACAGACAGAAGTGCACAGCACTCAAACAAGGGTTAACATATTGGCATCAGCCATTGTCACAGCTGCCCGCTTGCCATGAGACCTTGCATACTCCTGGGAAGGAACACACTAGCACACGGATGACATCAAGCAAGGGGTAACACATTGCATATTCCCATACAACAATATCAGCTGAATTATTACAAGCATCAGATAATAAAAGAATGCCACAGAATTTTTCATGTGTGTACTCCACGATCAGTCAATCACAACTGATCCCTACTGTGCACAGTGTCATTAAGTATGTGTAACAATCCAATTTACTGACCTTACAACAATGATCACAAACGTTACCCCCTTTTCATGGTGATGTGTGTACTGAAAACTAAATCTCTCATGACATATGTTGTATAACATTCTCAAATTATGGAATTTTCTTAATGAGGAATCACACTATGGAGAGCCTGACTATGCATTCTGTTTTACATCGTATACAACCATGCAAAAGTCTCAATGGTCAATCCTTGAACTATCCACCAGCACATACATGACAGAAAGCCTTTGGAAAGCTGTGCCTCTTCTACTGGCTGTTAGCTACAATTATACTGCACCTCAGAAAGCACAAGCTGCTGACCTCAGGGGATGATTTAATGCTATGTTACCTTTATCTACCACTGACTCATCTCGCTGGTGGTCAAAACTGCGTGACCTAGGCTCTGTCTCTGGGCTCACAGGGCAGGCACCTGTAAAGGACAGACTGCGCTGGGAATGTTGGGAAGCCAGCTCAGTTGACAACCGGGAAGTCAAATCAAGTGGGTCCCTTGCTGGAGATGCCCTGCATGCAGGTAAACTTAGGATCACTCAAAGACCACAAAATTTAATCTCAAAGAAATTCTACCACATGTCTTAGAGACATAACACACCCATACTAAACAGAGTTGGCCTACTAATGCAAAAGTTTCTGAGCCTATCTGGTATGTACAACCCATATCTTACCCTGCTTCTTGCACATTCTGACCTACAAAATTTGCTTTCAAGGCAACCAAAAGCAATAAAATCTTGTAGGGTGATCAGCTGTGTAAATTCAGAGTTATGAATTGATACAGCTGGTCAATCAGTAGAGTTTTATTACTTGTTTACCTTTTCTTTGGGGTGCTGCCCACTTACAGCACAACTTCATTTTGTAAGAGTCACGAATCATGTGAATTTCCTCTTGCATGAGAATGCTTTTAGAGGGACCAACCCTTCCTTCTCAATTTCTAAGCTTTTGCAAGCACCAAAACATGCATGTTCAAAATAAGACAACAACGTCTGATCCTATCACATTCTGAAAGGTTCCTCGAAGTCAAATTAACACAGGACACAAATCTCATGGCATCAGACTTGCAACAACGTACCTTATAGGGATTGGATCAGATGTAACTCTGGCTCCCTGCTGCTGTATCTCTGGCTTTTCTGATGGTGGTGACTCATCTGAGGGTGCAGGTGATGCCTAGGCACAACATTCAATTAAGGAGTAATTCTAGAAACTTCATAACTGATGCAGAAGAAAGAACCTTACAAGATTTAGACTCTTATTCTTATAATAAAACCAACTCGATTCACTAATTTCTCAAATTTATTTTTGGAATAAAACTCTACATGTTTCAGACAGTTCCTCTGTCCATCATCAGGAGATGTTCACTGTACAAACAGCAATGGTATATGTCATATAGGTTTGCTGACAGCTGTCAGCAAACCTGTATGACATATACCACTGTTGTGTGTACAGAGAAAAACTCTTGATGATGGACAAAGGAACTGTCTAAAACATGTAGAGTTTTATTCCAAAAATAAATTTGAGAAATTAGTGAATCAAGTTGGTTTTATTATAAAAGTTTATCACGATGAACGGTCACCTGAATGTCAAAAAAAGATTTAGACTGTCAGCCTTTTAGAAAAACGTTCTTTCAAAATGCCTACCAGACTACATGCCATAACAATCCAGAAGACCATAATCTAAATCTTTTGTGTGAATACAAAAGCTCAGCCTAACAGGATAATTAATTCAAGGCACCTGCACAAACAAAAGTGATGTTATGTAAGAACTTGCTTTGCAACCTACAGATCTCAATATTCTTCTAAGGAATAAGGCAAGTAATACAATAAAATGATAGAAAAATGACAATAGAGTTAAAAATCATTATAAAAAACTTACATAATGCTCTTTCCTCAACATGCTGTGCTACTTTTTTAATGTACTGTAATTTTCACAATTAAAGTGATGAAATCTGCTCAGACATAAGCTTCACACAGCTTGAAGTACACTATAGTCCTCTCCATATCACTGCATTTAACTTGTACAGTTCTGTACTACAAGCATGAGCAAGGACACACATTCTTCACAATACCCTTGTAATTTATTCTATAGTTGTTCCATATTTAAATTAAGCTGTTCCCCCACTTCTGTCAACTTTAAAGTGCCCACACGTGACTGAAACACTTAATATTCTATACAGATGATGCTTTCTGATAATGATGTACGCACATTTCCGAAAGTCATTTCTAGAAGGCTTTGTTGCTTGCTACAATCCAACTTTCAAGAACACACAATTCCTGTTGCCTACACTTATTATAATTTTCATTTATTTATCAGACTCTTATAGCAGTTACAATTTTACTGCACTTAGAGTCGGTTTTGCTTTTCCGCATTGTCCTACCATCACAGTCACTCATCCAACTCTCAGCAGACAGAAACAATAACCCATTATTTTTCACTTCTAGGCATAAAATGTACACAGACACTAAATTTTCTACAATGATATGATCATTGAAATTTTCAGGTGTAACTGTCAATCAGTCAACTCCACTATTAACATCAGAGTAAGGATATCTGTTTCTTCTGGCTTCTCATTTTCTGTAACACTGGCAGCAGTCTGAATTCTGTCATGACTCTGATTATTTCTACTAGGTACCACAGTATAGAAATGTAACACTGTTCAGTTTCATTTTTGTTTCCATGTATCATAAAACTAAATTCATTATGATGCATGATGCACAACATGGTGTAATGGCTTCATGGTGATTAAACCTTGATAATTAAGATGTACCAAAAATTTTAGTTATTAAACTGAATTTCATAATACAGGGCTGTCATACAGAGCTAGATGCTGACTTAAAATGTAAAAGTTTGATATTATCATGAAAAAGAAATGAATTTTATAAACATTCTACAATTTTGCAACAAAAAAAAATACTTACTTACTCCATGGAGCAGAGTCCTTCTTGAGACGCTATCGGTTTTCAGCTAGTCAAGAAATTCCCGGCATTTTATGGAACCCGAAGGTTTATTTCTGCATTTGCAAGCGCCCGCCACCTGTCTCTATCCTCAGCCAGGTCGATCCAGCCCATACCCCCAAAATCTCACTTCCTGAAGTTCCATCATAATATTAACCTCCCATCTATGCCTGGGTCTTCAAAGTGGTCTCTTTCCCTCAGGTTATCTCACCAAAACTCTGTATACACCTCTCCTCTCCCCCATATATGCAACATGCCCTGCCCATCTCCTTCTTGATTTTATCACCTGAACAATATTGGGTGATGAGTACAGATCATTAAGCTCCTCATTATGTAGTTTTCTCCACTCCCTGTTACCTTGTCCCTCTTAGGCACAAATATTCTCCTCAACACCCTATTCTCAAACACCCTCAGCCCATGTTCCTCCCTCAATGTGAGGGAACAAGTTTCACACTCATACAAAACAACAGGCAAAATTATAGTTCTGTGTATCTTAATCTTTAAATTTTTGGAAAGCAGACTCAAAGACAAAAGATTCTGCACTGAATGATAGCGAGCAATCCCTGACTTCAATCTGCTCTAATTTCTTCCAGTGTGAACATTTCATTTATAACAACAACAACAACAATAATAATAATAAAAATAAAGAAAGGAAAGAAAGTTAAAAAAGATGAATTGGTTAACAGAATAGAAAAAATCTTTCTTACACGATGCACCAGAGTAATGAGGCTGAACACTAACACACCAAATGGCCTGGCTGACTTCATAATAACAAAACTTCATATACCTCAGCAACTTAAAAAACATACTACAGCTTTCAATGTAACACCACTGTAGTACACACATGAAGCCAGCATGCGAACCCCTGGCCTGTCGTCAGAAGTCTCCAAGCAGGATTTAGAAAAATAAGTTGAAACCAAATTTAGACCATCCTGATCCTTCAAAAGGCAATCCAAGAGTTAGAACAAAACCAGTCTCTAGCCTTCAGGTAGGACAAGGCAATGGGGAGGGGTAGAGTGGATAACTGGTATAAACGGCGCATGGCTGAACTCTAGTTTTCAGGCTCATGTACCGAAACAGCTTGACACTTAACAAGGTACAGTTTAATATTTACAGTGTTACAGAATTTAGATCTGCTCATAGCTTACACAATGAGAAGTGGAATGTGGCAAAAAGTTAACAAAACCCACTTCACACAAACACACAGTACAGGCCCAAAGAGGGTGGAAACAACTCACAGATTGTGCTGGAGTGTAATCAGCTTTGATATGTGGTGAGCTAGTCTCATCATCCAGCAGGTTTAACTCTGCTTCCTCCTCATCAATACGACTAGAGCCCTTCTCACTCCCCTCACACTGTGCCCCACCTGATGATGTACCTTCCTCACTGCCCCCTCCTGCTTCTGACTGGAAAACAGAACATGAGAATCACAAAAAAGACAATGAGCTTACTCATATTTGTTACCAGTCACTCTAACTACTTTTGTTTTTTCCTACTTTCAACTGCACAGCAAACATGTTTCCAGTTTCAAATGTCGGAACTCTTCTTCTGGCATAACTTCCTATTCTTCAGTATCAAAATTAACAGGTTCCATACTAAAAGAAAAATATACTATTATACAGTTACTTCTGTTTTGCTGGTACATAAAGTCCATTAATTATACAATTGGACTAACTCTACAGAGCAAAATACACTGTGATTAATCTGTTGTGAACATGGTAACTGTAGGAATATTTACAAACTAACTTTACATGCACGTTCCACCATTTCTGCCATGCCTGGAGAATACTGCTGTTATGTCCTTCCAGAACTACTATTATAATACCCTAAGTGTTGGTTCAAACCAGTTTTAGGAAAATGAAAAAGTCACATAGTGCAAAATCAGGCTGAGTATAGGGGATCGTTACATGAAACTAAAGTGAACTTCAGGATGGCGTATGTACAATTATGTTACAAAACAAGCAAACAGACTAATATTCTTCACACAATAAAAAAGGGACTAACTGGAAGCAATTATAAAAAGTCCTAAATCAGCCAACTTAGTTCAAGCTTAATTTTTACTATTTTAACCAACAAATATTTTTAATATTTTTAAAACACTAAACTTCTACAAGGTTCAGACCTTCCTGGTTCATCATCAGGGAGTACATTAATTGTTATTGTATAAAAGAGTTACTAAACAACAGAATTATTTTACGTATTTAAATAATGCATATCAACAAATGAAAGGAAATGCCAAGGGTTCACCAATTTCAAACGTAGAGATTTTTACAATTTTATGAAGTCAAATATATAAAACACCTTCAAGAGACCAAGAATATAACACTTCATACACCTTATGTTGATGATATCTTGATAATATGTGATATTACAAAGATTTGATGCAGAACTCATCACCTCCAACATCAATCACATACATGGAAGTACCAATTCAATTTCGAGAGAGAGAGAAAAAAAGGACAACAAATTTTCTAGATCTACTACTCAAAGGGAAAGAACCTATGAACAAAGATGAAATACACCATAAACACATCTATGCAGACACAACTACCAACTTTTTCTCAAACCATCCTACAGAACACAAAATAGCTGCCTACAGATATTTTATTACATGCATGCGCTTACTCTTACTCTCACTAGAAGAAGAAGAATGAAACATAACACAACATATATTGCAGGTTAATAACTTTCCATACACACTTAAAAATTAAACTCATAAATAAAACAAAACTTAAATGACCTTAATCTAAATAAGGGCACAACTCATAATATTAAAATTTGGATAATTTTTACATATTACAAACCTGTTTAAGCAAACTAAAATAAACAATACCTTCTGTAATACAATACTATATATGACTTTATGACACCAAAAACACAGAACACAATAGATGAATATGCAAACAGTGGGATTTATAAAGTTACATGCGCTACATGTAAATATTCCGATGTTGGACAAACAGGAGGCATCTAAAATAAAGGTACCATGAACAAGATACATAAAACGCAATGACACACAATCGGCATATGACTTACGTATCTAGAAAAATGTACACCAATATGGACCTATCAATAACATCATGTCCTTACTAAAGCAGGTAAACAAAGGGTCACAAATGAATTCCTGTGAACAGTTTTATATTAAATCACAGTATCACAATAAACTTATTTCAGAACAAAATACAGGAGAATGAAACCCAATGTACCAATAAGCATTCAACCTTCAATTAGGTCACACCAGCTCATGACCTACATTTAAACATCCTTCCTGCCTACCTTCTATACCACAGAAACGTTAATGCCCCCAGTACATCCACACGCTGCTCCAATTTACTGGTATGTACTTTGCACCTATCATTCAATATTGTATAATACACTTGTACTCTTGCTTTTCAATTTAACCTAACTAATTTACACACTCTTTTACATAATTTTATAAATAAAAAATAATGGACATTTTACATATTTCTATTTTTATATTTTAACTTTCAGTGTAACAATTCTGTTTTTTACACATACTCATTCTACAAGGAAGAATCCCACCAGTTCTTCCACATATGTGACATATCAAAATATTGTTTAGTAACTGTCTTATACACCAATAATTAACGTATTCCCTGACCATGTACCAGTAAGGTCCAAAACACGAGGGAGTATAAAATTCTTAAAAATACTATTGTGAATTAAATGATAACTGTGTGCATTTGTTGGTTAAAATGGTGAAAACTGAATTATAAAGCAAGCAATAGAGAATATAAAATTCAAGTTTAATGTTGTCCAACTATATTATGAGGTGCCTACTTTCAGTATCACATAAGTGTCCTGATATTTTTCATGCTTTCCCCTGGTTCCTACCCTATCCCATACACAACCACACAAAATAACCTCTGTATCTCATGCTCCATCATCAGAAAATCTATGAAACCATACACACCACAGTCTTGGAGCCCACAGACTCATTGCGGCTGTGTGGTCTGAAACCGGGACCTGGGGGCAGGTTCTTTTGAACGCAGCAATTGACCCCAGGACTGAAGTGAAGCTCTACATGAAACCTGTGGCACAAAATTGGAACATATGAACCCAACACAAAAATGATTCTACTTTATCATCTAGGCTCATCAAAATTACTCTTATCTTAACCTTTATCCTACTAGGGTGGGTATTTATAAAAATGTATTACTTGAAAAGAAAACGATAAAATTATGAAATAAATGGCATTTTGTGGAGAATAAAACAGAGATTATGCAGCATGTCTTAAACATACAGTCAATTTCCTTGTTACTTCAATGCATGAAGTTAATTTCTAGGGGTATTTTCATATGTCTGTTAACGTATATGAAAGCAGTTCACTATACGGTGAAGACAGTCGTGTAATACAAAGTACAGCACTTAGACTATAGACCTCTGGGTTGTGCCACCACCAAGTGTGATTGGTGGCTACCTTTATGCTGCCTCCATCTTCAGGTTTGACCTGACCTATATGGACACGAGGCAAGGAAGGTCCACAGATGGAAGCCAGGTGACATAACCTGGGAAATGCACACAGAACATGATATTTTCTAATCCTTTCTGCTTTAAAACAAATGTGTTTATCAATTGCTGCTGCTGACAACCTGCCCAGTTCATCCATTTACAGCACTTCTGACATAACCCCACAGCAAAACATTATGGGGTTTCATAACGTAGTGATCTCACAGACCAAGTGACGAGGCCTCACCTCCCCATCCATTGCCCTGGAAATCTGTTAATAAGTGCATCACACTGTTACTCTAAACAGACAGAAATTCACCTTGCTCAAAAGTTTCAACTTTGCCTTCCTCTACCTACAGAAATCTGACATTCTCCAACATACCAAGATAAGAGGGTGTCACATCTGGTAATCTTAGAGGCAAAGTGACTGGGCCCTAAATTCCACTTCTCATCTCTCTTGCAGTAATAAATAAGAGTAACACACCTCAGATGGAAGTGAACAGGTTACATACATTTTTCTTATTCTTTAGAGCTATAAGGATAGAGTATTATATGAAATTTTACAAAATAAAAGTAACACCTTTCAAAACTAAAATTACAGGACTGGTGGTAAAAGCACTGTGAAGTTTGTGTTACAAGAACGACACATTCAATCACTCAATGCAGTCATGTTCTGTTTTCTTTGCTGGACATGAAACAAATTCCTGGTCAGCCTAAAAGTTTCTGATGAGTGTGTGTTACAGTGTCCATCATCAGAGAGTTTTCCTGGCCCTCCCTTCAACTTTTACTACAGCAGAAGGTGCAGTTTCCAAAATACTGTGTTTTAAAAAACTGAAGACAATGGACAATGTCCACAATGAACTGTGTTGTGCACTTATGTTTTATACTTCTAAACATGTTAATTTTTCTTTTGTAATTATCTTGTACTGTTTGTGAAGATTCACTCGAACAGTTTAAAATATGCTGAAAATAGCTTGCCTTGCAAGCCAGTCACCTACAAACACTTTTATGTCACTGAGTGGACAAGAACAAACAGTGCTACATGCCAAACACACCAACAATGATTTCATATTGATTTAGTAATAAGCTGTACTAGTCTACAAGTAAATAAGTATATGGTCAGTGGTCATATCTCCAGATCAGAATGCAGGACAAAAGTACAATATAAAGATAGACAATAAAACCTCTGAAAGGGCAGAATCGTTCAAATATTAAGGAACAGCCCTAATGAATCAAAACTCCATTAATGAAGAAATTAGGAGCAGACTCAAGTCAGGGAATGCCTACTATCATTTGGTGTAGAACATTTTGTCTTCCAGTTTGCTGTCAAAAAATATAATGATTAAGATACACAGCACTATAATTTTGCCTGTTGTTTTGTACAGGTGTAACACTTGGTCGCTAACATTGAGGGAGGTGCATAGGCTGAGGGTGTATGAAAATAGGGTGCTAGGGAGGAGATTTGGGCCTAGGAGGGACGAGGTAATAGGATAGTGGAGAAGACTACATAACAAGGAGCTTAATGGTCTGTACTCCCCCACCAAATATTACTCCAGTGATCACATTAAAAGAGAGAGAGAGAGAGAGAGAGATAGGCAGGGCATGTAACATTATTGGCTGGGAGAAGATGTGCATACAGGTTTTTGGTGGGGAGACTTGAGGGAAGGACACCACTTAGAAAACCCAGAAGAAGATGGAAGGATAATATTAAAGTTCATCTGCAAGAAGTGGGATGGGGGGGCATGAACTGGATTGATCTGTCTTAGGATAGGGACGGATGGTGAGCTCCTGTGAATACGGTAATGATCCATCAGGTTCCATAAAAGACAGGGAATTTCTTGACTAGCTGAGGACTTGATAACTTCTCAAGAAGGACCCTGCTCCATGGAGTTAGTTATTTAATAAGGTGTACAAGATAGTATCTCTTTCATGAACAAATCATGTTGGCAATGTATATGTCAGACACACGTGCCTTATCTGGTAACATAAATTAATGGAAAAGGATCAGTAAATCTTGGGGAACACAATCTACTCTAAGGCAAAATGTTTCTAGAAGGACACGTTACCATTATTTTGGAAACTGTCCATCATCTTAGACACTGCTTAAATAATACATTTTGGAAAGTTGATCAATTTCTGTCACTGGCTGTAAGGGAGGGAGGGCTGCTACTCATTCAGGACCATTTCTGTGAAGTATCTTGTCCCAACACATGTGAATTTCATACAAGAATTATTTCACATCTATTTTCAACAACAAAATTATTACCCAAATAATAAATTTGACACTACCTCTCCTCAGAGCAAGGGTCCTTGGTTGGGTCTTCATACAGCATGATGACAATCTGTGACATATAGTTCAGTTCTGACACCATGCTCACATATTCCATTGCTCTACGCCACTGCTCATCCTTCCGCACCTGCAAACAATATTGCCATCAGCTCACAACAAAACACTCAAACAGCACTGACTAATTCCACAAATAAAAGAACAAAGACAGCACATAACTCACATCAAGCAGACCACCATATCGCAGTACAGTCAGAAGTGAATGAACATGGCTTTCACTGGTAAAGTACAGACGTGTCCGCACATGTCGTCCAGGGCTTGATACACCATGTGAGTAACTGAGAAACACCGCACACGTTAGTACTACTACAATATAATTACATTTCACTGGATTTATTACATTCACCCAAAAACTGTTAAACTATCTGAAACTAAATTTGAAAATTCTGACAGCAGGGACAAAACTGTTGCAGCTAGTAATGTTAAATTTATCACTAAATTTATAAAGGTTTGAAAGAACTTTGAGGGATGTGGATGGGTACATACCAAATTGTTTTGTCAGCTATTAGATGTATATGAGATTAAAAATGTAATACAAACTAAAATATCTGTAGCCAACACATTAAAATCCATGCCTAATTTTTTGAGGATCAAATTACTAGTGAAAAGTTGGAAGAGCATTAGCATTCCTTTCTTCTAAGATGTCACACAGTGCAGTTTGGTATACTGGTACATATCTCCAAGAACAGATTAAATTACAGCAGACTTGATCAAAGGATGAGGTTGACGTACAACATTATATTGCAAGACACACTCTCTCTCTTCGGTACACAAAGAACAGCCAGTGCCACAACTGACAATACTTATGTTGTGATCAATGGTCTTTATATTATTTTGTTGTGCCATGGCAATGTATGGAATAATCTACTGCACCAATTTATAATAAATTCAATGCATACTTTCCTACTGGCACAGATTTCTAGTGCCACATATATAGTCAACACCACTGTCATATTCTAATAATAAAACCAATCAGAAGCACTAATTTCTCAAATTTATTTTTGGAATAGGTCTCTACATGTTTCGGACAGAGATACTGTCTGAAACATGTAGAGTTCTATTCCAAAAACATATTTGAGAAATTAGTGCTTATCGTTGGTTTTTTTTATAAGAATATATCATGATATCAGAATGTCAACATCACTGTCATCCTCAGCATTGTAACACATAACTTTTGTGGAGAAATAATTAAATACATATTCCGTATATATGTTAACACTGTTGGACGAGACCTCAATCTCTCAACTATGCCGTAGTTGTAAATCTATTTGCTCTGTATATTTGAACTGAACAGACGAATGATGCTAGCATCCCCATTACATTACACTGATTAAGGCCATTCACCGTGGGTTAAGTCTGTTAACAGTCTCCTCTCCTGACTCCTCAATGTTACGCTGCAGATCTGCACGGATTTTCTTCAGTAGTGGTGTGCAGATTCCCTGTCCTATAGTCAACTTTTCTTGCACTGTAAGCCCATATTCCTGCAAGAGATATGTGTAAAAACTATAAAGTTGTTGTTATGAATTATTTTTATAGCTTGAAACACAATATGAATGCCATATCACAAAGTACTGGGACACACGGAAAATTACAGTAGAGGTATATAGATTTCTGACATCAGTATAGTGCAACCTTGATGTGACATAAAGCTGTTACGTTCAGGAAAATACCTGATTTAATGAGTACTCAAATTATCCAAAAACAAACTTAATTTGCATACTTAACACTGGTCTACATCTTCTAAACTCAATTTATATGCATTACTATAGGGTCCCAAGGTTTCAAGTAGCATTAATTTGTGAAGCAAACTGTTTATATGTTCTACAGCCCATCACATTACATACATGCACACATACATATATAAACCCACATTTGTTATGTCTTCAGTGCTCTGCTAACCATGAGGTAGAACAGTCCAAATGTCTCTTGCAGGTTTAAGTTCTGAATGATGTGTCAACTCAGAAACTGGTTGCCCACCTCATGTAGGTGGAGTTATACCTTAGTATGTGTGCAAGGTGTGGACCAGTCATGGCTTGTTTTAAAATTGTGCAATATACTTGAACAAGCACATTAAAGCCATTAAGTCATCATGGGCATTTTCACCTCATACCCAGAAATGCATGCCATTTGAATTTCCTATGCCTACAACGTTCCAATGGTACTGTCCTATGATGCTAATGGCAGGTCACAAATTACATGATTAAGAATTTCAATAGGTACGCCTGCCAATCTTTCTTGGCAGAACTACCTGGAAATGTGAATTCCACATTTCCATACCCTGTGTTCTCTTCTCCCTTGAAACTGCTGAATATACTTCTTTTTTGTTCTCCAAAATAGTGAACAGTGTTGAAAAAGTCGGCCTGTATATCACCTCTAGTTTGCTCTTTGACAGGCCACTGACTTCACAGAGATGTATTATTTAGAGTTTTGTATTCAGGTCCAAGAATATACACACCATAGATAAGGTTAGGATTCACTAAAAAAATGTGCACAAAATTACAGAAAATACCAATCATAAACTAAATGGCTCTATACCAAGAACTACAAAAATTGTAACTGAACTGGCACTTAAAAGCAAATAAAAATGTCAAAAGAGAAATCTACAAACTAGTAACAATAGAGGGTTGGAAAGTTTGACAACAGTAAGGTCAGACTCAGAAATGCAGCCATATGAGTGAGGTAACATGACCAAACCACAAGCAAACTGCCAGTACTGTAGGAGCAACAGGCTGAGTACAACAGGCAAGCTACGTAAGTCACTTGGTATGACACAAACATTTCAAAAACCACCCTTGTTTTACAAATAATATTCCCACATTAAAGAATTGTTCAGAAACCGATGGTGCCAGTTATTTTTATTGCTCAATAAGCATCTCTTGATATGCCATAATCTTTTTACTGCAGTTTCACTGTATGTACATGACAGAAAAAACAAATGCTGCCCTGCTTAATTTCTCCTGCTGTCAGTCCATATTATATGTAAGTATTGCTGAGACATTGCAAATTACTTTTAGAGATGCACAAATCACACAGGAGGCTGGCACAAAGGACAGAATATATGGCTGCTGATAATGCCTATGGTATACAAAGCAATGGGAAGGAAGAGAAGCGTGAATACTCGACACCAGTATGTATAAAAAAAGGAACCTATTTCAGAGAATTTTTCCCACTTTGAACTAACTCACAAATGTTGTGAATAGCAAGCATACCTGAGGGATGACTATGTCAGCCAAGTACTTGGCAGTGATATACAACTCCTCAGCTTGTTCAAACTGTAATGTGTGCTGGTTGTGCTGGAGGTCATACTTGATGCAGTCATAAATGTCAGGGATCTTAGAAATATCAAAAGTTTTGTTCTTGGTGCAGAAATCCTTTTCAATCTTGCCCCAACGTCTTCCCATCAATTCCCATGTCTCACCATGGTACAAAACAGCATCTGAGAACCACAACAAAATTGCTGTAGATTACATTAATACTCTATGCTTGTACAGACCACCTTTCTTATAAACATTGGCATCTTGTATGATTTTCTTTTTAATCCTTGTTTTTGACTGCTGACCTTATTCAGGCAGTTAAGGGCTGCTTAATGCATTATCACATACACTTAACTGTGTGAGTGTGTGTAGTTACACAATCATAGATAACAATTGTATCACGTTTCAACAAGTTTAATGAACACATATAAATGAAAATGTTAAGATATCCCTGCATATAATTGTATAATTTTCCCAGCAACATGCCAAGAATGCACAGAGCGGGAATAGAGGTATGCCCAATTCTGTCTCAACCTTGGCACTACAGAGGGGTGGGTGGTCAATGCCAAGCCCCAGCTGCTTTACCCCTGGGAAGAGCCCCGCTATCCATTGGAGGAGGCCGGACTGGCCCCAGGTCAAGCCTGGATGAGATCTCCATCAGTGATCACAACCCAGGCCATCCAGCCTGTAGCAAGTCAATATACTGCCTGTGCTATCCCAGTCCCTTTCAAGTGCCTATATATTATTTAATCAAAGGATTTATTTATATATATATATATATTTGATGTGCAATTTTGTATACACTGAAATATGTACTATTCAATATACAGCTGTCTAAAATAATTTCCCCCCAACCAGATACATATGAAGCACCTTTTGTCTTAGGGTCATCTTTCTTGATGCGCACAATATCCATGAGTCGTTGAATTAGGTCCTGTACATGCTCACAGCATTTGACAGGGTTCTTAACAAAGTCTAGTGCAGTAGAGATGCTAAGTGCATTTCCAGGATTGATCTTCTCACGGTCTTCTGCTGTGAAATCATGATCCTGCTGCATCAACTCATGCAGGCGAGACTTTGCCCTGCATGGAACATAAGTCAAGACCAAAGACATTTTAGTATTACACAGAAATGATGGGTTAAAATAAATTAGTATATTATTAAATGTGTTTATAACAGTACACTATCATCTTAAGATTACGTGAAAGTATCCAATTAAAAAAAATTTAGCTAATTATTTGTATCTACAATAAATCTAACCTTTCTAGTAAATGACTCCGGAAGTTCATCGCACCTAAAACAGGGACTCTTTAATCATACCTTATTCCAAAAACCTCATTCCACTCCACAATATGTGTATCTTGTTTCCCTACAATGCATTTCATTGCCATCCTTCAATCTCTAACTTCTGTCTTCCAAGATACCTCCTACAACAAGAGTCTGTAAACACTCACGTGGAATTTTTGTAGCAGAACAGCTTTTATCATGAAGACTATGAATCCTATGTCCTATTACAGAAGTATGATATAATGGTGGAAATTGTATTCATTTAGCTTAAGACAGGGGCTGGGGAACACAATTATGAACCCACTGGGTTCCAATTGTGGCAGTGAAGTTCTTGACCAGCTGAGCAAACATGAGTTCTAAAAAACATTTCTCTTCTGTGGTATTACTTTATAATGCCACATTCCCTGGCTATCTGCAGCAGCACACTAAACATGTGTCCAATTATTGTTCTTATTGGGCCATATTTTCAACTTGCAGGGTGATGAAATGCCATGTCAAGGTGACAATAAACCTGTTTAAGATGAGTAACATTAAGATACTAAAACTCCTGACAGTGAAAACAGTAACACCATTTTAACACATTTTTGGAAAAATAAAACAGATTTAGCTTATTAAACAGGAGAATGCCTTACAAGGGACAGCACGAAAATATTATCTTGTAATTATGTACTGAAACTGACATCCAGTCTACCTGAACATTATTCCATGCAAATTCTGCACTAAAACGATACATTTTAACCATCGAACCACATTTTAACACTTATCTTCTTCACTTATTTTGACACAATTTTAAACACAAGAAAACATATTTTTATACATGCAACCAGTAAATTAAGGGCCCATTCCAGCTGGAACAATTCCATATGTATGGACTTTACCTTCCCATATTTTACTGCTTTCACCTTTCTCTGGCTCAGCTATTGACTTACAGACTAAGTATGGTGTCTCATATTTCAAGTTGATACAGAAATGCAAAGTTCAGTGATTTTTGTTTTTTTAAGAACACTTGAAGTTGCAGGCACCTTGGTTACTATGTCTAGCTATTCTTCAATTGACACTATTTTTACGTACTACACCAATTTTTGATGCAGCAGCCATTCTAATCATGTGTGTAATTAAATGCTCCACCGGATGAAAAATGTACACCCAAAAATTTAAAGCAACTGTATAATGTATTTAAATTTTGCATACAGGTACTTCATGTTACTGAATAAAAGTAAAACAAGCACACAGTCACTATGCACTATGTTAAATTCACATTTCTTCACTTTGTAGATTGCCAACATGCGAAGAGGTTACATCTCTAAAATTTTAAGCTTTATTACAAGTAACCATGTTTTGGACCTACATATCCTTCTAGCTGGTAACACATACGTAAAAGTGGTAACACTATCAGACTTCACAAGCACAATCCATACCCTGACCAACATGACAGATGATACTTCCAAAAATAAGGTACAAAGATCACACTGTGTGAAACAATGAGTTGCAACTACCTTGCAGATTCACTTCAGAAGCTGAAAGCAAAATTTTGTCACCATATGCTTCAAACAAACTGAACAAACAGGAACTTTGACATAATGTTTAAGATTTTGATGCAAAAAATGCAACAGTAGGAGAGAATAATTTGATGTGTTGCAAACTTTTTGTGGTTCTTAGGTAGGAAAGCCTTTTAAGTGGGAAACATATTAAAAGAACAATGTGTTATGTTACACACATTTAAAAATGTCAATACTAATTATTCTGGTTTATCAGTCAGTTTCACTGTACTTCCTAACTACAATAACAGAAGCATAATAGATTTCAGTGCCTCTGCAATAACATGCATAAGACTGCTTAAGAGAAAGGCAAAGAGGTGACGAAGATAACCAAGGATACTTAAATCCACAATTAAAGTCATGCCTAAAAGATTTAAAATCCTTTGGTGTAATGAGATTATAACAATTCTTGACCAATTAACAATGTGCAAGCAAAACAGTTTGTATGGATGTAGCAACTAAACACCTGTGTTTGCTTGAAGCAGTTGAAATCATGTGAGTCATTATATCACAGCCAATTCAAGCCATTTAGGTATTAAATGGGCTGCTGGAAGAGGAATTCAAAACTTTATGATTAATTTATTTACCTCACCCCTAAAATAAACGATTTCTTTATCATACCAAGTACATGTTACAAACAGAGCTGCATGTTTTCATTATGACACAGTACTCTATTGTGTGAAGTTACAGTGAAAATATATAGGGTTATTCATAAGTCCCTCCAGGATTTCCAAACTCGACTGCGCAACAACCAAGACAGACACGGCAGAAAGGAGCATATCAACAGACAGAGAGACACTCCAAGTTTCTGTCCTACCTTACAGGTGCTCGATATGTGCACCCTTGGTGACACGGCAGATGTCAATCCTGTAATCAAGTTCCTGCGACACGTGTTGCAACATTTGGTGGTCGATAGCAGTGACTGCCTCCACAATCCTTTGTCGCAGCTGTGGTAAATCAGGTGGCATAGGAGGCACGTACACACGATCCTTGATGTAACCCCATAAGAAAAAATCGCAGGGGGTTAGGTCAGGTGACCGTGGAGGCCTGGGAAGAAGAGGAGAGTCATTGTGAGAAGCGCGCCCAATCCAGCGACTGGGAAGATTAGCACTGAGGTGAGCACGGACATCCAAATGGTAGTGTGGTGGGGCTCCGTCTTGTTGAAAAATGAAGTCCACGATATCTTCCTGTAATTGTGGCATTAGCCACAGTTGCAGCATGTCCATGAAGTTAATATCGGTAACAGTCGGCTCCGCAAAGAAAAATGGTCCGTAGACTTTTCAAGAGGAAACAGCACAAAACTCATTCACTTTAGGCGAATCACGGACGTATTCAATCGTTGCGTGAGGATTTTCTGTGCCCCAAATGCGTACGTTGTGACGATTTACCTTACCACACACATGAAATGTCGCCTCATCACTGAAAACCAGCTTCTCAACAAACCCGTCTTCCTGCAGCCGCTGTTGGAAATCCAAGCACAAGCACAAACGAAGATTGTGATCCTGGGGATTCAGCGCCTGCGAAAGCTGCACCCGGTATCCTTTTACATGAAGATGTTTGCGCAGAATGCGCCAAACACTAGACTGAGACATCTGCAATTCCCGGCTCGCGCAAGTTGTTGACTTCTGAGGGCTCCTGACAAACGTTTCTCGCACATGCTCGACAGTGTCAGCCGATGGGCCCGGATGGCCTGTTCGTTTCGCAGCACACAGGCAGCCACTCTGCTGGAATTTCATGCACCATTCACGAATTGTTTTGTCTGTAGGTGGTTCTGTGTGGTACATGATCCGAAACCTCTGTTGCACCGTCACAATTGACTCAGTTTTGGCAAATTCCAAGACACAGAACGCTTTCTTATTCA
>Ga0136643_10003746_pt1 | contig 20627 bp, 6 predicted proteins | sample TergutLab28metaG_FD_96883 | JGI IMG/M metagenome (GOLD analysis project Ga0136643, IMG submission 96883) | Labiotermes labralis P1 segment gut microbial communities from Petit-Saut dam, French Guiana - Lab288 P1 (version 3) (version 3) | ecosystem: Host-associated > Arthropoda: Insects >...
CTTGAAGACAACCTGAAGATGGCCAGTAAAGGCCGAAACATGTAGTTGTCTAGTATAGCCATTAAATACATCTTAATTGACATAGTTGTGTTTGACTACATACCCTTTCCAATTTTCACACACGCAACAGGGATGACACACTTCCAAGATTCTCAATCTAATGCTAATAGGGTGATTCAGTGACAAAGAATGAGATGGGTGGGACATGTAGCATACATGGTGTGGATGAGAAATGCATAGTAAATTTTGGTGAAGGCTGACCTAACCACTGATGAGAGCATGCTATTAAAATAGCTGTGAGGGAAATAGTGAGAACAGGTTGATTGAATGCAACTGTCTTGAGAAACACCACAAATGAAGTGATGTCTTAAGAGCAGGAAGTTCTTGTTTAGCTGGAAGCTGGATGGCTATCACGTGTTGAATAAATACTATGACTTTGGTGAGTTAGAGAGCTAGCAGTTCAAAGCAAGGAAATTTGCATTATGTCAACCTGGATTATATTGAAAATTCTACGTTTACTTTAACCTCTTTGCCATTTGAATTGATGTCAAATCCCTCACCCCACATGGACACCAGAGTATAATCTGCTTGAAGATGGTTTCCTTATATCCCGGTAGGGCGCTGAGTGATATTGTCCACTCACCATAAAGCCAAAGGGATTCATAGGGTAGAAACAGGCCTCATATGTATGTATACAGACTTCAGTCTTATTGTGAGGGCCAAAGAAAATATTCTTGGGATCAACAAATGGCTCAATTCACTGGTTACAAAAAAATTCTATTTGCCAAACATTTTTCCACAAGGGAAACAGTTTATGCCCAATCCATTGCAATTCCTTGACACAAGCCTATTTACCATAATATACAATACAACATATTGTCCTTTATATTATGATGAGTGCAGGCAGTATATCATTAACTGTTCAGATTTACTGTCCACATCTGTAGAGAAATCAAGGAAGGCAATATTAATAAGTGATTTTGGTAGCATGAGATAAATAATTTTTTGACTCAGGATATTTTTATGGCATTACATTTACTGATAGTAATGAATTTGGGAGTATAAGTGAGGTCACAGGCAATTGCAAGGGCATGACTTAGTGGTACTAAACAATTCTGTCTGTGTAAAATGGTAATGCATGTGAAATACTACAGTGTTGAGTTCATGGTTGAGCAGTTAGTGAAACCACCACCCTATCTGGCAGAAGCTAAGAAATTTTGTGGCATTTAAGAATATAGCTGGATCCATGGAAAACACTGGAACTATTGGATTGAGAAGACAAAAATATTTTGTTGGTCTGGTGGCACATTAGTATCCAGACTGGAACATTTTTCCATTGTTCATAACAAATGTCTTGTTTCTGTCACTAAATCAGATTCTAGAGAAGTGCCACTTCTCCCTCTATTTCCAAGAATGCACACTTGCATGTACAGAAGTTAGTTTGCTACGAATGGGCTGTTTATTGACAGAAGCACTTATCTACATGCCTGTAATCACCATGCCATGAAGATGGTGAAAGTAAGGCCAAGACCTCAGTGTTGGCAGCAGGAAGTGCATGGCATCCTTTACATGCTGATGGCCTTAACCTCTACAAAGCCTTCAGGTAACACCCATTCAGTAGGAAAGTGAATTGGCCCTATATTTGTACCAAACATTACAGGGTAGTGGTAATACTCCTCCCATTTCTTATGTGATGTTCAGGATTTGAAATTCAACACAGAGACCAACTGTCCTCACTGAAAGTTTTCATGGTAAGTGTGGAAACAGAATGTTCCAGATCAAGATTTTGCACTTCATGCCCCTTTCAATTCCGAATTCACAGGTGTTTTGTCATTTGATGCTGTATTACCTATGTGCTAAAATAAATATGCTGAAATAACCCATGACAGAATATTAGAGAGTAGATTGGTATGTAGCCCCCGTCGTTTCGGAGGAGCTTGGTGCCTCCACAGTTAAGAGTGGACCGAGCACTATGTACCAGCCTGCACGGTGTTAACCCATATGACTGCAATATTGATAAACACGGGTATGAGGTACTTATATCTTGCACAGCTTGGAATTAACTTTACATCGCCCAACAACTGTCGTTATCAGTACAATAAATGAACGTTAAATCTGAATTACGTACGTTTGCAGACTTGTTACCTGACTTGAATTTACCGGAGTTTTTATAGGACCATCCCGGCTTTCGTTGTAATACTCTTACAGTGTACATGTTCTTTTATCGAAATTGCGTCGATTTTTATGAACAGTGTCACTCTTCGGCATCATGGCGAATGTCGACAAAGGACGCAGTAAGTGGGAAGATAATTCTCAAGGTAAAAATAGTCTTAGCGTTGTAACTGTAAGCTATGAACGAAAACTTTTAGAGAGTGAATGTTTTGTGTGTGTATTGTAAAAGGGTGTTGTTCTGTGTAATTAACGCTGATATATGTAGTGGATTACGGAACTGTAGGGGCTGTGACTTTAATCAACTGGAAATTTGTGCAAAATGACTTTGTTTCCAGTGCTTATCGGCTGTGTACAGGAGTATAATTTTTTACACTGTGCCATAAAACGGGATAACTTTTATGTCTCATCTACAACTTTGGTATTTTAATGTGAACTTTTTATATTCAGCGAGTGTGACATCACGCAGTGTTAGGTTAAGTTTCTTGTGTTGGATTGCCAGGCTGTTTGGCGGTTACATATTCATTTTCGGATTATATTTCTCTATCCGAAATACAGTAGATGTCAATATTTTGTCATTTTTTCAGATGTTCAAGATATGAGACTGAAAGAAGAGATGAAGGGAAACCGTCGAGGGAAGCCACAAGTTGAAATCTATCGCCCAGGAAGTGGACCATTACGGAAATCTGCACAAGGAGATGAAGAAACAGTTTTCGTTGATAATGTTCGAAGAGCTAAGTCTTCCATTGAAAATTCACTTAGCAGTAGTGTTTCTGAAGAGTTTAAACGTGGTGGTAGGAAGCCAGTTAATTCATTATCACAAGAGCACCTTAACAGTAATAGCAAACGAAGCTGTGAAGTGAGGGAGCTGTCAGATGTATCGAAACATAGTAAGGGACTGACTGACATTGAGGACAGAGTGAGAAATGTCCATCTTTCAACACCTGTCTCAAGTTTTAAAGATCAGAGAAACAGCTTGGATCATGTATCTTCAGGAGGAAGCACAAAATCTGTTGCTAGTGATACAAAAAAGAAAACCAGGAAACCAGAACAGGCCATCTACATACCCAAACCTCTTGCACAAGCTATTGCTGAGCGAGATGTAGCTAATAAGTCTCCAGTGGATGTGACGGAATGCAAAATTGCTGGTATTGTCAACTGCTCCAAGGAGAAGAATAATTTGAGAAGAGAAAAAGAATGCTCATCACAGCCAGTGCAGGAAGAATGTTGGGATGATGAAACAGGTCATTATATGCATTCAGATAATTCTAACAAAGAGGTACGTTTCCATAGATTGGAAGCATGGGATAGGAATGATGGGCCTCAGGTAGGCAGAGGAGAAAGTTTCAGGAGGATGAAATATGAAGGAAACAGAAAAAGTGGAAGAGGAGCTGCTGAGAAGGATTGGGTTGACAAAGGTATGGGAAATGGAACTGTGAAACAAGGTGGTGTTTCTAGTTCAAAAAGTGGTGAATGTAAACCACATTCAATGAGGTTCTCAGGTAATCGTAAGAACTGCCAATCAGTTGAAGGAGACTTGAAGAACCAAGAAGATAGTCACACTTCTTGGAATTCAGAGACTTCAACAACTGGTCAGTATAACCAGAGAAGAAACGATATGCCAGTTGTGTCAAGGGAAATCAGGCAGGCATCAGAACCTCGGGCATTACCCCATACCAGTTTATCCCTGGACACAAATAGAATGCGAGACACACGCAGTGTAGAGCCTGTGGGAACGTCGGGAGGACGTGGTTGGAATGGGGACAAATTACAGGCCAAACCTCCATCAGGACGCAGGGGTAGCGTAAAAGATTGTAGTGTGCTTCCCATTATCAATAAAAATAATCCAAAACCACATCCTTGCTATGACTCACTTCCACCACGCCTCAAAAAGAAATATCTGGCAGAAAGTATGGTCTCTTCATCAAATTACATTGGAACTACCTCAGAAGATGTATGGGATGGTAGTACTGTAACGTTTCAAGGTAGTGGAGGTAACTACCGTCAGCATGATCACCAGCATCATCATGTTCATCAGCAGCACCAGCCTCCAGCTCTGCAATTGGCTAATCAGACTCAAAACCTGTCATCTCACATGGTACAGTATGGTACGCAGGAACACTGGGCACATACACTGCCGAATGCACGTGCAAGAGGTCGTGGGAGGCTAAGACCTGATGAACTGGAGGTGGAAAGAACTGTCGCAGCTGCAGTGAGGTTCTCAAGGTCCCTCACACCTGACCGACTCTCCATGCCTCTGTCATCTGGTACTGGTCCACCATCTCCAGGTAATGGCTTTAGACGAGTTCCAAGCAAGGAAAGTTTGTTGCAGTTGGATGATAGAAAGGGGATGGGTAGTGGCATAAAGACACCGCCACAGTCACCACCACCACCACCTCTATCAACATCATCACTGTCAACATCTAAAGGTCCGCCTCAAGAGGAAAGAAAAGAGACTGCTGTCAAATCTTCCAGTCTACATTCTGCCAGATATAGGTGAGTGAATAACAGGAATTTGTGTGGGGCATCACAAATAAGACAGAAGGCAAATTTTGAGATACAAGGCCCTTTGAACTACTCCCATTATTTTTTGAGTATGTCATGTTTGTCCGTTATATTTCTGTGTAGTCATAGAAAAAACATCTTGTTTACTCTGTCAATTAAATTGTAACGGTAGCTCTGTGTACATTCTCACTTTTGGCTGCATGTGTAATCCGATCTTTCAGTTCAGTAGAAAAAGAAAGTGAGGAGTAGCATAATTCAACAAAGTGGTGGTTAATATTAGTATTAATGCAAACTGTTTGTTTGTGACAAACCTTCTTTCTGTGTCCTCAAACAATTTATTCAGATACTAGTTCATGAGCAGGTGGCTTGTTTTGGTTGTATGTTCTGAAAGTAGGTCACAGACATGTATCATTACTTTGTAAATTGTGGTATTCCAACTCAGTGTGGAGGTGCCTTGTTGAATATCAATTTCATACCCTCATTTTACTTGCTTATAAGGTAACCAACTTTGGGACAAACCCCAAGTGTACCCCTAAGTGTGCCTATCTAGTACATCTGTTGGGCAACAAATCCTACATTTGCATACACCTTGTTTTTTCTTTATACAAGTACTAAATGTACATGTGTTACATGGTCTTTGAACAATTTAATTATAACACATATTCAAAGAATTAAGTTGGAGGGAAGTAAATCTCTTTTTCTGGTCACATTCGAAAGAATAACAAGAAACATACTGTTGGTTTAGGTGTATTTTTTTTAAAGAATCTGAACTGGAGGATGTGTCAGTGCTGGAGAAATGCGGGCAAATACATTTAAAATGCTGGTGGTTCATTTCTGTTCCATGGCACTTTCTGTTCTATCAGCAAGCAATATTCCTTAGAGTGAAAAAGTTTTGTAAATTATAGCTTTAATTTTCAGTACAGTTGATAATGAAATTCAGTTTTGTGTATGAGCTGCATTACTCCATGCAGTCAGTATTTGCTGTTATATAGGAAAATTGGTTGTGGATGGATTGAACTATGCCATACTGTGTGGTTGATCAGCCTGGAACTGACTATGGTATCAGTTGTCTTTCTTTAAGGCAAATTTTGTAAAACTAAGAACACAGTTTCTAGCACTGTGTGACATATCCTTGCCATATTAGATGAAGAAAAGTGCTTTTTGTGTCAAAATCTTTACAAATCCTGTTTCAGTTCTGTGAACCATACTTATTTTGTGGTTGTTTGAACACAGTCCATTTCTTCATGGGAGTGTATCTTTTTTTTTCAGCAGTGATCAAATATGTGCCTCTTGCAGGCAGTGGTAAAACAGCTGCACAATATGAGTTACAGTTTCATCCAACATCTGACATGTTGTTCTAAACCAGTTGAGTTCCTTCTTCCTTGTCTTAAGTTTCTGCAGCTATGTTCCATAGTTGTTGCTTATAGGCATTACGCATTGTAGTGCATACCATACTCATGTGTTGTTCACATCATACTCATAGTGCACATCACACTCACATTATAGCACGCATTGTACTCATGTTGTAGTGCACATTATACTTGCTATGCCTCACAACAGTGAGTGTATTGTAATTGTGAATTTATATCCAAAACAAAGTAGTTTTGTTCACAACTGAATAATATTAACATATCATTGTAAACATTCTTGTTACATGCCTTACATGTTTTGACCAAAACAAGCTTGTCATGGGTTTTTGTCTTCGTAAAGACATTGGTGACATGTTTGTTGGGCCGAAAACTTGTGTAAGGACTGTACATTTTCTGGATGATGTAGTGGTGTGTTGAGAGAATTAGTAAAGATTTTTAGTTGGTGGTTGTATATGAAGTTTATTTTATTATGAAACAACATGGTGAAGACTCCAAATTTAATACTGCTGATAGCTACCATAATTACCATTAGTGTTGAAAATCCTTTTCTTTGTTGTAGAAGAAGAAGTGGTAGTAATCCTTCTGAGCCTGGGGAAATGTATCAGAACAGAAGACGGAACGATAGTAAGTGTCAGTCTAAAGGAAATGTACAGAGGCCTTACCATCAAGAGTCACCTGCAGGTGCTGCATCTGATGATGTATTGCGAAACTCGCCATCACCAAAGATTCTGGACTGGGGTGAGGAGGTGGAACAGACTGAGCGATTGGAAGCTGAAGGGATGTTGAGTGATATGATGACACGCAGCTCATCGCTTGCCAGTTTGCAAGAAAAACCGCAAGAAAAAACCCAAACACATCCTCCACGAGAGAGACGCAAGCGTCAAAGGAGGTGAGAGAAAATACTACTGATATAAGATAAAGATCTACAGGGATATGACATTGTATAGTAAGTAAGGACTAACATTTTGGTGAAAGTTGCTGCTTTGAAACATAAGTTTGTGTCTTGCAGTTTACATGTCACCACATGCCACATCCCAGAAAACCTTAATCTTAATATTCACCAATTTGTGAATAACACTTTTAATTATAAGTTTGCTATGAATCTGCATCACAGTGGAGTTGCATCGTATGTGTAAACTCAAAATTGCATGTAGTGAAAACTACCCTTGAAAGTCCCTTAAATTGCCCATGAAGTACATGTTTGTGTGTGTGTGTGTGTGTATATATGTATATATTCTTTAATATGTTTTTGTATTATAAAGAGTTTGTGTTGCTGAAGTAAAGTAGTATATAATTTTAGTTTTAATTGCATGAAAAAGAGAAAGATGGAAGAATGAAAATATCTAACCAAGAATTTGTGGTTAAGATGAGTGAGCTGTACAGCATAATTGCAGGCTGTAATTTTTATATGAAGCCTTATTTTAACTCTTGATGTAAATCCAGTAGACACAGGGAGAGGCTTGGGTGATGGAGGGTAAGTTGTGAATGACATAGTTGGTTCTTTGTTGAGCCCGAGAAGTTGATCGTGTTGCTTATCTGCTGCCCTTGTTTTCTTGAAGAAAATTGTTTTCAGCAGCTGTTGTCCTTGTCTCTTGAGCTGACTGATAGATTATGAATGGGTTCAGGACCTCACAGTCCCAATGTACGTAGGCCTTTCAACCATATCTCAAAGTCCCCGGTAGATGAGCCCACTCCAGTTTGCCCAACTGAACCCCCATAAAGAGGGATGCCCATACCCAGATCCTTCCTTTTGTAACCTTCAGGGCCCCTAGCAAAGGAGCCCACCTACCAGGATCCCCTAACAGAGCTCTGATAGAGAGAGAGATGCCCCATTTCCAGAGCCCCCTTACAGCTATCTCTCACAGTTACTGGTGAATGGACCCCCATGGGGTGATGTCCATCCCCTGAGCCCTCCTCCCCATATCCTTCCAGATCCCCAGAAAGAAGCCACCCTAACAGATCTCCCACAGAGAGAGATGTTCCCTTTACAGAGCCTTCCAACTGTCTCTTAAAATACCCAGTCACCGAACTCCACAGGTTCCTCAATGGGCCCCTGCGGTGAGAGGTGCCCGTCTCCAGAAATTTCTTCTACACCTTTCCCTGAAATTCTCTGGTAAATGAGCCCCCCCTCCATGTTCCCCATCAGGGTTCCTATGGAGAGAGAAGCTTCATCTCCAGAGCCATTGGTTTATTCATTCATTTATATCTGTCGGGGTCCCAATAAGGAGCCCTCCCACGAAAAACGGGGAAAAACATTTGGTCACCATCCAAGGACCCCCACGTAGATGGAAGGCCTACATACAATGGGGTGCAGCCTGGTTCCCCAAGGGGATCGTTTAGGACACTGCTATCACTGCCCAGTGCTGTGCAGCCTTCAGCACAATACCTTCCACCTTGGCTTGGGTAGACCAGAGCCCCATTAGCCAGCCTGTGTTGTAGCAACCTTCAATAGGGTATGCCCTCCACAACTGTTACCACCTCCTACGTGACCCAGGGTAGAATAGAGTATGAATCTACAATACCCCGAGGCACGGACAAAGGGTTTGATTTATGAGAGGTGCTTAAACTGCTAGGGGACAAGTGTTCCTCCCAAGTCAAGGGAGTCTCACCTAAGGAGCTCTCCTTATGCTGTTGGTTTTTATTCGTGTACTCAATTTTGTTCTCATGAGTGTAGGAGTACTATAAGGTCCACCAAGCAGAGCCCCCATACTTGGTAAGGCTATGTTACCCCTGGGAGGTCACTTGGTATCCCAGGGGGTGCTGTTTGAGACAGACTCACCCACTGCCATTCATTCCATAAGCATGGCACTTGCACTGTAGGATTGGGGATTGTTTTTCAAGGTTTACTCCTTTAGATCCACTGTGTTCTGCACAACAGGGTCACCTCTTGTAGGATATGGTTCTTCACCACGCACAGACGGTCTTGGGTGGAGAGAGGCTATATCCCGCATCTTATCACCCCTGGAGAATAGCTAGAGCCCTCCTCAGGCCACTAGTATCACCTTTCAGTAACACGATGACCCCGGCACGGCCCAGCCAACTCCCCTTGACCCCTGTCCCTTGAACTGCTGAAACATTTCCTGGTATGGCAATAACATATCCATAATACCATGTGTGATTTTGAGGCTGCATTCTGCGGGGGGATTTTATTCTGAAATTAAATTATTCATGTTTTTTTGCTACTTGGAAAACTGCAGCACATTTATTCAGGTTCCAGCTGGCTGACTACACTTAAGGCTAATGCACACTGAGTGCTGTAACATCAGACAAACAAACAGACAAACACTTATCCCTGTCCTGATCCAGATCAGTCTACTCGCTTTCCCCATCTCATTTGTTGAAGATCCATTTTCATATTGTCCACCCATCTGTGCCTAGGTTTTGTGTGTGTGTGGTCTCTTTCTATCAGGTTTCCCCACCAAAACTCTGGGTTCACCTCTCCTTTCCCCCATATGTGCCACATGTTCTGTCCGTCTCATTATTCTTGATTGATAACCCAAATTATATTTGTTGAGGAGTAAAGTTCATTATGCAGTCTTCTCCACCCCATCTTACCTCATCCCTCTTAGGCCCAAACATTTTTGTCAACACCCTGTTCTCGAACATGTTTGGCGTGTGTTTCTATTTCAGTGTAAGAGACCAAACTCCACACCCATACAAATCAATAGTGCAAAGTGGCATGGCCTGCAGAATTGCCCATGCTATTTTAATGTTTATTTTTATTTTTTTGCAACCATGCAAGGTTGAATTTGCATAAATTAAATGCATCAGTAATGTGGCTGACTACTGTGTATGAAAAAGTATTAAGTAAATATTGTATTTTTGCTGTTCAAGTGAAAGGTGGTACACCAAAGAGTACACTGATTTAGTCATGAGGGGAGTTTATGTATGGTAACAGTTCTTTGTGCTAAGACTTAATTGTCTTTTTTTGATATTACGGAGGGATTGGGGCACATAAATGTATTTAATATAATTATTTGCCTTTTAAGACATTTGTTCCATTGTTGAATGAGATTATCCATGTGGCAGTAAAGTCAGGTATTGTCCCTGATAGTGAGTGACACACTTCATGTTGAATATCTACCTGTTTTAAAGGTCCAAATAATTGGATGTTGTGGGAGCAAGGTGTAGACTGTAGGGAGGATGCTCCAACACCTCCCATTGGTCACTGCTTTGCAAATAATTCTGTTATTCTTTTGGGATGTTTGTTGTATATTTGTGGAATACTGACCTGTCTTTTGAAGGAATCTAATTTGTGTAATAGTATGAGTTTAACCCCTTTGGAGCCTGAAATAAATGCCAAATATACTCTGCTTAAGAGCTAGGTTGTAAATGGCTGCCCATTATTTAATGTGTTGTGATTGACCTATTTCAGTGGACATTTGGTTTTCTCAGAATCACATTGCACTTTGACTGCAGTCAACTTTCAGTACCTAAGGGTTATTGGTTTAGTTTCTGGTGTTTGGGTTTTAGGTTTTACCTGTTTTAAGATTCAAATTCCCATGAATTCTCTCATGACATATCACTGAATGATGTTCTTATGATAGGTAGTACTTGTTTGTTATATAACATCGTTGATATATTTTCAGACGAGGTGGGGAGCCACGTCCAGTTGATGATAGGTGAGTTTTTTAAGCTTTCCTGTCTGAAGATACCATAATATGGTCTTTAAATTGTATTGCTTACTGTCCTAATGAGCCATATGCTGGTCTCTGCAGGATTTATGTTGTCTCTGCTGCAGGAAACAGCAAAGTTAATCTCCATTGTTACATAATTATTTGGTGAGTCAGTTGATGAATATGGGTGTTTGCTTCATGCGTTAGTTTTACCTGGTGCAACAGATCAGGGTCTCAAGATCAGATCTTGTTTTTGTTGTATTCTTGTACATCCCTGTTCCTACATAGTGGGTCAGATTTATGCTTAAAAATATGGTCTTTATCATGCATTGCTTCATGGAATTCAAAGACATGTCTGTCCTTAAGCTGCAGAGTATGCAGACTTGTAATAACAATCACTTACCTGCTTCACAGCTTTGAGAGGAAAGGCTTCTTTCTTCACACAGTCTAGCTAACTTCAGAAAAACAAAGAGTGCAAATTTTTGTATGGTCAAGGTGGAAGCAGGAAGTGTGGGAACGTAAATTGTAAAATTGACTGCACTAGTCTGTAAAGTACAGATACAGCCAGAGTTTTCTGGCACCTGACAGACACTGACGTATGTAATTTTTTTTATACCAAATCAAGACAGACAGTACAAAATTGTCATAACTAATGTAGCAAGATTAAATTTAATAAGGACTGATAGGTAATGGACATGCACAAATTGGTGTACAAATACACAGGTTTTTCTAAATCCAATTCTTATTTATATGTTACAAGTTTAAAACTGTAATTTGTATAATTTGTTTTATGAATTGTTGCTTACTGGAAATTTAAATGGTCATGCACAGTGTGAGGGGCGTTTCGGCCATGACAAAATGCCATGGGAATTTAAACCTGGTAGATAAATGTTAAGATATACTTGTATGTGCTGGCCTTAGTTATTTACACTACAGAGCATATGTTTCAGTCCTGTACATACAGACTAATTTCATATGCTGTTTCGTATAACTTATTTTAGGTTTGGGATTAAAATAGAGTTACTAGGTATAAGCAAATGACTATCCATTTGGATTTCAGTTATAACATAGTATGTTAATCATAACATAATCTGTATAACTTATGTTTAGTGTAACTGTTGTGTTTTCATCGTATACTGGTTACATGTTTCAGCAACTGAGAATTAAAGCATATATATATATATATATATGCATGCTTTTGTGTATTTGCATATGGTAGCATATTATATTTTTAACATTTGGGGAGGGATGCTTTCAAGTATACTGACAGTGAATGTAAGCCAAACTTTGTATGTAAATATGAAGCTTAAAACAGAGGAGAGTAGAATTTACAGGATTTTTTACTTTAAAATTTTATTTGAAGTAATGAGTTTGTTGTCTTTTTGCTGTGTATTAGTGTTTGGCATTATGGTGTGTGAGATGCTGTTTACCTGAATATGTTGTTCATCAACTGAAAATGGAGGGTTGCATTGTGATCATGTATAAGTTAAACCATGTTACGTATAGGTGTTTTCTAAAAACTGAATATTGTGAAGGGGTCGTCTTATATGCAGGGTTGCCTTATATTCAGGTAAATACAGTAATAATATTACCATAGTTGTATACTTCAGGATCTAATACTGACAGTTGTAACATTTCTCACTTTTCATGCCTTCGTAATTTATTTTCATACGTTTGTTCATTTTCATCTGTTAGAACTTTTCAGTAGTTATGGTCACAAAATATGGTTGTGGTTGTATTGCATGATTCGACCTACTTTGTGTATATGCAAGTGCAACGGAATGCAACTGTGCTTGTATTCTGTGTGTAGAGCTGGTGTGTGTGTGCTACTGACATACTTTCATTACAGCTGTGTGTGTAAGATACAGGTTTTGATCATGATCGGTTCAGCACATCATACTTATCAGCAGTGCTGGGTAGGTGATGTTTGTAGATATCACTTGTGCTTTGAGCCTTTGAATTTCCTGTCTTACTCTGACAAATACTGTAATTATTCTCATAGGTTAGAGGGTGTTAAAAGTGAAACACCTCTTCTAATTAGAATACTTATTGTTTGCAGGAGTTTGAGCAGAGATAGAAGCCTTAAGGAACAGTGTAAAGGTCAAAGCAGAGGGTACAGTGGTGATCGTAGCAATCGTGGTTCAAGTCATGAGCGGAACTATAGAAGTTATCATAACCAAGGGAGTAGCAAGGAGAGAAGTAACCGGGGTTATAGTAGAGAAAGGAGTAACAGAGGCCCAAGCAGAGAAAGAGGTAACAGGGGTCAAAGTATGGAACGGAGTAATACGAGTGAAACCAAGGATAGGAGTAAAAGAGAAAGGAGTGTGAAGGAACAAGATAGGAGCTATAGAGGTCATAGCCAGGATCGGAACTATAGGGGTCACAGTAGAGACCGAAGCAATAGAGGCCAGAATCATGAACATCATGAGAAGGATCGATTGAAAGAAACAATCAAGAAACATGAAAACTGGAGAGAGGAGCAACGGCAGCAACAGCAGCAGCAACAACAAAAGAGAGAAAATAAAGAACAGGAAACTGTTCAGCATAAAGATTTAGCACAGCAGCAGAAAGGTAGCAGTGGAAACAATGTTGCAGGAATACTGGTGATACCTTCACATGCAGATGATACAGTTCAGCCAAACCAGATGATGGGATATTGCCAATCTCAAGATCAGTTGGAATATTCAGGAAACTATCCAGTGTTCCGTGGATGTATTCCAAACCCTGGACCTTTACAGCAGCAGCGGCAGCTGTTTGACCCCAACAACCCCAGCAAACCAATTATTGTATCTTCTCCAGGGGCCAGAGCTGTGCAACTACTCTCTTCAAGGTAAAGTAATTATAACACATTTTATTATGTTTCTTAGGTAAGCTGACAGTGCAGGATAAAGAGTGTAGTTAAAAATTAAGAGAGGGAAGAATGTCTCCAGATGCAGTTGGTTATTTTATGGGATGACTGTGCTGATAACTCCTGATTTATGTGATAGTTGCTTTTCCAAGAATCGACACATAACATGGAATCACATAAATCAAATTTTTTGCTACCCATGAGATTCATTGCCCTTGACAAGTGTTACTCCCTTGTAAGTGTTACTTGTGCTTGTTTTATGTGGTCTCAAGTGTCTGTGGCAAGTAACATGTACAACTTCATTCATAGCAAATACCTATGTTTGGATCAGCATAAAGTGTCACCAGGATATTTTAGGCAACTACAGAATAATCTATTTAAACTTTTGGTGCTGAACAATGCATACACTGTGTTGCTGGGTGTTCATTTCAGTTCCTGAATGACCCAGTTTATGTGTCAACCAGTTATGGCCATTCCTGTATAGCCCTGTTGGGGTTATTTTCTTCTTGTGTTTGCCTTTTTTGTAAGATTTTGCATGAAAAAAATTAAATCCTCTAGTTTAAGTCTAGGCTCTTGCATATTGCATGAGGAATGTAATTCCAAGGCCCAGGGGTTAAAAACCACCTTTGGTACACTCTTCATGAAAGACAGTGAACAAATGGGTTAAGTAATTATTTTTTAGATGTCACTAAAACATATATAAAAAATCATAGAATATTGCTTTAATCTTGTGGATGCCTGCATCGCAAAATGCAAATGCATGTAGCAAAATGTCCCTGGAAGCTCATTTTATTTATTTAGGCAACAAGGAATCTACTGCATTTTTTAGACATGTCACCGAATACTTGTGTTTCTTTGTCTTACTTCTGACTGTCATACGTGACGGTTTTTGTCCCATTCACTGATGCTGTCCTAAAACAAAGTGTGGCTGTATAGAAGTAAAAATTTCTCTTTTGCATTTTTTTGCATTCTTGGTTTGGAAATAGGTTATTCTAACAGATCTGTAGTGCTTTTAACCTCTTAACTACCACTAAACTAGTGACCAACCATACTCCTCTGCTGATTTATTTTTGCAAATTTATTAACTTAGAAATCAAGAGAAAGTACATGGAAATTGAACTGATACATACTAAGTTTTGCTAAGTGTTACAGAAGTGTTTTGGGAATGCTTGTGGATTTTGTTGTCATTGTCTCTTTGATGGCCATGGCCAAGTAGTGTAATCACATTGACGCAGAAATTTCTAAGTTCTACAGATGGCATTCAAATCAGCAGAGAGGTCTGACTGCAAGTTCATTATGTCTGTGATAGGTGGAAGTATGTACCCTGCAAGTGTGGACATTTTCAGATGGTTAGTTCAGGGAGGTACACGTTCCTGCCATATTGAAGGTGCCTACATTATTATTAGCTCAGCAGCATGAAGGTTAAAGGAGACAGTGATAACGCCTGTTTCTTTGGTCCGTGATTCAGAGTCCTTAACCCATAACTTTCACATCAGACAACCTTTGAAAGTGATACAATTGTCGGAAGCCTGAGATGTATTTTGGTGGCAGTTTTTGTGGTGGTTGGTTGTTGTGTACATGGTGGTGCATCTTTGAGCTTCAGAAAAGGTATTGGATTTGTTCATGAGCTGTGTGATGACTAGCTTCACAAGAGTGAAACTGCTGCATGGAGTTACACACACTTAAAGACTTTGAAATGCACATGTACATGGTTCTCATCCATCCTTAAGAATAAGTGTCACATTGTGTCCTTTGTTATTTTGCCATCTCACTAAAATGTGATGCCATCTGTATCCATCTTTAAGATTAAATAGCATCATCCATGTCTGACATGTTTGATATTACATGACATTTCAGTAGAGGGCTGTGCTCTTGTTTTCAGGTATTGGTTTGTCCTTATGCTTTTTTTTTTTAACTTTAATGTCGGTGATGATGGTTGGGATCAAATTCAAGACCTTCTGAATATTATGAACCAGTAGACCACTGGGGTAGTGTAGTGTATGGAGGTTCCACTTTGTTTTGTTGAATTTTATGGGAATAAGTTGTGTTAATGTGATGTGGAATAACAATTGTGGGAATGTTCATGGATGGATTTGTTTGATGTAGTAAAGTAGTATATTATATAGTCTCTGCGTTACAGTTACCAACACTCTGTCAGATATAAAAATAATTTTATTCAAACCCAGGTATGAAGTACCCTTTTGTACAGGTTTTCATTTCTGTCTGCTTTGTACAAGTACAGGGAATAAAGTTTAGCTGTTGTTCTGTTTCAGGGAAACTGATATTACACTGCCTGTTCCTGGTGCTGGATTTATTTCAAGTCATCCAACAGAATTAGGGTATATTCAGTATTCTGGTATGCCTCAGTGTCCAGATGGTATGGGTCAGGGTTCATATGTCACTGACCAGTTTGGAAACACTCGTCCCACGTGGTACGACCCATATTCAAGCAGGTATGTTATTGTAAAATGGGATACTTGTACATAATCAGTTTTGGTTGTGTGTGTGTAGGCACGTGCATGCATGTGCGTGTGTCCAGAGCTCTATCACCACGTGCCATTTCAGCCACACTAGCACAGTCACCTTACACTCTGCCATGTTTATGAGTATAATTCAGAGCTCGCTAGTAACAGAAGTTTAAGATTTGGTCCAATGGTGTGATGTAGTTTAACAACTTGAACGTAGTTCAGTTTTTCCTCCTATGCTTGTTTCTCTTAGTAAAAAAATTAGGAGGCATACTTCTCAGCACACCTTCATAGTTTTGAATTATAAGTTAAATACCAAAATTTTGGAGGAATTTGTTGCCACTATCTTCAGTGCCATCCCTGAAGATGGAGGCAGCAAGTTATTCTGTAATATGATGTATAATGATGTGACTACAGGCTAGATGACTGGAGAATCAGGTTTGATTGGGATGGAGGTGGAGGGGCAGTGATTTTTATCTTGACTGCTGACTCCACACCAGATATGGGACTCACAGAGTGTGCTATTCAATGGCTGTCACTGCATACCACAACCTAGAAGCTTGTCTGTGTGTAAAGGATGCAGGCAAGCTTGCCTTCATCCTTTACATGATGTTTCTACCATACTCAGCTGTCATAATCCCTTACAGCTGTATGTCAAATCTGCTTCATACATAATATTATTCACATTTTCATTTCTGCTGTAGATTGCGATGTGTCAAGATACATAATACAGTAGGGTCTCATTTTATGATGGGGTTACGCTCATGAATATTTGGTTGTAAATCGAACTATCGTAAAACGAGTACTATTTAGGTGGTTTAAATTGAGATAAGTTCATGGGCCAAACAAATTAGTCAAATAATTATAATTTACAATATTTCCTGTGGGCCGGGTAGCTCAGTCGATATAGCGACTGACTATGGGCTGGATGGTCTGGGATCGAATCCCAGTGAGGGGGCGAGATTTTCCGCCCATCCAGACCAGCCCTGGGGCCCACCTAGCCTCCTGTAAAATGGGTACCGGGTCTTTCCTGGGGGTAGAGGCGGCCGGGGCATGGGGCTGACCCACCACCCCACCCCCATCTAGTGCCAAGGTCCTGGAAAGAGAAGAGCTATACCTCTACTCACCCTTAGGGCCTTCGTGGCCTATAAAAAGGGTGAAAACCAACTGACAGTATTTCTTTACATTATGTTATACAATTTTAATTTAATGAATTAGGTATATAGAAAATAACACAGATAATTAAAAAAATATATCGATTAAATCACTTTTTATTTTGCTAAAGAAGGCTCGTGCCATGGTTCAGAAGACATCAAGAAGAATGTAATGGTGGCCAGTGCCAAGCCGGGGGACTACGAACATTAGCATGTTTCTTGCCAGCTTCCATTTTTCTGATCACTAATATTTCAGTCTCTAAAGTTAAACCCTTCCTTGTTCTTTTCATGCCTTTTTGCAAAAGAGGACAATCTGTCTTTTTGATGGACAGCATGGGTGGAAAAATCACAACGAACCTAAAAGAACTGCACTAAAATAGAAAAAGAAGAAACACATGCACACCAGAAAAGAGCTAGAAGCGCACTAAGTAGGGAAAGGATGCTTGAGTTGCGACAGTGATGCACCACAAGACTGGAGTGCTTGGTCCAACTTGACAAGGGTCTTAAAGGTGAATCGTCAAAAAAGAACCGTCATAAAATGAGATCCAACTGTATGCTCTTAGCCTAATATTGTCTTAATACATGTTTTATGCATAATTGATGATGTGGATTCTCCCTAAAGATGATCCATAACAGTTTGGAAGGTGTTGGAGGCATAATGTTTTAAATATAAAATTGTATGCTATTTGTATATTTTGTTGGATATTATTTTATTGAATAAGTGGAACTCTATGCAGTGTTGCCTAATTTAGTGCTAATATATGTAACATATAAGGATAAGTGGAACTTGTGCCTAATTTAGGCTAATACACGAAACATTCAAACATAAGTGAAACTATATGCATTTGTACCTAATTTGGTGTTAACACGTGTGACATACAAAGATAAGCAGAACTGTATGCACCTGTGTGTAATTTAGTGCTGACACACCTAACATGCAAAGATTAGTGGAACTGTATGCACTTGTGCATAATGTAGTGCTAACACAGATGTAACGTACAGAGATAATTGGAACTGTATGCACTTGTGCCCAATTTAGTGCTAAAATGGATGGATATCGGGAAATATTCCTTTGTGAGCAGGACCATCCGACTCTGGAACCGGTTATGTGCAGAAATTTTAGGGACTCTCCTCTTTAAATGAAATGCTTTTAGAAAAGTGATTAATGTGGTGAACTGAAGGAAATGCGAGTGTGTTGAAAATTAAAAGTGTAGTGAAGGGTAGTGCTGTGAAGGGCATTTATGGGTGGTGAAGTGAAGTGAAGAGAAGTTCATGTTAAAATTGGTGTGCATTACCTGAGGAGTAACAATGTTAGAAACTAGGTGCCGTACTTTCTTCCCCTTATGTTGCTTTTCCAATGTGCATTGCTGTTAACTGTGGTTGGTCTTTTGTGTATTGAGTTATTATCTTATATTTATTTTTGTTACCTTATGTGTATTGTTTTACTATGTATGTATTGCTTTCTACATACTTTAGTTGCCAGATTGCTGCCTAGAAGTCAGTATCCGGAAGGTCCTGCAACTGGCCACCTCAGCACAGGTTTTTCTTGGTTTCCCTGTGTCTAAAAGCAAATGCTGAGATGGTTCCCAAGACTCCAAGTTGCTACTGCATGCTTCTCTTGTAGCCCTCCCAACTTAAATTTCTTAGATCCTTATTTCATATTTATGTACATACATTATAACCACTGCCACTGGGCAACAGCCCTTTTGCAGTTAAATATATATTATAGTGGAAGTAATAATACAGCTTAATCAACCTCTTATCTCCTACCCTGCAGAGAATTGTCTTTGTTCTTTTGCAGATAGCTGTAGAATGGTACCACTGTTTTGTGTGGCAGCTGAATAACATTCTGCTCTGTGTACAAGAAGTGTACTTTTCCTGTGATTTAGATGACTAAAGTAGCTGGTTTAGTATCCTCATAATTGATGGGGGGTTTTAGAAGTGAAAAAGACTTAACATTTTACCTGTTGTTACAGTTTTCGAAGTGCAAGAAATCCTCATCTCCTTCTGGATATTGAGCGAGCAGACTTGGAATTGCAGTGGATACTCGGTACCGGTGGTATTTTACAAGAATGGAATCGAGTGGTTTATATTAGGTAAGCAGAAATTAATTTAAATATCATAATATTGGTTTAGTACTGTGATATATGATATCTGTTTTGTGTGCTGCTGTCGACATTGTGCCAGTCTCTTTTAGTCTCTGATTTATGAATAGTTAAAAAAAAAAACAATACACAAACATGAAATTGTACTTTGTTCAGTTTGTTTGGTAATATGACTGGGAAACATCTTAAATTGAATTAAAGGTTTACTTCTTGTCATTGATTGGTGTAACATTAAATTACCAGTTGTCTTAAAAACAGTCTCTCTTGTAGTGTTTGATGGCTGACAGCTGACAACTGAGTTTCTTTGATTGACTGATCAGTAGGTGAGAAATGACACTTGAGCATAAGAAGCTTCTGTTTCTGTAAGCTTACACCAAGAAATTCTCACAATAGAAAGTGTGATCTCTATGATAAGTGAGTCTATGGACTCTGTTTATTGTCCACTATTACCAACAGAACACAGTTCTGGAAACTGGGTCCATTTTGGTCTTTAGGGCAAAGGTGGGGGTTCACATACTTAGCTGGGCCCAATAGCAAAAGCTGTCTAAGTCAGCAGATTAGTGACCCAACTGAACAGGTGCTTCCTCGTACATGAGGATGGAATCAGTCACCTTTCCAACATATTGTGTTCTGTTTAGAGCATGTTTAGAGCATTTGAAGGTGGAAAATGTCCAGAAGCCCAGTAATCCTAAGTATAATATGTTACCATCTGAATGTTTGAAGTTGATGTTTTTTTGTTATGTATCTCATGAAGCTTTGCATCCACTATAGCCTATATGGCAAATAAATATTATTAATTACAGTAATATATTTTGCAGACAGTACCTCCAGCAGTGTCTTCATACACTGCTAGTAACCGACATTAAATTCTGCCAAACAGAAAATGTTGAACAGCATTTATGGAAAATTTTATTTTATAACATAATTGAACTTCTGCGGAAGAGCGTTGCTGAAAATGCGGAGAATAAAGAACAGTGTAAACAGACTATGCTTACTCTTATAGAACAGGTATGGAATATTCTTCTTTTTATTTTAAATGAGAATCACTTATCTGTGTAATCAGTTTCTGTATGTATGCAGATATTAGATGCATGCCTGTGGGACACACCTTGATTTTTGAAACGGTAAGGTGGGAGAAAGAAACTCTTTCTCTAATGGCTGCACAGAGAACTGGAAACCATTGTATGAGCAAAGTGTAGGTATTTTTATCTCAGTATTTAACCAACTTGATGCACAAAATTTGTTTCACAATAAGTTTTATTTCATGCCTCCACATGTTTCGAGCACATGTGCTCGAAACATGTAGAGGCATGAAATAAAACTTATTGTGAAACAAATTTTGTGCATCAAGTTGGTTAAATACTGAGATAAATATACTGAGATACACGGTCAACA
>Ga0136643_10003748_pt1 | contig 20626 bp, 10 predicted proteins | sample TergutLab28metaG_FD_96883 | JGI IMG/M metagenome (GOLD analysis project Ga0136643, IMG submission 96883) | Labiotermes labralis P1 segment gut microbial communities from Petit-Saut dam, French Guiana - Lab288 P1 (version 3) (version 3) | ecosystem: Host-associated > Arthropoda: Insects >...
GCTTTCACAGCAACCTATGTTAATAATAATTGCAATAAGATTCATGTAATTAAGGACCCCAAAATAGTGAAACAAGATATTGAAACTTCATACAGGAACCTTGATCACCCTAGTAAAACCAGTGTTCCTAGCAAGAATAGAAAAGTGCTTTAACTATATTTCATCAAAATATTAGGGGATTACATAATAAAATAGAAGAACTATTAAATTGTTGGTCTACTGAATTTCCACACTTACTCTGTTTCACTGAACACCATCTACGTGATTATGAAATAATGAATACATATATTGAGGGTTATATCCTTGGGACTAAATATTGCAGGAAGAATTGGAAACATGGTGGAGTAACCAAATTTGTGAATGAAATGCTAACGTTTTCAAATATCGATTTAGCTCAATTTTGCAATGATCATGACTTAGAAGTATGTGCTGTAAAACTGCAGATTTCCTCTTCCAAAATTATTGTGTTATGTGTTTATAGAACTCCATCTGGAAATGTTGAATACTTTTTAAACTCTTTAGAACAAATTCTCAATCAACTATATACTAATTCCACAAATATAATTATTTGTGGTGACATAAATATTAATTATCTTAACAACACCAATAATAAATGACAATTAGATGCCCTTTTGGCATCATATGGCTTGTATAGCATAGTGAAATTGACATACATGTTGCTTGAAATGGTTGCCACAATACAAAGTTGAAGTTACACAGAATGCAGAAACTGCCCCATAAGAATTTCATCACACAACGATGAGACAGAGATGAAGTAGGCCAGACTGGGAATATTGGCATATATACAGTGGACCTAATCTTGCACTTTGCACAAAGGACATGCATCACTGAAGGATATGATAAGTCTTGCACCTAATGTGATTTGTGACACAGCACAAAAACACTGGATTTCTTACAGTGGTTTTGTTAAACTTTATGGAAGGTACACCTTCTTTACTGTCTCACTGTACTAGCACATATTATTCTTTAATTCAGAAATAATATCAAGTAACTGCCATGCAAATTGCATCTCTGTGATGTCATAATATGATTAGATAGCCAAATTTCTTTTGTGTTCGTGGCTATGCCTTGTTCCTTGCAATTATCATGTAAATGGCACGACTTTGGAAAAATGCACTGGACGTAAAATATGTGTGTTGATTCCTTTACAGATTCTTGTTTAATGTTTATTCAACCAAAGAAAACTCAATTATATTTAATCATAGACTTATATAAGCCTTCATGTAAAGTGTCCTTTTTTTGTCAGATTTTAACCAAAACTGAATACAGGAAATAGATCTCAGCAGAAATCCCAATATAAAGTTTCACAACAAGCCATTCAGTAGGAGCCATTTTGTTCCCTGTAGACATACATGCAGACTGATGGAGACATGATGAATCAAGGAGTAACTTTAACAGATGTTTCAGCCAAGGTGTTTATAAGGAATGCATAATGCATTTGCCCCCCATAACCTACTGCAATATTCCATAAACCCCTACACTACAGTGTTGTTTCTGAAGGAACTCTCTGCAGAACTGTAACCACTCATCTTCTCATTTAAATATTATTTGGAGAACAGTTAGGCTTCATTTGTTCATTTATTCTCTCGTTCATTCACACTTTCTTTCTTTCTTCCTTCCTTTCTTTCTTTGTTTCTTTCTTCCTTTCTACCTTTCTTTCTTCCTTTCTTTCTTTCTTTCATTTGTTCATTTGTTTGTTCATTCCTTTCATTCATCCTTACAGAATACACTTTCAAACTTCTTAGTTTTTTTGTAACATAAATGTAGTGCATCATCCAAAATGTGTATTTTAAACGCCTTAAAATGCAGATGATTTTGTATTCCATGTTACATAATCTGTCTGTTCTTATTCCTGCACTATGGAACAATGCTGACACAATTACTGTATGCTAAAATCCTGTGTTTTCAATACCCAGAAATTGTGTCTACCTCCAGATGCAGAATGACAAGAATGTGTTCATGTGTGATGTTTATCTGAAATAACAGCAGTGAGTAAAACAAATAAATGGAATGAAGATGAAATAAGTATCCATGGTCAGTATAGGCAACTTTATGCTCAGTAATAACATTACAGTTTGTATTTGAAAATAGAATTATTGGTCATTATGTAATCCCTAAAGAGACACTAAACAGAAGTTTACACAAAGCAATCAAGAACACACTGTCATCGACAACAACAAAATACATAACATTTATAGCACATCATCTCTGTACAGTTAATCAAAATCCTAACCATTGAAAACATACAATTTAAAATTCCACATGGAATGTAATATTGTTTAGCACAGCCTGATTCATTTTCAACATCTGAATTGACATCATTGTTACCCTGGTGACTCTCCATGCTGGATTTACATATGTACGTAAATGACTAAGAGGGTTACCAGTTTCTGCCTGAATGAGATTTATGTAAAAATCAAATATATTCCACATCACATTTGATAAGAGGACTGTAATTAAGAGACTATACAGGATACTGTTTACTACATTGTTGACATACTTGGTCACTGATTAATTCTGTGTTTTAAATATGTATGTTGGTGGACAACTCATTATAACAGAACAAAAAGATATAAATAAAAGAGACACAAAAAAAAACATGAACGAGGATGTGCTTTGATGATATACATGAAATGTTATACATAATTATTTATTATATTTGTGAAATTATTTGTAACATTTTATGGCAGCAACTACAGTAAATTTACAAAAATATGAATGCCAGCAGGTAGAATACATACTCTCCCTTTGAAAAAAATTATGACCAAATTCAGTTCATAGACATGTAAATTCCTTCTTCAAAAGAACATATTTCATTGCTTTAATCAGGGAATTATTATGTTCCATGTGAAATTTAACACTGGTATATTACATTATTTGGAGTATTGCCAGCAATACTTCTGCAATGGATAAAATTATTAAAGCTTATGAGGCAACATAGTTGGTCTACACACAAGAGCATTTTTGCTTCATATTAACATTTTATGAAGAAAAAATGTACTGAGACATTATCTCAAGAAACCACTCATTAAATTAGTACATGTCAGTGCTATTGTGGAGCAAAATTTGTAAAATTAAGAACCATTTAATCTGCGTGTCTTTTTTAAAAAAGATCCACCACATATTTACCTCTCTTCTAACAATACCGCACCTTATGTTTATATTTGTGTTATGATGACATACATTAATCAGAAGCAGCACAAAATTTAATCTGTCTCATTTACGGTATGTATTTTCACATTTGACCTACAAAACTGATTGTGATAGGCCTATTCAAAACCAAACCCATTATTCCCTGTTGACTGCTTGGACAACATAGTGATAAATGGAACATGTACAATAATGGTATTTTATTTGAAAAACTTTTAGAAGTCTTTTCATATGGCTACATGTTACAGTCATCACAGACCATTATTAAGTCTGACACTGAAGGAAATAAAGAATAATAATAATAATAATAAAGAGTGTCTCTTTGATGATGTCCGTAAGCATGGAAGGGATTGTGGGACTTGCTGGTGGATGCAGGCTTTCTGTGTGGTAAATCTGTCACGCTCACAGACATGATGAAAGGGGTAAAGGTAAAGGTAAGAGGTAAAGTTCGCCCTATAACAGGCCACGAAGGCCCAGAGGGGGAGTAGATGTATACTTCTACTCTTTATTTAACCTCGGCGCTAGATGGGGGTGGGTGGAGAACGCCATGCCCTGGTCACTTTACTCCCAGGAAAAACCCTGTACCCATTGTATAGGAGGTTGGGTATGCCTCTGGGCCGGTCTGAATGGGTGCAGAAAATCTCACCCACACCGGCACTCGATCACCGGACCATCCGGCCCGTAGCGAGTCGCTACACCAACTGAGCTATCCTGACCCACATGATGAAAGGGCCAGATTATAATTTTTTAAAGAAACAGGAATGCTGGTATTCCTAATCCTTCAGGCATATAATTCTCCATTCTGATTTTCATTCAAACTGTAGCACAAAATGTAGAAAGTTAGTGTGAAGCAGTCTAAATACAACTATATTTGATATCTCTAGCTAGCGATGGTAGGTAGCTATCGGCAGCTACATGTTTCGGCCATCATCAGGTTGTTCATACTAAAGTAGATAAACTAATACAATATGCAAATTCAATCAGCTTGATGTTGAGATCTTGAACACCTTAACATTCGTTAATCTCACAGATTTTTGGTTATGGCTAGTAATAATGCTATGAGTATTTTTTGGAGGTGTGGATTTCAGGGTCAGGCAAGCTAGTTGACTTGCAGTAGACTGGTGTGTTGTTGTGTGTTGGTTGGCTTCTTGACAGGCCTAATCTAGTGGCAGGTGGGTGTGTGCTCCAAGGCAAGGAGGATCATGTCCCATGCTTGGGAGGTAGATTCTTTAGTTGGTGTGGAGGTTGGTGTCCCGTAGCTCATGATGTGTGGAGTATGTTGCGGCTTTTGCGCACTGTTTGCTGTAGGTAACCAGTGAGTTGCTCCAAACAGGTTATAGAAAACTGCACTTGTATAGTAGAATGTAGGTGATTGGCGTAACTTTCTTGGGGATTCTTAATCCAGCCTTAATGCAGTGTCACTGTTTCACAGACACACCATCAATATGATGAAACACTGTTATACAATACAACGTACAATGTGCCTCTCACACGATGGATAATAACAGCCTCGAAAAAGTTACGCCGATCAACTACATTCTACTACACAAGTGCAATTTTTTACAATCTGTTTCGAGCAACTCACTGGTTACCTACAGCAACCAGTGTGCAAAAGCCACAAAATACTCCAAACACCAATCTCCTTGCCAGCTAAAGAATCTACCTCCCATGCAAGGGACATGATTCTTCTGCCTCGGAGCACACACCCACCTGCCACTAGATTAGGCCTGTCAAGAAGCCAACCAACACACAACAACACACCAGTCTACTGCAAGTCAACTAGCTCACCTGACCCTGAACTCCATGCCTCCAAAAAATGCTCCTAGTATTATTACTAGCCATAACCAAAAATCTGTGAGATTAATGAATGTTAAGGTGTTCCAAGATCTTGACATCAAGCTGATTGAATTTGCATATTGTATTAGTTTATCTACTTTAGTATGAACAACTTGATGATGGCCACCATGATGGCCGAAACATGTAGTTGCCAATAGCTACCTACCATCGCTAGCTATAGATACCAAATACAGTTGTGTTTAGACTGCTTCACACTAACTTTGTGCATTGTGATTTAATACACAACAGGGATGTCGCACCCCAAAACTGAAGCACAAAATATTTCCCTCTTTATCCCAAAATGTGGGAATCATCTGCAGCATGTTTTGAGGATAATGAGTTCACAGTTTACAGTATAACGGTCATATCAGGAGTTCACAATTTACAGTATATCGGTCATATCAGGAGTTCACAATTTGCAGTATATCGGTCATGTCAGGAGTTCACAATTTACAGTATATTGGTCATATCAGACGTTCACAATTTATTTACAGTATATCAGTCATATCAGGAGTTCACAATTTATCACTAACATCTCATAATTAGGAACCATAAGGTTTGGTGGTAATAATGCTGGATTTTGATGTTTGTTTGGACATCAATACAAGAGCAAATAAAAAAAATTTGAATTAAATCATAAAGTGTGGATGAATTTCATGTTATTAAATGATTTTTACGTTATGTATTTTTATAACATGTTAATTCTGACCTCAACTAATCTGGGAAATTAAATTTGTAATCTATAGAGTAGAGTACAACAAATGGTAATACAGGGCATGATTAATAGACTAGGTGAAGTTGAAAGATGTTACAGAAGACCAATTAATGTGGATAAAACTAAGGTAATGACAATTTCATGACTACCATCCTCAGTACCAATTATGATAGATTAAAAAATGGGAAAATGTGGAATATTTCAATTATCTGGGTAACCTGATGGCAAGCAGTAAGATGTAAACAAAGTTAAATCTGCATTTACCATCACAAAAGCAGCTTTCAACAAGAAGATTCCTTTCACCAACTAAATGAACTTAAATTTAATGAAGAAACTAATGAAATGCTACATTTGGAGCATGGCTTGCCATGGTGCTGAAACCGGGACACTTCTGAAAATAGATCAAAAAATGAGTGGAAAATTTTGAAATTTGACAAAGGAGAAGGATGGAGAACATCATTTGGACCAATAATGTGGAATATAAAGGGAGTACTACATACAGTCATGCAAGAAAGAAACATCCTACACCGTGTGAAATAAAGGAAGGCTAAATGGTTTGGTCACATCTCACATAGGAACCGCATTTTAAACTACATTATTGAAGAAGAGACAGAAGGAAAGAGAAAGCGAGGAAGAAGAAGTAAGCAGATACTGGATGACCTTGCAGACAAAATAAGATAATGAGCTTTGAAGGAAGTGCTATGGAGAAGTCACTTTCAAAGAGGCTATGGACTTGTCAAAAGGTAGACTACACAATGAATGAAAGTACAGCAATGCTCAAAGAATACACAAAGATTTGAAACTCTCATGCCAGGATTAGGTACCTACTTACCAGCCTACCAAATTGAATGGTTGTCATATCCTAGAAGATTGTGACAGTAGTGTGCCCGAAAGTTGAAGATACAAGTCTCCTGGGATGTGACATAGTGTTCTTGGATGAGCAGTTCCTGGTGTTTTGAATTACTGTAGTGTTATCATCTTCAGGTGTCAAGCATGCTAAGAAGAAATTCTTTAGTATCAAACAGTCAAAAATCATTCTTCTTTGACTGCTTAAAACTGAAGATAATGGAAATACAGTCCTTCAAAATTTCAGGGGCTGCCAGGTAACAATGCATCACATCCCGAAAGAGTTGTATGTCCATCAGTTCTGAAGTCAGAACCTTAAATCATGCTTAAAACCTGTATTAAATCAACACTACAGACAAGAATGTGTAACTTTCAGATAATATTGCATCTTATCTAATGCCTTCAAAATAACCTTAAAAAATGAGTGGTCCCTAAGATCCAAGTCAGTGATCAAACTGATTTCTAAAGACAATTTGACTTGTCTTTGTATCATTTGTTTCACAGTACACTAATGAGATACACTGGCAAGATACACACATTGGACAATGTCATCACTATACACTAAAACCAGTATCCAGGCAAATATGTATGAAATAAGTAACTACGTTTTCATACCCATGTAGTTCTGAAAGTGCATCCTTTTTTTTTGTGGTGTATCACATAGCAAAATAGTTTGAATCAATAATTACTGAACTCAAATAATAAATAACAGAAAAAAAGATCAGAATATGGAAAGATTAAATAACTCATGACTTGGCACTATAGGGTCTAAGAGTCATTGGACCATTAATTTAAAATTAATCTTCCTTATATAGAAGATTAATTTCCTGGTGGTAAAGCAGCCGGAGCATGGCACTGACTACACATCCCTGTCTAGCACTGAGGTTGAGTATGGGTAGAGCTATACCTCTTCCTCTCCTCACTGTCTGTTAGGCATGTTATGGGACAGTCTGTAGCCTAAAAGGTTACTTAATCCGTTTACATTAATGGCTTATTCTCTATGGTATATTACAAAAGCTTGTAACAAGTCCTTTGTATCTCGTATAATAATCTTAATCATTTAAATTACAAGGAGATTAAAATATTATTTTAAAGGCAGTAAAGCCCAAATCATTTTCCACAACCACAAATAAATTTGTTTTAAAAAGTACTTAAATACATATTTGAAAATAACATAACATAAAACATTTAGAATGGAGAGTCTTTTATGAAACCCTGAAAGGTTCAGGCATAAATTATGCATGGAGTTCTAACAGTATTTGTCACACGCAAGAAGTAATCTTGCAAATTAGTTATACAATGAGGAAGGTTTGATCACTAAACACTATTATGTAAGTAGTATTTAAATTGAGTTTCAGTAAATTCAGACATATACAAGGGCTCATTCTATTACACCAAAACAAAAGACACCAAATCTTTCACCATAAATTGAAACGTCTCACTGAGGAGATGGAAAGATGGAGGACATCACTGAGGAGATGGAAAGATGGAGGACATCCAAAACTTAAGTACTATTTTGTATGAAAATTTTTATAGGTCACAGATAAATTTGCCTTATCTTTTCCATTCCAGTGTTTCAATGCTCTTTAAACCTACTTTTCCATTACTAAGTGCTCAGAGTAGAATGATAGACCACCCAAATTCTCTCCCAAGATCCTAAAAGATATTATACGACTTCTAAACTGCCAAAACCCATTCTAAAATTATTTTTCCTGCAATCGAGCATTGCTGCAATAAGTTCAAACAAACAAAGCAGCAGCGACAAACAAGGAAAGCAGCGCAAGCTGACATAAAAAAAATTACACACCTCTCTTTTATACAAAAATAATGTTTGCACATAAGATACATGAGGTTATGATGGCAGTAAACGTTAAGATTACACTCTTTTGTGGCATTGTTTTGTATACTTTTGTAGACAGTTACCAAAGTTTTGAAGGAACTATCAGCCTCCATCTTCTCTACCCATAAACAACCATTTTATTTCCTGTTCTGTACAACCATCAAAATGGTATTGAGGCTGTACAATGGTAATTCATCAAGACAGTTGACAAACACATAAGAACAGAGGGGCCCACAATAATTCTCAAATAAAATAAAAACATTTCATCCATATTGTAAAACTCCTTAACAAAGAGATTGAAATTTGGAAGACAGAAATAAAATATGATTTTGTACAGGTTCTTTAAGGGCTCTTAATCTGATTACCTTTCTTATGGAGACTTTATATTTGCATATCAAAAATGTCTATTTTCAAAGGTAAAACAATGTAAGTATGCCATAAATTCTGAGGAATCTATCAGAATAAGGTCTACTGACAAAGAAACAAACAAATGATCATTGTCACGCATTTAGTTATGGGGCCCTGAGTTCTGTGTCTTTTATTGTCCCACCCTACTTACAACTTCAGCAGAAATGAAAACAGCAGTTCTGTATACAAGGGAAACACACCAGAAATATGACACAAACTGAAACACTGAACAATAAACCTTTGTATCCAAAATGTCTAACCCGAAACGTACCATAGCAAACAAAACGTACAGAAATTACATCCACAGTCATGCATTTACAGCTTTAAAAAGAACCGTATCAAGCAAATATGGATCCTCCTTTGTGATATGGCTACAGTCCTGAGTGTTTAATATCTTGTATGTTTTTATTTTTCTGTCATTGGTGATACATGAATCTCCCATCCATCCCATCATTTTTCACAGCACATCCTGATACTATAGGTAATGTACATGTTCATTTTTAAATATTCTCCACTCATCTACTACATCCTCTCCCTTGGAGCCAAAAGAATTGCTATGCATTTCATTTGTGGGGCCTAGGATAGCATAATCGGTATAGTGACTCAGCTGGACGGTTAGGAGTTGGAACCCCAGTGGTAGCAAGAGATTTTCTCTTCACCACACCTACCCCGACCAGCCCTGTATTCAAACATGCCTCCTGTACAATGGGTACCGGGTCTCTTTCCAAGAAGTACAGTGGCCATGCCATGCCAATGAACACACACCTCCATCCAGTATTGTACTTCCACTACCACTTCTGTGCCTTCAAGCCTTCTTATGGGGCGACCTTTATCTTTAGTCTTGCTCTCAAACACTGTTGGTCTAGGTTCTTATTCTAACCTTGTGACATACACAAATATACATTATGTGTATTGGTGACAGTCACAAGACCCCTACTTCCTTCCAATAGAACGGGAAAAGTGTGTGGATGCAAGCAGATGTCATATAAACAATTCCAGTTTGTTCTTGAGGGTTGTTTGACCATACATCTTCCTTGTGAAATAATGTGGAATGCCAACTTGATGCAACAAGGTAATTTTATTAATGTATTCTTAGCTCAACATGTTTCGAGTACATATGCCCATCATCAGGAGCATTGGATGTTGAGTTGCAGCATATGGTTTTCTGCACCAAGTTTTTGGATGGGTGGTGGTCTTGAGAGCCGCTACATAGGTCGTGTTTACAGTGTGGATGGTGCCGTTGTATGGCACCATCCGCACCGTAAACATGACCCATGCAGCGGTCCTCAAGACCGCCACCCATCCAAAAGCTCGGTGCAGAAAACCATATGCTGCAGCTCAACATCCAATGCTCCTGATGATGGGCGTATGTACTCGAAACATGTTGAGCTAAGAATACATTAATAAAATTACCTTGTTGCATCAAGGTGGCATTCCACATTATTTCACATTATTACAAAAATATTCTCCAGTGTTGTACACATCAAGAATATAGATCCCACCAACAATACATGCAGGAATGAATTCCCAAGCCTGCAATTCAGATCTGCCTCTATCACATATGTTGGTCATTCCCCACGTTTTTCAAAACAGTCATTTCCACCATTGATTGTGTATGATTGTAGTATTACTCGGAATGTAGTACTCATCTCTATCATTGGTGCATGGTATACATCATTGATCACATTTATGTTAAGATATTACCTAACACTGAAGGTTAAGAACAATGAGCAGTTTAGTATACGAGACACACATATAGTGGATATTTCAAACTGGGTGTTACTATTTGTTACCAGCAATACATCTAGAATTAATACAGGGCTTCAATAGAATTAAATGCCTTAATAAATAATATATGTAACAGAAGCAGAGAGAAGGCTGTGTTTTAAAAATAAAAAAAAACTTGACAAACCATTTAATTTAATTTCACTGATATATTATTGCAATTAGAACGTTCTGGAAACAGTTACTTTGAAAACTGCCTTCTTTCCCTGGGAATAAATGTAGATTTCATTTACTGGCTGTGACATATTTTATGAATGCTTGCACAAGTTCATACCAAAATACAAGAGTTACTGTGCAGGCGATGTTTTCCACCACTGGCACCACTGTCTCCACCACCTAACCTTGCACAACACTGCGGTTGCTGCTGTCCATGGTAACTGTGATTGTGACGATGGTGATGGTGATGATGGTGGCTGTGATCCTGTTGTTGTTGTTGTTGTTGTTGTTGTTGCTGCTGCTGTTGCTGTTGTTTTTGTTTTTGTTTTTGTTTTTGTTTCTGTTGCTCTTGTTCCTTGTCAAATATGGCTACCTGTTCTGCTCGCACACACAGAATTCCATCTGACTGTGATGTAGATGGTGCCCCCAGTGGTATGCTTGTTCCTGGCACATCACCATCATCATCATCATCATCATCAATGCCCTCAGCCACATTGCTAAGCACTGGATTTATTTCACTCTCTGTCAGACTGCCCCACTGACTTGCAAGAGGCACTGCCACTTCTGCTGTGACACCACTGGTTATGACATGAGCAGGAGGAAGAGCAGGATCAGGTATTAAGGTGGGGAGAACTGCAGGAGTGGGGCCATGCATGGGGAGTAGCGGTAATGTTAACAGTTCATTAGAATCACTAAGTGAAGATGGAGATGTGCGTAAAGGGGCTCCTGTTCTTGAAGTAGTGCCTGTAATACTACTTGTTGACCTTATCTTGGAAGGTGATGTGAACGTCCTAGAGCGAGGTGCTTTGAGAGGGACCTGGTCTTTGATTTCATGATCAAATGAGCCAGAATAGCCACATGTCATGAACACAGCACCCATAGAGTTCGAACGTGACTCTGCAGAAAGAAAGGTGGTGAGTTTGTAATATAAATAATAGTCACTCTTTAAAGAATGCAAATCATTTTAAATAATGTTCTAAAATCCAGTTCCTACCTCACAGAAAAACTTCCATTCCAATTTTAAAGTCCAGTTGGTACATGCTGTATATGAAATAATTTCTTCTTTATTCTCAAAATCGTAGATAATCCATAAATTCATTGTACTGACAAAACGTAGTGTTACTTAATGATAAAGCAACATGGCTGGCGCGTGAATCACATTGGTAGCACATCAAGCAGAAGAAAAAACCAACAAGGACAACGACAATAACAACAATGACCAAGCATCAAATAACATCGCAGCACATGAGTATGGAACAACGTGCATACAACAGCAAAAGGTAGAGTAGTGTAAATACACATATGTGCAATAACATGTGCAATAAAGTAGTGTAAGAGTTGTAATAAATAGAGCATACAGACACTAAGCACCAAATTCACGCTACATAAGAACATGATAACGTGACAACCACAACATTTGTAAGACACAGACAAAGATACAAACAGAAGTTTTGAAACATGTAAGACATAAAGATAGATAATAGTGTGTTAAAGGCTGTTGGATTCCATTATATGGTACATAATTATCACTGTGCTTTTAAGAGTTAAATTAAGGGTGTTACCACCAATTCATATAAATTTAGAGGTAAATGTGTATTAAAGAAGCATCACTTTCCTATCACCCTTTAAAGTTGTAGATCATGTTTCAGTCACTAACGAGGCATTGTAAAGTCAATCGCAGATTCTTTGATCTTAAACATAAGCACACAGACATTTCAGATTATTAGAGCACATTATGCTGGGCACCTCAACTGTTTCTGCTCTTTTGTGCAACCCTTTGCCTAAGCAGTCAGCAGCCTGGAACTTTGGACACCATGCATTATCTTGCTGACAAAGATGTCAATGACGTCACCTGGTTTCAAGGAATGATGGTCCAGGTGCCTACATCTCAATACTACTGGTGCCTCACAATGACAAACAATATGTGAAGCTGTTTCGGATGCCTGTTTGCATCTATTGCACCTGGGACTGACTACCAGCACCAGTTCCAATAGATGACCTTTTAAATGATAGTTTACCATTAGCAGCCCTGTCATTATACCTAGTTCATTTCCGCTCAAGCTCAGTTATTCCCCAGCTCTATTAGCAGGAGGTATTTTAGGAAAGTCCTTAGATTGCCTTTGTCCATGAATTGATTGCTAATATTTCTTATGTTTCCTGCTCGTCCAACCCCTGATCACTCCTGTGCCAACCTTTTCTATCAGATTATTAACTTTTAAATTGTTGTTTCTTTGTGACACAAATATCACAAGTGTAACTTTGTCTAATTGCTATTGTCACATAATTTCTACAAGATGTTTGCCGACTAATAGAATTACAATGAATTATTAAGCATTAGGAAAATACAACACGTGAACTCAAAAATGTAACATGTAAATTGTAGGAAGATTAAAAAAAAACTATTAAAATTAGTATCTTCTGTAAATGTCAGCACATCACAATACGTTTTGTGCCTGCTATGTCCCTACAGAAGCAGCTGATTCTATAATATGACAAAGAATCTACTGTCCTACACTTGATTCCAAAAACCAAATTCCAGCAGTACTTCCAGCAATTGCATAAATGCTGGACATGTTGCGTAAACTCTGAAGTGAACTAGTTGGAAAGGGATACAAATGACTAGTAACAGAGGTGTATGTGTGTTTTTATTGAATCAAGTGTGAAAATTTTGGACCACACCCTTCAATTTGAAGCAGTGTGCTAGATGACATCATACACAGCAGTCATCAAAATGACTTACCAACTTTAAAAGGACATTAAGAAATTATTAAAAGTGCAATGTCATATCGCATGTGTACTACTTAAAAAGGTTACATAAAAGAGGAAATGAATTAAATCAAAATTTGTTTCTGTCCAAACTGAGGAACCCACTGAGATGTAGCATGCATATCACAAGTGGTCACAGTACCCTGCTCTTTGTTACTGACAGACATTATTGTCAAGTACTTCATTCAGCACAGTAAAGAAAATGTCACATTGCCGTGTGTTCACAATTTTAAGGTTGTGCAGCAGTGCAGTTGAGAATTCCATTCTTCAGGGACATGAGGCCACAATGAAAGTCACAGAAACATCATGACACAAGCAGGCCACCAAGGACTGTCATGATAATGAAGTCAAGAATGGGTTTGGTATGAGGCTAGGATGGGGGAGACAGAAAATGCATACAGAATTTTAATGACAAAACCTCTAGTAAAATGTCCACTTGGAAGACTAAGAAGCAAGCTAGGAAGATAATATTCAGATAGATTTTTAAGGAGTTAGGTTGTAAGGATGGTAGATGGATGAAATTGGCTCATTGTCATGGAGAGTGGCAGGTTTTGGTGTTGTTTAATTTTTTAGTTATGCTATCAGACATTTTGTTAGTAACATGCACTTAATGTGGATATAAATGTGATATGGGACAGCTACAAACATCGCTGATGCCACACTGCACAAAACCACGGATGGTTGCCTTTCTATTTAGAGACTTACCATACAAAGAAACATTCCATATCCATGTAGTTTACATCATACAAAAATATTTTGCACTAAAACAGATTTTAATGAAACTGAGAACATTTTATTTATATACTAAACAAATTTAACTGGAATGACAAATTTTGTTGCAGGCCCATCAGAATTTGCACATTAGTTTCAGAGATGAAATGTGGACATATGGAAAGACAGCCTCCATATTATTCATTTTACATGCAAACAATATATTATAATATTTATAATTCAAAACAAGCTGTTTATGAATGAATAATAAAATTAAAAAATTATATTATCATGTATTTTTCAAGTAAATCTACTGTTTATTTTTTAAAGTTGTTCTTTTATATTTCACATTCCCTTGCAATTCAGCCATCACAAAGTGTCTGGCTTGCCTTCCAACAGCTGAGATATTCAGCACTAGGACACTAAGTAGACTCTTGAAACATGATAAAGCCCTATATAAATATACAATGATGTATCAGTCAAATACAACAAAACTTTATTATGTTTATTATTGTATTAAGTCAACATGTTTTGATTCTTATTGAATCATCTTCAGACCCTTCTAAGATACAGATCCTTACTTAGCAGTGTTTAAAAATGCACTGTGGGATCCTAAATGCTTACATTCTTGATATAACCATGTATAAAATTCATGTGTCGTTTTGTTCTTATTGTACTATCAGGATTGTACAATAAGAACAAAATGACACATGTATTTTATACATGATTATATCAAGAATGTAAGCTTTTGGTGTCCCACAGCCCATTTTAAACATTGGTAAGTAAGGATCTGTATTTTAGAAGGGTCTGAAGATGATTCTATAAGAACTGAAACATGTTGCCCTAATACAATAATAAACATAATAAAGTTTTGTTGTGTTTGATTGATACATCATTGTATATTTATATATGTGTTAAACACTTCAGGATGGCAAACATTAAATGATAAAGTAGGCATAACATATCATAAAAGTCTACTTTCAACTTAGAAACAGTGTGGTAATATGGAAGTACAGGAGAATGAATTTCAAGGGGTAGAAGAATGTGTTCACTCCTTTCAGTGAAGTTATGGCATACATGCCAGAACATGTTTCATAACAATGCTACTTAGCAAGACAACATACCCTACCTCTTGGTTTGTTGCTCTTAACTGGAGAGTTTGCAATGGATCGTCTTGCTATATCCTGGAACGTAACAGGTGAATAAACATGACGCTCCTCAATACTTGAGAGCCCCAAAATAGATTCTTTTTCGGGTTTGTCACTGTCTGACTTTGTGCCGACAGACGATGCTCGACGAACGACAGGCATACGATACTCACGACGATCAAGCCAGTATGTCTTCATACTACCTGACATGTAATAAACATATCATAGGATGCATAATATAGCTGACTCTCAAACTGCTTTAGGGTGTTAAAAATTTGATTTCAGTGTTGGACAGGTACATTTACAGACATGTATCACACAGAATTATGAAAGATTAAAATCTAATCTTTACTATATATTAATATATAATAAATTACACATGTTCCTCTCAAAATATATTTATATTTAGTTCAATTACTACCATCAGCTGTTTTACATACCTTTCCCTTCAACTGTCTTATCTATACCACCATGCACTCATATTATATTAGCTGTTTTACATACTTCCTCTTTAATCAGTTCATCACTACCACAATGCGTTCAGATTACATTAGCTATTTCCCAAACCTTTCCCCATGACAATTTATCATTACTACTATGCTTACACATTACATTAACTCTTTTACTTACCTTTACCTTTAACCTGTATTTCCCCACGTTCAGTCACCCTATACTCTGGAGACAGCAAATCACGAGTTGACTGAGAGATATGAATCTTCATTGCTTCACTTGTTGACTCCATGCGTGAGGCTGTGTTGACAGAATCGCCAAATAGACAGTAACGGGGCATCTTAAGTCCTACTATGCCAGCCACTACTGCACCAGAATGAACACCCACTCGAATCTGCAGATGAGAACCTAAAAAAAACACATTCATCAGCCAGGTAAAGTTATCTTTAATCATTCTTAGGTATTCTGATACCAACATAAAAGCTTGCATAAAGCATCATGAGCAAGTTGGCAATCCACCTGCTCCATATGTAGGTGATTCTAGTTTAAAATTTCAAGTGATGGTCTTAGTGGTTATTCTGTAATTGTTAAAGAAGTGTAACTATACGCTAGTTTTACTAGCATTTCACATTACCTGTGGAGGGATCCTTGAGATCAGTGATGGCCTCCACCATATCAAGAGCCATGTCACACACCTTCTCAGCATGATTCATCTCCTTTTCTGGTGCACCAGATACCACCATATATGCGTCACCTATTGTCTCCACCTGACGGCGATATAAAACACCCTGTTGAGGCCTATGGTGCGCGCATGCCTAACGTGCCATCAGAAGAACCAGGGGAATGAAAGTGGGGATAAAACACATAAGTAAAAAAAGAAACAAGAAAAAGGAAAAAGAACAGAATTACTAAAATCTGAGCAGGCAACTGAAGCAGTACTCTGAGTGTTCTGCATGAGGTGCGCTAAACTTCAGTTTGTTATCATGGGGGCCCTTTTGAGTGAAAAATTCTGTACCAGCATATGCACAATTATCAACAGTTACACTGCTCTGGGCATTTTAATGTTTCCAAATTCTGTGCAACACAGTAGAATTGAAGTGAACAATGGAGTCTGACAACCACATAAGGGGAAATGGTGAAATTATCAAAGAAAATAAATTACATTCGAGAGGAGCAGAACTGTGCATATAAAATTGTAGAGGTTGTTTGCGACAGTATTCAGTGTAATGTAACTGAAAACTGGCATTCTTTCATATCACCTGACCACAATTGATTTTCTATGTTGTAACATAACTACATAAACTAACATAATTAACTCTGTAACATTACTAAAAATTTATGTTTTTCTTTTGTGGTATTATCGGACACATATTTAAAACAGGCAAAGCCTTAATGGATATCTGACATTTATGGTATTACAGGCCAGATAACTTTCTTTTAGTGTGATAAAAGATGGGTATTGTAAAATTTTCAGTTACTGCGCCACACATACATTAAAATGCACATAACAGTGTAATGCTTGAAAATCTGACACATGTTGATACAGCATTTTTTAGTCAAAATTACTTGTGCAACAATATCCTAAAGTTTGGCACACGTTATGGGGAACACACTCACAGGCTCAGAAAATTATGAAACCTTAAAAAATAAATGCTGGAAAAAATACCTTAGTAATTAAATATTTACAGAGAATCAAGCTATAATTTGGCCAGTGGAAGAAAGAAGCACTGTCCCTCCTGATTCAATAATATTACCAGTAAAGTCATTAATCATTCTACAGAATTACTGAAAAAAGGGAAGAACCATGTGACTTCAGTTAACTAGAGAAACATGCAGCAGGAAGTAAATTTAATACACAAAGTAACAGCAGATGCAAAAGCCTTGGAAAAATAAAAGATGTGAGACATTTTCTCACAATGTGCATTGAAATATATCCAATACTTCATTTCATTTTACTTTCAGTAACAAGTCAAGTGAAACTGCAATTTGTTATGCAAACTTATAAATAAGCACTCTAGCAGAAGCTAACTTTGTCCCCTGCATCATAAACTATTTTCTTCACACATAACTTCATTATCTCCATATATAAAATACCGCACATAAGTCACCCCCTGGTTGCCATGGTTATCATTGGTGGTGTGTCCACTGTGATACGTATGCTGAGTAGAAGAAACAACTGAGCAGCCAGCACATAACACGAGATAGACAACATAGTAGAATCGGTCAAGAACACTCTGGTAGATGAAATTAATGCTTGGTCTGCTCTAAGAATAAATGACCAATGCAAGAGGCCATGTAGCAGCACATGAGTATCATGGTAATCCATCATATGATAGCTTACCAGGTATGTCCTGCATAAGGTATGCACTGAGGAGAATGATTAAAACTGGGTATTCAGCATTGTTTCCATGGGTAACAGGTGTGACCCACTAAGGATAAAAGTAGTGTGAATGTTATGGCAAACCATCATACAATGGGCACATGGCTAGAATAAAAATAATTCATGCTTTTACCTGAATTTAAAGACAATAAACAATTAAATTTATTTTGTGCAGCACAATATGTGGAAATATTTGACATGTTTATGTTAGAACAGAAAATCTCTACAATAAAACTAATGAAACTTTTTTATGTGTGTCAAAAGACATGTCAGCTTCTTTCACATCATCAAAACCATTGGCTCTTTCCCTCAACCATGTTTACACCAAGTATTCCCAATAACCATAGCATAGTTCATCAGTAACTGATGTTTAAACTTTTCACTCTTTTAGGACAGATTACATTCACCTACCCCCCTTTCTAGTCTCCATATGTTCCACTCAGAACTTGATATGTACAGTTCCTCCACATTTAACACATTAAGCCTTACCCTGCTAACGTGGAGAATATGGTGAGCTCCTAATAATACCAGCAGATGGCAGATGGGATTTAATTCAGTGCTTAAAGAGTTAAATGGTGGATCTATTGTGAAGTTATAAAACGGAAAGATATGTTACAGCATGCCGTTAAAAACTGGTACTAAATGCCTAAACCTGTGTATGAGGATATACATCTGACCGTGACTAAAACATGTAGTGATGATGGAACATGTAAAGCATAATTTTAATTTTGGGTAGACAATTTTATGAATAAATAATTTTGATGTTATGCATAAACAATGAATAAATCATCATTATACTTATTACAGTATATTTAGTTGTTTAATTGGTTAGAAATACAAATACAGAATTAAAGTGCTGTATACCTTATAGACACCATTTTGTTCAGTGAGTGTGTCAAATATTGAATACATTGCATTCAGCATCGAGACAACTTCCATAGGTGTGATACGGCTGCATATTTCTGTGAATGTCACTACATCTGAGAATAGGATAGACACACTGTCGAACATCTGCCACAACAGAAACACAAAACCTTTATTTAGACACTGCCAATAGAATATCTTGGAATGTGAGCAGATTAATTTGAACTGCTGTAGAAAATGTCAATACAAATTATTTAAATACCCTCAAATTTAAGATCTTTGTAGAATTAAATTTATGTTTGGAGGTTATAAATCTTAAATTATAGGTATAACAATACTTTCCAGGGCCAGTTAAAATATCTGCCAAATAATCTTCTCTGAACTCAGACAGCAATTCATTCTAGAAGATTACTACTACATCTTTATTAATATTTGTGTATGTGTATGTATTAATACATATGCAACTGGTGGTATTTGAGATTCTCACAGCAGTACTGCTAAAGATTAAAGTCTTGCAGGAAGTTATGCCATGCTAATTGGTTAATAGTAACCAATATTTTGAAGGGTAATAGTGCCTTTAAATCATCACAGGGGACAAAGAACACTTGAATATTCATTCACACTTCTGTAATTTCATAAGCAAATGTATAACTGAATGAATAGGAGAACAAACAGAAATACTTTCTTTAATATGTGCCCCACAGTAGTTTGTATTGTGCTACATGTTTATATAAATAAAATTAGTTAGAATACAATCCACGTCACAGAACAAACACCACACTAAAAAAAGGTTATAAATTCAAGAATTTGCTTCAAACATATATACTGTGTCCGTCTCATTATTACTTGCATTGTGTTTGAGTCTAAAATATGTGCTCAGGACCCACATGCGAGTGTAATGTGAAGGTATAACATGAAGATGAAAATCTACAAACCTATTTAATTTGGTATTACAAAACGCGATACAAAGTATAAAAATGGAAACTGGTGGTATAAAGATTGGTAAAGAAAATTTGAATGTATTAGCATATGCAGATGACATTGCATTAATAACCTAGGGAGTGATAATGTATTTGAAATATCAATGATAGAACTATAGGAGTTCCATACAATTCTGGCCTGTACTTATATATCACCTGAAAGTGATTTCTGTGACTTTCTAAATAAATTAGATAACTTGATTACAAAAGTACATTCAAAGGGAATATACCTAATTTTATGTGGGGACTGGAATGTTAATTTTTTGTACAAGAATGGAAAATTACGAGATTTACTGAACTTGCTGTTGATGAATAACTTGATAAATGTGATAGAATCACCAACAAGGATCACCAGTTACTCAAAATCTCTGACTGATGTTGTAATAATAAATAACAGTAAAGAAAAGAGGCTAGTGGAGGTGTTGGATATGGGTTATTCTGATCATCTGGCTCAATATGTTTGTATGAAACCGTTCCAAGTACAAGAGGGGCAAAAAATGATGTATATAAGGCAGTTTACAAATTCGAATATGGATTACTTTAAATATTTAATATGTGACGAGAAATGGA
>Ga0136643_10003749_pt1 | contig 20626 bp, 15 predicted proteins | sample TergutLab28metaG_FD_96883 | JGI IMG/M metagenome (GOLD analysis project Ga0136643, IMG submission 96883) | Labiotermes labralis P1 segment gut microbial communities from Petit-Saut dam, French Guiana - Lab288 P1 (version 3) (version 3) | ecosystem: Host-associated > Arthropoda: Insects >...
TCATTACCATATGGGCTCCGGGCAGTGGTACGGTTACTTTAATGTCGTGTCCCTGCAAATTAAAGTGACAAAAACTCTCCTGCAAGCCTACAGATTCAGAATTTACGATGTTTTTAGAACTTGGAAATTTTACAATAAACTGTTTTACTTTGCCTGCCGCAATTTCTCCTGTAAGAAGTGGGTCATCACCATTTAAAATGACTGTGCCCCTTGGATTTAGACCGTCTACAATTTCAAGTTTTGCATGCAAAATGCCTTCGCGATTTTCAAAATTTTCTATATGTGCGTCGCCTATGTGGGTTATTACGGCTATGTCTGGCGCGCCTATAAGGCTTAGTTCGTGTATTTCCATTGCGTGGTTCATGCCCATTTCAAGCACGAGCATTTCGTCATCTGGTTCGAGCTGAAAAATTGAAAGGGGAAGTCCAATATCGTTATTAAAATTGCCAAGTGTCTTTTTTGTTTTATATTTTTGGGAAAGGATATGGTAAATCATATCTTTTGTGGTGGTTTTACCTGCGCTGCCGGTTATGGCAACCACCTTTACATTGTGCTTGTGCCGGTAGTAACTTGCTAAATCCATTAAGGCGCGGCGTGTAGACTTTACTATAATGAGTGGAATATCGGCCTTCACTTCCGGGTTTTCTGTAAGTGCACATGCTGCACCATTTTCTGCCGCAGTGGTAATGTAATTGTGGCCATCAAAATTTTCGCCAACAATTGGTATAAATAGTGAACCTTTGGTTATGTTCCTGGAATCTGTTGACACGCGGGTTATTATGCTATTGATATTCTCGCTAACAGATGACGAGAAATCCTCTTTTTTTGAATCAAAGGTACCTACTATTGATTTGGGTACAAACAAGGTGCCGTTACAGGCTTCGGCAATTTCCTTAATAGTCAGGTTCATACCCGCAGTTTGCTTCTTAATTACCGAAACCGCCATGTCATAGTCGCTAAATAGATATTTTACATTGCCAATTTCCTGATAATCCTCGTGTCCTTTGCCTGTTATTATAAAAGCATCGCCTGGTTTTAGCATTTTAATGCCATTAGAAATGGCGTCACCCCGGTTTTCGCAAACTTCGTAGGGGGTTTTTGTTTCCTTTAAACCAACTTCTGCATGGGCGAGAATGACCATTGGATCTTCTGTACGCGGGTTGTCGGATGTGATTATACAATAGTCGGATAATTCCCCTGCAATGCGCCCCATTATTGGGCGCTTGGCTATGTCTCTATCTCCGCCACAGCCAAATAAAGTAATCACGCGTCCTTTTGTAAATTCACGTACAGATGTAATTATTTTTTCTAAACTATCTGGTGAATGGGCATAATCTACAAAAACTTGCACACCCAAATCATTAGGTACAGATTGGATGCGTCCCGGTACACCGGAAATTTCTGAAACGGCTTTGCGAATAGAATCTTCGTCACCGCCAAGGGTTAATACTGTACCAATTGCTGCCAAAATATTATAGATATTAAATTTGCCGCTTATGGGCAGGTGATAGGTTTCCCAGTTTGCCCCCTGTTCCCCATTACCCATTGTTAAGGTAAAATCTGTACCTTGGGGCAGATAGTCTATGTTTGTCGCGTTTAGGTTAGCCTCAGTATCTATGCCGTATGTTAGGTATGGATCGCTGCCATGGAGTTTAAGCATGATTGGGGTGGACTCGTCATCAATATTTACAACTGCAAATTTGCTTTGGGCGAAAAGCTGGGCTTTGGCAAGCCTGTAGTTTTCCATTGTACCATGAAAGTCTAAATGATCTTGGGTTAAATTTGTAAATACACCAATGTCGAAAGTGAGGCCTTCCATTTTGTGCAGGGCCAGTGCGTGTGAGGATACTTCCATTACAACGTATTCAATGCCAAGTTCCAGCATTTTTGCAAAAATCGCGTGAAGTTCTAGTGGGTCTGGGGTGGTGGATGTTGCGAATGATGCATTATCCATGGGTGCGCCGTTTATCATTGCGCCTACGGTGCCTATCAGACCTGTTTTGCGGCCTAGTTTACGCAAAATTTCTTCTACAAAATAGGTTGTGGTGGTTTTGCCATTTGTACCTGTTATGCCTATTAATTTTAGTTTATTTGCCGGGTGATTATAGTAATTTGCCGCTATATATGCCATTGCCCATCGTGTATTTTGCACCTGAATTACGGTAACGTTTTTGGGATAATTGGCTTGAGGTTTCTCTACTAAAATTGCTGTCGCACCTTTTTCTGCCGCTTGGGTTATGAAGTTATGACCATCGACATTCAAGCCTTGCAGGCATATGAATAATGTACCCCCTTCTGCTTGCCGGGAATCAATTGTTACTGAAGAAATCTTGATTGAAGAAATTGAAATAAGCGCACCGTCAGAATCAGTTTTGCCAACCTGAATAATTTCATGTGGTACGCCGCTTAATAATACTTCAAGGTTCATTGCTTACCCTCACTTTGAAGGTTTTGCCACCTTCATATTTTTACCAGTTATATCATATATAGTGGGGTTTAGGCAAGGTTGAAATTTTTTGCATTTGGGTTTTATGCTGGACTTAATAAATATCACAAGTTAGAATATCTACTTACGACAAAATTTTTGCATTATTAAATTGGAGATGAACACATGAAAACCCAACATATGATTTATTTAGCTGTATTAATTTTTTCTGTGCTGTTCCTTTTTATAGGAAATAGAGTTGCCACCCAGGACGAACGCACCGGAAACCAAGAAGAATGGGAAGTATGGATGCCCGCCATCATAACCGAAATTACAGATGTTGAACAAACCGGTGACCTAGTTTGGGGAGGCGTTACCGTCACATTTGAAGCGCGCATTACCCGGGGCGAAAGGCGTGGGGACATCGTTACCGCAACACAAAGTATATTTTTTAATGATATGGATGATAACCGGGAAGTGGCTGTTGGGAATAGAATCATACTACTTTATATTGAATTTTCCGATGATTATCATTTTGCCAGCTTTGAAAGACTTCATTATATATTTATTTTGAGTGCGATATTTATTTTGCTTATGATTTTGTTTTGCGGCACAAAGGGTGTAAACGCAATTATATCTCTTGGGTTTATTGGTGGCGCAGTTTTTTTGGTGTTTATCCCAGCCATTGTGTCCGGCAGAAATATATATATTACTACAATTATAATTAGCGTTTACGCCATAATAGCCACAATGCTAACTGTTGTGGGGGCAAACAAAAAAGCAATTGCCGCCATTTTAGGCTGCTTAGGTGGTGTGTTTATAGCAGGCGTTTTGATGCGGGTTATGGATGCTGTTATGGTTTTATCAGGATATTTAGACCGTGATCATGGTTTTCTTGCCAGCACGGTAATGGAGCACCCTCTCGATCTTAGGGCAGTAATTTTTGCAGGGGTTACAATAGGAATTTTGGGCGCGGTAATGGATGTTGCATTGTCAATTGCATCCTCTTTGTGGGAAGTAAAGGAAGCCGGTGGGTATTTTAGGTTTGGAGATATTTTTAAATCCGGTTTAAATATTGGCAGAGATATTGTTGGCACCATGCTTAATACACTCATACTTGCGTATATCGGCAGTTCGCTTGCTATGATTTTGCTTATTGCTACAAGCGATGTTTCGTTTTTGTCCTTGTTTAATTGGGAAATGGTGCTTGTGGAGTTGTTGCGGGCGTTAATTGGTAGTTTTGGATTGTTGTTTACCGTGCCATTGACTGCTGGGATTTGTGGATGGTTGTATACACGTGTAGATTCACGTTTAAAGATTTAAAAGTATTTGCGCACACAGTGCGCACCCGCAGCGTAGCGAGGAAGCGTAATCGGGCTTTGCCCGATGGAGCGGCGGGGTTTGGGGCAGAGCCCCATTTTAAAGGAGAATATATATGGTTACGAAAACTTCTAGCCCAAAAGGAAATTTGATGATTATTGTTGCCACACTTATATGGGGAACTGGATATATTGCTCAGTCTGCAGGAATGTACCATGTGGCTCCGCTTACTTTTAATGCTGTTCGATTTGCTATAGGCGGAACTGTGGCACTTGGGCCCGCAATCTTCTTCTTGATGCGCCAAAAATCGACATCCAATAAGGCCACTGAACCTATTTTTATTAGTAAAAGCACTGTACTTTCAGGAATTATTTGTGGTGCGGTTCTCTGTTTGGCAATTAACTTGCAGCAGTTTGGCCTTCTTTTTACTACCGTTGCGAATGCAAGCTTTATAACCGCCCTCTATGTTATTATGGTTCCGATTGCCAGCGTTATCTTTTTTAGAAAAAAGGCGATTGTTTTTGTTTGGGTTAGCGTGGCTGTTGCTATCCTGGGTATGTATTTTTTAAGTCTCTCCGGTGGGTTTGATGTTAATCTTGGGGATATTCTTGTTTTCCTATGTGCTATTGCTTTTACGGCCCAAATACTCATTATTAGCCATTTCTCCCCAAAACATAATGTAATTGCATTAGCTTGTGTTCAATTTTATGTTGTATCTATCATATCCTTCGTTCTAGCCTTGGTTTTTGAAAGTCCGTCAATTACAGATATTTTTGCCGCGGCTCCTTATGTGTTGTATACAGGTGTACTTTCTAGCGGTGTAGCATATGTATTGCAAATGAAGGCTCAGAAAACTACAGATGCCACGGTTGCAGCGGTGTTATTTAGCTTTGAAGGTGTTGTAGCTGCTTTTGTGGGATGGTTTGTACTTAATCAATTTTTGACACCACGAGAAATGGTTGGCTGTGCGCTTATTTTTGTGGCCATATTAATAGCGCAAATTCCTTCCAGGCCAAAAGAAGCAAATATGTAAAATTAAACCGGTAAGAAATCCTTACCGGTTTAATACTTTAATCTTCAAACTTTACACTTACAAGCTTAGAAATCCCCTGCTCTTCCATTGTAACGCCATACATATGGTCTGCCGCTTCCATGGTGCCTTTGCGGTGGGTAATGATTATAAATTGCGTACCCTTTGCATACTCTTGAAGATACTTTGAAAATCGGGCAACGTTTGCATCATCCAGGGCGGATTCGATTTCATCAAGTACACAGAAAGGCGACGGTTTTAGTTTCAGTATTGCAAAAAGCAGTGCAATTGCGGTTAGCGCACGTTCACCACCAGAAAGCAGCATCATATTTTGCAGAGATTTGCCTGGAGGTTGCGCGGTAATTTCTATGCCGGATTCTAGTACATTTTCGCTGTCTACCAGACGTAGGCCCGCTTTACCGCCACTAAACATTTGCTTAAAGGTTTCTTCAAAGTGCTGGGCAATGAGGGCGAACTGGGTGGCAAATTGCGCTTCCATTTGTTGTGTTAAGGATTCGATTAACTCGCCCAGTGCGGACTCTGCTTGCAAAATATCGTCACGTTGTGCGGACAAAAAGTCGTGCCGGGTTTTTATCTCCTTATAACTTTCTATAGCGCCTATGTTTACGTTTGTTAGGGTGGCAAGTTCTGCCCTTAGGGCTTGTGACTGGTTACGCAGTGCGGTTTCACTTATGTCTTCTCGCTTATGGGCAAGTGCTTGCTGGTTGGTTAGACTGTATTCTTCCCAAATTTCGTTGTGAAGACGATGGCTTGTTGCATCTAGCTGTTCTTTGCGCATTTCAAGCCGGGTGAGTTCTCGCTCCATTCTGGCGGATGCATCGGTTTGGGCGCGTTCGTCGGTTTCGGCCTGTGCTATTGCCTTTTCTAATGTGGCTTTTTCTGTTTCTGTGGTGGCAAGGGTTTGACGCACTTCTTCTATTTTTAGTTTCAGGTCTGCAATTTCTTGTAAAGTTTTAGCATGGCTGGCTCTAGCCCTTTCTTCGGCTTTTTCATTTTCGGATATTTCTTTCTGTAAAGTCCGATTTTCTTTTGCCAAAACATCCTCTTCCCGATTTAGGCGATCTAGATTACGCTCGGCTTCGCCAATCCATTCTGTGCGACGGCTAATTTCTATTCTTAGTTGGGTTAACGTGTCGCTTTCCTCGGACTGGTCTTGGCGGTTTTGCTCCATTTGCAGTTGATATGCCTCTAATGCGGCCCGGGCAGTTTGTACATTTGCTTCCTGCTCTTTAAGCTGCTCTTTGGCTAGACGTATTGTTTGGTTTGCATCTGCCAAAAGCTGCATAATGTTTTCGTTTTGTTCATTATACTGTGCGGCCTGTGTGGTTGAAGCTTCTACAGACTCGTTTGCGCTTGTTAGTCTGTCGTTTAGGCGTTCCGCATTAAGCCTTAAGGATTGATATCTTTCTCGGGCTGTGTTTAGGGTTTCTTCCGTTGTATTTAGCTTATCGTGCAAACTTTGAGCTTGGGTAGTTAGCTCAGTCATTTCATTGGTTAGGGTTTTTACTTGCTGTGCCAATTCCTCTAACTGACGCCCACGACCGATAATACCTGTAGTTTGGCGATTGGTTGCGCCACCTGTAATTGCACCGCCGGGGCTAAAACGTTCGCCGCTTAGGGTTACAATTTTTTGGGAATATTTATATTTTTTGTTTAGGGCCATGGCGTTGTCCATATTGTCTATGATAACGACATCACCCAAAAGTTGGGCTATTACTTGGGTGTATTCTTGATCGCAGGTTACCAAATTTGAGGCCATGCCAATAAAACCCGGTTCGTTTTTAAGGCCGGACGCGTTTATGTTTTTGCCTCTTACAGATGTAAGGGGCAAAAACGTTGCACGGCCGCCTCGGGTTTCTTTTAGCATATCAATCGCAAGCTTTGCATCCTGCTCTTTAATGGTAACGATATTTTGGGCAGCACCGCCCAGTGCGGTTTCTATGGCTATTTCATATTCGCGCTTCACATGTATTAACTCACTGACTGCGCCGCAAATACCACTAAATTTGGGGTCTGTCGCTTTTTTGCGAAGCACAGTTTTTACACTTTGGTAAAAGCCTTCGTGCTGTGCGGTAAGGTCGGAAATGGCCCGGTGCCTGCCTCGGGCGGTTGTTAATGTTTCTTGTGTTTTGCGTAGGTTTTTATCAAGGACTTGACTTTCTTCCGCAAGTTGGTTGTATGCGGATATATATGCATCCACGCTGTTTTTTGCACGCAGATAGTCTGACTTACAGGCCTCTAATGCATCTTTGGCTTCCTGGACTGCTTGTTTTTCCTGCCCCAGCTTTTCTTCGTGAATTATTATTTCATCGTCCAGTTTTTCTTTTTCGTCTTCTAGGCGAATGTATGCGTTTTCCGTTTCGGTTACGTTTGCACGGCTGTTTGCGGCGGCTGTTAATGCGTCCATTATTGCCTGATTGTGGGCGTCTAAGGCGGCAGTGCTTTCTTTTAGGGCATCTTCCATTTGTGCAGAAAGTTTTAGGTGTTCGTCAAGCTCTTTGTTTAACTCGTTAAACTTGGTTTGGGCATCGTCTTTACGTTCGGTTTCTTCTTTTTTTTCATTTGTGTTTTTTTCTAAAAGTTCGTTACGTTTTTGAATTTCGCTTTCAAGGCGAGTATGCTCTGTTATAAATTGGTCTATCTGATTTTCCAGCAGCTTGCTATCGCCTTCTTTTTTTTCTATTGAGGTTGTGACTTCCAGTAATGCTTCATTTGCTTGACGGTAAGCCATGTCTGCCCTTGTGGAGCGATTTTTTAGCCCTTCGCCTGCAAGGCGCGCTTTGTCTAGCAAGGCTTTATCGTCTTTAAATTGGAGCAAACCATCGGTTATAGATGCTTCTAACTGGGCAAGCTCCGCATCTATTTTTTCAGTTTCTTTCAAGAAGATGTTAATGTGTACATCTTTGTATTGGTCGCGTAAGGTTAAATAGCGGCGGGCTTCCTCTGCTTGGGTGTGCAGGGGTCCTAACTGCTCACTGAGTTCTTGAATAATGTCATCTACACGTTCACGATTTTGGTGTTCTCGTTCCAGCTTTGCAAAAGTCTCGTTACGGCGGGCTTTAAACTTTCCGATACCGGCGGCCTGTTCAAATACGTGCCGGCGATCCTCGGAACGCAGGCTTAAAATTTCGTCTATTCTCCCCTGCCCTATAATAGAGTAACCGTCCCGCCCTACTCCGGTATCCATAAATAACATTTGGATATCCTTTAGGCGGCATGGTTCGCCATTTATTGTGTACTCGCTTTCCCCAGAACGATACACCCGTCTTGCAACGGTTATTTCCGGAAACTCTAATGGAAGCAGGTTTTGAGAGTTGTCGATGTGCATTACAATTTCTGCATAACCTAGGGGGCGGCGATGGGCAGTGCCTGCAAAAATGATGTCTTCCATTTTTCCACCGCGCAGCTGCTTTGCACTTTGCTCGCCCAAAACCCAGCGAAGGGCGTCTGCAATATTTGATTTGCCACTTCCATTTGGTCCAACTACGGCATTAAAACCCTTGGAAAGATCCAGCTTTGTGCGGTCTGCAAAAGATTTGAAGCCTGTTAATTCTAATGATTTTAAATGCATAAAATTCTCCATTACTTGCACAAAATTTTCTTGTTGTTGTAGCTTTTACTGTAGATTATGCTATAATAAACGCAAGAAGGCAACAATTAACTTTGAGGAGGCGTTATTTATGGTAAAGTTTTTGGTAGGTCTTAAAGGTGAAGGTAAAACCCGCAAACTTATCGACATGGCCAATGAAAACGTAAAAATAACTGACGGTCATCTGGTTTTTATTGATGATGATAAGCGTCACATTCATGATTTACACCGTGATATTAGATTTGTTGAAACAGAAAAAGGTCATTTGGCAAATTATCGCGAATTTATAGGTTTCATACTTGGTATCTTGTCCCAAAACAACGATATCACACATATTTATATAGATGGACTCAGTAACATAATTTGTAACATTTGTGATGTTAACCCGGAAACTGCAGATCTTGTAAAGCTTAAAAATCGTTTAGAAGCACTGTCTGAAAAAGAGCATGTTGGTTTTACAATAACACTGCACTGCAATAAAAATGACCTGCCCGAGGAAATAAGAGCTATCGCGTTATAGTTAAGTTAAAATTGGCGAATACTGTCGCCTGTAAAGCCCAGAATGTGCTAATATTCTGGGCTTTTTTTGCAAATATTGTATTTCATGTGCGAGAAGAAGGAGGCACAAAATGGACATTAAGAACTTAGTATCTCAAATGACTCTAGAAGAAAAGGCATCACTATGTTCCGGCGCAGGCTTTTGGCATACAGAAGCCATAGAAAGACTGGGCGTACCATCCATTACAATGACAGATGGGCCACATGGCTTGCGCAAGCAAAAGCAAGGTGCAGACCATCTTGGCATTTATGAAAGTGTTCCGGCCACATGCTTTCCGGCGGCATGTGCCACGGCCTGCTCTTTTGACGAGGAACTGCTTGTAGAAATGGGTAAGGCATTAGCCAGAGAGTGTGTAGAAGAAGATGTTTCCATTATTTTGGGGCCAGGTACAAATATTAAACGTTCCCCACTGTGTGGGCGCAACTTCGAATATTTTTCTGAGGATCCTTATTTGGCTACAAAATTATCTGCGGCACATATAAACGGCGTACAATCTTTGGGAATTGGTACATCTTTAAAGCATTATGCTGCCAATAACCAAGAATCCTACCGTATGACTGTTGATGCAATTGTTGATGAGCGCACCCTGCGGGAAATTTATTTAGCATCTTTTGAAGGAGCAGTAAAGGAAGCGAAACCGGCTACGGTCATGTGCGCCTACAATAAAGTAAATGGCGAATATGCTGGCGAAAACAAATATTTGTTAACAGATATTTTGCGGGATGAATGGGGCTTTGATGGTTATGTTGTAAGCGACTGGGGCGCAGTAAACGACCGTGTAAAGGGACTGAAAGCCGGACTTGAGCTAGAAATGCCAACATCCCGAGGTGGAAATGATGCGCGCATAGTCCAGGCTGTACAAAGTGGACAGTTAAAAGAATCCGTTTTAGATCAAGCGGTAGCCCGCCTTTTGAAAATAACATTTGAAACCCAGATAACCGCAGATAAAAAAGCTAATAACACATTAGATATGGGCAGAAATAATGAAATTGCACGGAAAGTGGCTACAGAAAGTATTGTACTGCTTAAAAATGATGATTATATTCTACCTCTCCCAGAGAATAAAAAAATCGCCTTTGTTGGTGAATTTTTCGAAAATCCGCGCTACCAAGGCGGTGGAAGTTCCCATGTAAATCCATACAAACTAACCTCGGCAAAAGATGAGATTAGCACATTTCCTAAGGCAAATTATGCCCAAGGTTTTTATATTAAACAGGACGAAACCTGCGATACTCTTTTAGCAGAAGCTGTAAAACTTGCTAAAGAAAGCGAAATATGCGTCATTTTTGCGGGACTACCTGACAGAATCGAATCCGAAGGTTATGACAGAAAGCATATGCGCTTGCCGGAAAATCAACTGCAGCTAATTTCCGAAATTGTAAAAATTCAACCAAACTGCGTTGTTGTACTGCATAACGGAAGCCCAATTGAAATGCCTTGGCTAGACAATGTAAAGGGCCTTGTAGAGGCATATCTTGCCGGGCAGGCCACAGGTGGGGCCATCATGGATATTTTAAGCGGCAAAGTAAACCCAAGCGGCAAACTTGCAGAAACTTTCCCACTACGCCTACAGGATAATCCGTCATATCTCAACTTCCCCGGCGATTCTGAAAAAGTTGAATATCGGGAAGGATTATTTGTTGGTTACCGGTATTATGACAAAAAGGAGATGCCTGTACTTTTCCCATTTGGATATGGATTAAGCTATACCACGTTTGAGTATAGCAGCCTGACATTTGATAAAACCGAGACTACAGACGCAGACATTATAACAGCGTCAGTAAAAATTAAAAACACCGGCACTTGTGCCGGCAAAGAGATTGTACAGCTTTATGTAGCATCAAAGTGCAATAAGGTTGTGCGGCCTATAAAAGAATTAAAAGGCTTTACCAAGGTAGCATTAAACCCGGGGGAAGAAAAAACTGTTAGTTTTGTCTTAAACAAACGCTCTTTTGCGTTTTACGATGTAGCATTAAAAGATTGGCGTGTGGAAGGCGGTACCTATGGGATTTTAATAGGCGCATCCTCCCAGGATATTAGGCTGGAAGCTGACATAACGATAACCCCCGCTGCGCCGCACCATAGCAAACTAACTATTAACACCCCTATGGCAGAAATTATGGCACACCCCAAAGGTATGGCCGCCCTGCAATTATTGGGAGATGTATCCAAATTAATGCAGGCACAAAATCAAGATAACGGCATGTCAGACATGATGGAGGCAATGCGAAAAGAAATTCCACTGCGTGCAGTTGCTAACTTTATGGGTAAGATTATTACTCAAGAGGAATTGGATGCTGTTTTAGGGTAATAAATAAAGCGCGCTTGCGCGCGCGTTTCGTACAGAGCAATTTCCTAGGGCAGTACAAAATTCAGTTGGTAAGAAAAATCCTTACTAACTGAATTTTTTTATTGCTATTTGTAATTGCCTTCATGCCAGCCATTATTTACAAAGTTGTACGTACAGTTTTTTGTGGCGTCTTCAAAGCTGATAACCTTATTACTATCAAGCAGAACCTTTAGATAAGTACAGCGATTTTCTATATCATTGATCAAATCTTTGCCATTAAAAACTGGGCCATGAGATGGGATTATGGTAAATTTACCATAGTCCCTTAATTTATTTAAAGATTCTAGGTGCACGCCAGCATCCTTCGTAATATCATCTAATATCGGCAGAAGCGGGACGCCATCTGCCGTAAAAATTATTTCATCACCAACATGCAAAAATTGATTGTTGATATTAATAATTATTCCACAGGCCGAATGGCCTGGGTGCGGTATTAATGTTAGATTATGCTCGCCGTATGATAGTGAGAAGGACTCCTTAATAATTACCGACGGTATGAAATGTGAATGATCCTCTTTGGCTATATATAAATCAAGAATCTCTTGGTAATGTGCGCTTCCGTATATAGGTATTCTGGGAAGAAGTTTTAATCCTTCCATGTGGTCGTCATGAAAATGAGTAAGAATAACGGCTTCGACCTCAATATCATGCTTAGTCAAATCTTCAAGAAGTAATGGTGTTTGAGATTCATACCCTGTGTCAATTAGTATTGCTTTTTTCTCATTTATAATTACAGTTGCGCTGGTATCAAATATTCGTCCAGGACGTGGATCAAACCTGTAATGTAAGATACCTTTTGCTAATTCTTGTTTTTTCATTTCTGCTTGCTTCCCTTCTTATTCTTCTAAACATATTGCAAAAAACACTCTAAATTAACTTCGCCGTCCCTCGAAAACAATGGCATATATTTAAAGATAAACTATCATGCTTTATGATGCTTAACAAGGTAAAACTTGATTATAGGAGTTTATTACCTACAGAAAAACTACAGATTACCATGTTATAATTACTATGGAGGGATGCACATGGCTATAAAAATTTTACTGATTGAAGATGACGAACATATAAACAATACTGTAAAAGCATTTTTAATTGAAGCGGGTTATCGTGTGGATGCTTGTTTTGATGGCAATGAGGCCCAAGTTAAATTTTACGAAAATAATTACAATCTCGCTATATTAGACATCATGTTACCCGGCATGAGCGGTTATGAATTATTGCGGGAATTCCGCAAAACAAATAATACGCCCATATTAATGATGACGGCACTTACGGATGATGAAAACCAAATAAAGGCCTTTGATGCCGAAGCAGACGATTACGTTACCAAGCCATTTAAGGTTCAAATTTTAATGAAAAGAGTGGAAGCCTTACTACGCCGCAGTGGTGCCTTATCCAAAGAACTCCATTGTGGCAGACTGATATTAAGGCCCGAAGATTTTTATGCTGAGTATAATGGTGTAACATTAAATTTAACATTAAAGGAATTTGAAATTCTTATGTTATTTGTTCAAAATAAAGGAAAAACTATGTCTCATGATTCCATCTTATCTCGTGTATGGGGATATGATTTTGACGGTGGCGAAGGCACTGTGCATACCCATATAAAGAATTTAAGGAATAAACTACCGGAAAATATAATCAAAACTGTACGCGGTGTTGGATACCGTTTGGACAATGGAGATTAAAATGTGGGAGCGCCCTAACTGAAAGGAATGGAATCAAATATGAAAATTGCGGTTCATCGAGGCATATTTTTTAAGACATTTTCTTACACTGCTATCTTTTTGCTTACCATTATCTGCGTTACTATGATTTTATTTTCTCAACAGTTTCTTTCGTTTTACAATAGGACACAAACACAGCAACTTTATACATCCTATCAATTATTGCACGAGCGGCTCATTGGACGAAGCAATACAGAGGTAATACAAATTGTAGAAGAATTTTTTGCGTATAATCAATCTTTTACTTTTTATATTAGGGATAACAATGGACGTGTTATATTTACTACGCCCAACATGGATACAGGCGGCAACACCAACCCTGGCGAACCGCGCATAAGAATGTCTGTAGGGTCTGGCTATACTCTTTTTGCCAGCAATCGCGCGGCAAGTCATGTTAATTACAGTGGACTAATTCAGAGATCCTTATTTGCGTTTGCGTGTATGCTGTTGGTGGGTATGGTGGGCGCATTTATATTTGCAAAACAAATGACAAACCCTATAAAAAAATTAGCAGCTGACACTAAGCGGATGGCAAATTTACAAGACGTTATCCCCCAGCCAAAACGCGCAGACGAAATAGGAAACCTTGCCAGTGACGTTCATTCTATGTACGATAAATTAAAAGATACCATCTCACAACTGGAAGATGAAATTTTACGCGTGCGTGAAATGGAGGAAGCTCAACGATATTTCTTTTCTGCCGCTTCCCACGAACTAAAAACGCCTATAGCCGCCACAAGTATCCTACTTGAAGGCATGATTGAAAATATTGGCGATTACAAAGACCATCCTAAGTATCTTAAAGAATGTATTAAATTGATGGATGCGCAAAATAAAATTATTTCTGAAATATTTGAGCTTGTAAATTTACATGACGAAAAAATTATTCCTAATCCGAAAAAACTAGGCATTTACGAAGTAGTTAAGTCTGTTTTGCCAACCCATAAAACCCTTGCGGACGCAAATGGACAGCGCATTGAGGTTGGTATTTCAAAGGCACATTTTTGCGTTGCCGACAAGGAAATGCTAAAAAAAGTTTTATCTAATGTAATTTTAAATGCGATACAAAATACACCAGCAAACGGTGAAATAAAAATATGGAGCGAGGCCGTATCCGACCGGTACCGTATAAGTATTCTTAATAAAGATGTGACAATTGAAAAGGAAGTGTTGTCAAAATTATTTGACCCATTTTACCGGGAGGATAAAGCACGAAGCCGCAAAACCGGGCGTAGTGGATTAGGGCTTACTATCGTACAAAAAACATTGGGAGTTATGGACGCGGACTTTGCAATAGTGCAAACAGAGAATGGTGTTTTGTTTTGGGTAGAACTGCCAAGTATGTAGAATTAAAGTAGGAGCGCATCTGTGGGTGCGCTAATTTTTTTAAAAAGAAATTGTAACGAATTTCATTTTCGATTGTCTTATATACAGGAGGTGAAAACCAGTGGATTTAAACGCGCTATACAACGCTTATGCGGATGATGTCTACCGCTATGTGCTTTCCTTGTGCAGAAACAAACACGTAGCCGAAGATATTACAAGTGAAACATTTTTAAGTGCAATAAAGACGATTGATAAATTTAAGGGGGACTGCAGTATTAGGGTATGGCTGTGCCAAATTGCAAAAAACAAGCACTACAACTTAGTCAAGAGAAATAAGTTTGTTGCCGAAATGCCCGATGAACTATCTTCCGGTGATAAATTTGAGCTGCGATTATTAGATAAATCACAAGCCTTTGAAATCCACAAAACCTTGCATCTCTTGGATGAGCCCTATAAGGAGGTTTTTTCCCTGCGGGTATTTGCAGAACTATCTTTTGCGGAAATTGGGGAACTTTTTAAAAAATCTGAAAGTTGGGCAAGAGTAACATTCCATCGTGGAAAAAATAAAATTAGGGAGGCCGCTAAAAATGATTAATTGTGCCATAATCAAAGATTTGTTACCACTTTATGCGGATAATGTGCTAAGCAAAGAAAGTAACGCATTGGTATGCGAACATCTTGCGACCTGTGCAAATTGTAAAAACGAACTTGCGAGTATGCGCAGCGAAGTGACAAAATCCCGCATGAATGATGAAGATGCTAAAATTAAAGTAATGAAATCCGTAAAGAGAAAAATTTTCATGCAAAAAGTAAGTGCCGCTATTGCCGCGTGTTTGCTTGTTATAGTTTTTGCCTTTGTCGGAATCTACTTTGTTTTTCACCATTCCATGCCTATTGTATATGAGCAGGGGCGTGTTTGGGTTGAAATGCGTACTGTCAAGGTCCGAAATTATCCCGGAAGCTATGCGGGAAGCCATATGAGTATTTTCGGTGTATTTGGAAGAGTGAATGACTATGAGGCTGGCTCTTATGATAACAGTATCACCCAAACTGCTAATGTATTAGATTTTACATCTTCTAGGGATTTTTCCGGTATTAGTACCCACAGCAGAGAGTTGGATATAAATGGCGTATACACCGCAGTTATCCTTATTGCTGCAAATCAAACCTTAGCTACAAGATGGTGGCCAGACCATGATCGCAATTGGTCTTTCCGGCTTGCGGCAGCTTATGAAAATGATGTGTCACCACTTCCGATTGAAGTATTCTATGTAGCAACACTGCCCAACAGAGCACGGTATTTATGGGCCATGAGTGATGAAGACTTTTTTGCGCAAAGGGAAAATGGGATTTTACTTTGGAGAGGAACCCTTGAATCCCCGAAATAGCCAAATCGTTTTCTGTTACAGACAAACTACAGACTATCTACAGATAAACTACAGATTCACATGGTATCCTTCTCCTATGAAAAACATATGGGAAGGATTTTTTTAATGTACATCTTTACAAACGCAATGAAAAACCTGCTCCGCAACAAGGGGCGTAACATCTTAATTGGCTTAGTTACTTTGGCTATTATTATTTCTGCTGTAGTCACACTAACCATCAACAACGCGTCATCAAGAATTATTGATGACGCCAGGCTGGACATTGCTTCAAGGGTAAACATAGGCGTTGACTTATTTACCCACGGCAGGGATGGCAGAGAAACCATCACTATTGAGCAGTACATTTCCTTTGCGGATTCTCAGTATCTTAGGCACACAATATTTAATGCGGAGATGCAAGCATGGTTTGGTAACTTTTACGCCCTTGGGGATTATGACTTTGGCACAGCTCCCCCACCCGACCCGAGTATGGTTCATTCACCGGTAGGCAGGCTAGTTGGTAATTCTGAACCGGAAAACCTCGCCGGGTTTGGTACTTATCGTCATTTAATCGAAGGCAGGTTATTTTCTGCACTTAACGAAGCCATTATTACCGAAGAACTTGCCGCGCTAAACGGACTGACCATTGGGGATATGATTCATATAGAATCTGCTTTTGCGGCTGCAGGGACAAGCGCCGGAAAAACCTTTGAACTAGAGATCGTGGGCATCTTTTCCCACGAGGCAGACCCTATGGAAGAATGGCAAGCCAGCATCTGGTCTATGATGGGCTTCTCATTACCGATGATGATTAGCCATAACGAAGTGATTACAAGCTTTGATACACTCATGGCGGCCGGATGGGAAACTGCTGACGGCCTTAATATGGACCTTCAGTATTATTTACGAGACCCAGACTACCTTTTAAGGTTTGAACAAGAAGTAAGGGCAAAAGGTCTGCCGGATGTCTTTGGCGTAACCATTAACCAGGCGGCACTTGATAGAGTTATCGGGCCACTTTCCAGTATGAGAAATGCCGCCACAACATTTACGATTGTTATATTGGTGCTTGGCGCAATTGTGCTGGTGCTGGTTTCCTACCTTGCTATCCGAGAGCGCAAATATGAAATTGGGGTTTTGCGGGCAATGGGTATGGAAAAAAGCAAAATATCTGTAGGGATTTTTGCGGAAGGCGTTGTTATAACTGCCCTGTGTCTTGTCATTGGACTCGGTGTAGGAGGCCTAGCCGCACAAGGGGTGGCAGATCGGTTACTTGCCGGAGAAGTTGAATCCGCCATAGAAGATGCCCAGGTATCCGGAGAAGGCGGCCGAGTACTTATAGCCGGCGGCGAAGTACAAACAGATGACCAGGCAGCTGGATACAGGCCTATTAGCGATATTGAAGTCGCCATTGGTGCTGATGTTATTTTACAAATTATTATAATTGCCTTTGGTTTGACAGTTTTATCAAGCTTTATTGGCATTATACGCATTACAAAATACGAACCATTGAAAATTCTTAGAGAAAGGAACTAGACCCATGAATACACTTGTTATGAATACACTTACATTGGAAAATGTTTCATATCAATATGAAGGCGGCAATAAAACCATCTTCAAAGATGTGAACATGAATTTTGAAAAAGGAAAGGTTTATACCATTGTTGGCAAATCCGGCGCAGGCAAATCTACTTTGCTTAACTTACTGGCAGGGCTTGATGTTGCTACGTCTGGGAGTGTAAATTACAATAAGGAAAATCTTGCAGAAATGAATCGCAACCGCTATAGAGCGCAAAAAGCAGGAATTATATTTCAAGGTCTTAACTTACTAACCAATGCCACGGCTATAGACAATATTGTTCTTTCTATGCATATTAGCGGCGTGTCCGGTGTAAATAAAAAAACAGCAGCAATTGAGCTGCTTGAAAAAGTTGGCATAGGAAAAGAAAAGGCTGTACGCAAGATGTTAAAACTTTCCGGCGGAGAGCAGCAGCGTGTTGCAATCGCAAGAGCTTTGGCTCATAACCCAGAATTAATTGTGGCAGATGAACCTACAGGCAATCTTGATAAATCTACAGAGAATAGTATTTTAAAAATTTTTACGCGCCTTGCCCATGATGAGGGCAAATGTGTAATTATCGTTACGCATTCTAAAAAAGTGACCACCTTTGCAGATGAAGTTTGGAGCTTGGATAAAGGTATATTTAAACAACTATAAGGAGTGACATATGTACGTTATCGAACATGCGTTATTGAATTTAGGAAAAAACAGAGGACGAAATATTTTGATTGGCATAATCTTGTTTGCCGTCATTACTTCTGCCTTTATTAGTGTGGCGATATTTAACGCTTCCGGTGCAATAATTGAACAAGCAAGGGTGGATTTTGACAATATGGTGCGGATAAGACCGCAAATGCGGCAAGCAGTAGGGGCTGCAAATACCGGAGATGAAATGCCACAACTCACAATTGAAAATTTTCATCACTTTGCAGACTCTCCATACCTTTCCGGTGCGCAAATAGCAGCGGGGGGCGGGTCGATACGAGGCCTGGGCATAGATGCTACATTCTATTTGCTATCCCCAGAGTTACTCCCTGCTTTTGAAGCTGAAATGCGAGAAAAGGGACTGCCAGATGAGTGGGTAGTTTATAGGGATGAATCCGGCTATAGAAGAATGCTCGCGCCCATAGAAAGTTTACGTGATGTTGCACTTACATTCTTGGCTGTTGTGCTGGTATTTGGCGCAGCAATTATGGTTTTATTATCCGTAATAGCTATCCGCGAACGCAAGTATGAAATTGGCGTTTTACGCGCAATGGGAATGAAAAAGAAAAAAGTTGCACTATGCCTTTGGATTGAGACTATTGGGATAACCTGCATTTGCTTTATCTTAGGCATGATTGTTGGATCTGTGCTTGCACAGCCTGTTTCAAATGCACTTTGGACCGGTGAAGGTAAAATTAGTATTGCCTTTAATGCAATAACAATTTTGCAAATTTTAAGTGTTTCAATATTGCTGGCTTCTGTTGCCGGAGGGATATCTGTCAGCCGTATTACAAAATACGAGCCTATCAAAATATTAATGGATAGGAATTAAATCCAAATCACTAGGTACTTGAAATCAATACGAAGGGAATAAACTCATGAGGTGTTTAGAATTATCAAATGTAAATTACCGCTATGTAGGTAGCGCAAAAGCTGTATTAAATGAAATTAATGCCACCTTTGAACGTGGCAAAGTATATACAATTATCGGTCAATCCGGTGCGGGGAAATCAACCCTATTATCCCTTATATCCGGCCTAGATGTTTGCAAAGAGGGTGATGTTTACTACAATGGAAAAAATCTTCGGCAGCTTGACCGTGACGACTACCGTGCCAAAAGCATTGGTGTTATTTTTCAAGGATATAATTTGCTCTTAAACTCCACAGCGGTTTATAACATAACCCTTTCCATGAATATAAGCGGCGACACATCTATCCAAAAACAAAACCGAAAAAAAACCGCCTATGCTCTTTTAGAAAAAGTAGGCATTGACCGGGAAACTGCAGATCGTAAAATTTTAAAATTATCCGGTGGAGAGCAGCAAAGAGTCGGCATTGCCCGAGCCCTATCCCATGACCCGGATGTAGTTATTGCAGATGAACCAACAGGCAACCTGGATACAGAAACCGAACATGCCGTGCTAAAAATACTCACCCGATTAGCCCATGAGGAAAATAAATGCGTAATTATTGTAACCCATTCGCAAAATGTTACTGCCATTGCAGATGAAGTTATTGGTATACATGAAGGCCGGCTGTTTTATGGTGACGCCTATTATGCTCAAGTTGTGGATTAAAATCAATAGAATATCTAATGTACTATCTCTTACTGAAATCAAGAAAAGAGCGGGTACTTATGACAGATATAAGACTTGTACCAACAATTATCTTCATTATGCCATTATCCTTTCCTCTCGCTCTCTGTGCAAATCAACTTCGTAACTAGAAAGCATGCCATCAAGTGCCTCAAAAGACATCTCTTTATCTTTAAGAGATTTTTTTGTTTTTCTCACAATTTTTGCAGCATGCATGTTCAAATCCAAATCAAAAGGCACCCTTTGTTGGCGACCTACAGCTTTAATGTAAATATTGATACCTGTTGAAAGATTCATGCCTAATGATTTGAAAACGAGTTCTGCCTGCTGTTTGTCTAACTCATCTATCCGCAGGGTATAATTTATTCCAGCCATATTTAAACGCTCCTTCATAGAACAATATCACATGTTAGTTATAGATTATTTATACGTGCATTGCAATGCAAAATTGAAATATATGTCACCTCTCTAACTGGCTGCAACTATGAATACTTGGCTATAAATAAAAATTTATCCGGCGTGTGGGCAGCTTGAGTTACAACTTTTGCCATGAGAACATTTTACAGTGCTTGCACCTTTAACAAAGGCTGGTGGCGATTTAAATATTGTTTCTAAGTTAAATGAGCCACAGTCTGGGCATGGAATCTGTTTATTTGATTTCTCAGACATTGTGGCACGGATATTATGCTCGCGCTTACATGAAGTACATCGCAAATCGTAATTAGGCATGATTAATCGTCCTTTGCTTTTATTGTTAATGGATATATTGTACATCATCTAACTGTAAAATAAAAGTCATTATGGTTTACATAAAACACAGCCTAATCCCAAAATACTCCACACTTAAGCATTTGCACAATATACCAAAAGTTTACTAAAAAGGCAACATACTCTCAGAAATTAAACTGCCATTTAAAAATTAAGCTTTTTCTGACAAAATGGTGCATATTGACAACATTTTGTCCTTGAAATATAACCCTAAAGCATATTAGGATGCGTGCACCTAAATTTGGTACTTTATAGAATTAAATTGCGATACCACCATTACCAA
>Ga0136643_10003753_pt1 | contig 20616 bp, 14 predicted proteins | sample TergutLab28metaG_FD_96883 | JGI IMG/M metagenome (GOLD analysis project Ga0136643, IMG submission 96883) | Labiotermes labralis P1 segment gut microbial communities from Petit-Saut dam, French Guiana - Lab288 P1 (version 3) (version 3) | ecosystem: Host-associated > Arthropoda: Insects >...
AATCTCAATACTTTCAAAGAATATTGCCTCAATCTCGTCATCGATAACAGGACAGCCCAGCGATTCCATAACTTCCTTGAGCGCTTTAGCCTTTGTCACCATTTCCTCATCGGCGCAAGGGAAAATAGACGGCATCATCCATATATTAGCCAATAGCGCGAACACTTCAGCCAACAGTTTCGGGTTGCCTTGTCTTATAGAGCCATCGGCCATCCCTTCTTCAATGAATTGCTCTATCAAAGCACAGTCTGCGCGCACTTCTTTTATATGCTCTGCCAAAAAGCGCGGGTTTGCAAGCAGTGATATGGCCTCTCCCATTAGCGAACGGCGCACCTCGCTTTCCAAGTTTACCTTTAGGGCAAGTTTGAGAGCAAGCCTAAACCGCTCTAATCCGTTTGTTACCGTGGCGTGCTTAGCTTCCTCAAATGGATGATACATTTGGGAGTCGCTATTGAGTATGGCCTCCAGCACGTCCTCTTTTGTCTTAAAGTGGTGATAGAACGCGCCACGGGTTAACCCGCCCATGTTATCCACTATATCCAGTACCGTGGTTTGCTCAAAGCCTTTGGTAAGAAAAAGCTTAAGTGACGCGTCCAGGATTTTTTTGACGGTTTCTTCCGGGTATTTGTTTCTTGGCATGTGAGATGCTCCTTTGCTCTTTAAACATACATTCATCGTGTATCTATACTATCAGAGACATCCCTGCATTGTCAATCATCCAATTTTTGTAAAAATACTCACATTACGTACTTAATATGCACAAAAAAACGCTTAGCATCTTGTAAGCTGCCAAGCGTTTTACAGTATTTAACTTCTCGCCAAATCATTTTAAGAATATTGCTCGACTCTTTCAACCCAATCTTTAACCAATTGCTTGAAAAGCGGCTCTCTTTCGGCCTGTAGCATATGTCCAGCACAATCTAGCACCGCAAATGTTGCCCTTGTAAACCTTTCTGTAAACTCATAAGCTATCTTATACCCGGTACTATTGTCTTGCCTTCCTGTTAAAATACAAGATGGTTTATCAAAAAGCTGCTTGCTTACCGCGTTATGAAAATCATCACTATACCATTCATTACGATTTGAAAGAAATTCCATATCCGCAATTTGGAGTGCGGGTACTATTATTGTTTGCCATTTATCAAATGTATGAGGGGTAACGATAACAGCCATATCCAAGTAGAATTTATCTGTATCAGAATTCATAGTTGCTAAATCCATTTTTTCTGATTTGTATAGAATTTGCTTACTCGGTAAAACTTCATCTTCTCGTGGGTCAAGCTGAGGGCATAGTAATAGTAAGCCATCTATTTTATCTCCCATTTTGTAAGTAAGTCCTAACGAAATATACCCACCGTAAGAGCATCCGGCTAGCAGAAAATTCTCCTTACCTATTATTATATTTATAAAATCTATTACGACCTCAAGGATATTGTCACAATTTTTTATCCAATTGGCCGATGGTGTTTTACCTGTGCCAGGCAGGTCCAAATAAATCCTACGATAACCTTTAATTTCGTTAAATATAGGCTCAAATGGGTCAGCCATCATGCGATGGTCGACATGGCTGCCATGGATAAAAAGTACTGGTTTTCCTTCACCATATTCTTCATAATGCATAGGAATGTCACGAACCGAACAGACCAATCTATCATCTCCCTCATTTTATTGTTACTGCCATCGGTCAAGCGCGAATACTCGCATTCGCATTTGCCCATTAATTATAAATTTTACCACAACAAACGCGACAACTGTGTGCCGCGTTTTGCGAAGAATTTCTCTTATATCAATATGCAACCCCTAAATTTCGTCCAAAATCCAAACATACAAATGCCGCCGCCCAAACTGCCGTGCATCCGCAAGTTCTTCCATAAACAAGTCAATTTTGTAGCCTCTAATAGCACCCCCCACATCTGCCGCAAGCGCAAAACCGTAGCCTTCTACATACAACATTGTGCCAAGGGGTATCAGGCGGCGGTCTACTGCTACGATACCATGCTCCACTTCCCTGCCGGACGCGGTTATGCGATATCCCCTATCTCCGGGGCGTTTTCCGGTACAACAAAACCCTGCCGTATACGCAGTCGCTTCCATACGCACCCGTCGTACATAATGAAAATCCGGTGCGGTAACATCTACCAGTGCGCCAAGCTGTCCCGCTCCAACATCGTAAATCCTATCAACAGATGGCGTTAGTACAAGACTATCCATAATTTGCCGGTTTTGTTCCATACCGCCAATGTACACTACGGCAACGGTAACTTCCTGCAGGCCTTCTTCCCCCGCATGCCGCAGGTGTGTACGTCCGTCCAATACGTAATCTGTAACATTTTCCATTACCGCATATTCTAGCGGAATAACCTCCGTGTGAGTTCTTTGACGCCATGTTTGAAGCCGCAGCGTTTCGTCCGCCGCAACTCTTCTTCCGTAATTGCCGCCATATACAAGAGCTGTATCCCGCTCTTGCTGCAATAGCATAAGTACCTGCTTTACCGTTGTGTTTGGCCAAGCAGCCCGCTCTAGGCGTACATTGTCAACCATTACAACAAAATTTATTTGTCGTTCTACAGTTATAACCATTCCGCTGCGCAGCAATGTTTCCATTCCGTGGCTAAGCCGTATATCATCTGTTATTTCCATCTCAAGCTCATACAACAGACAAGCAACTGTAGCGGCGGCCGTTGATACTTTGTAACTGTCGCCGTCGTACAAAGTAATTTCTAGTTTTGTTGCGTCTGCGGCAACAAATCGGCCAGTTCCATGTGGAATCATAACTACAGCCACAAGTAAAAACGCGATAACAACAACTATCTTTAATCTACTCATTTCTCTCCTCCGATTGGCAAATATTAACATGTCAGGGAGAATTTTAATATTTTATTTACATTTTTGCAAATATTTTCCATCGCGACTTTCGACAAAAAAATGAGAGGGATCGCCTCTCAATGTCATTAAGTTAAGAAATAGCTGCACGCATTGTAGGAGCAGACCTTGTGTCTGCCCGTTACATACGGGCGAGTTTCGGGCAGACACAAGGTCTGCCCCTACAAACATCAACTTAATGACATTGGGAGTCCCCTCTCCCTTTTTGTACGAAAATCTTGGGAGAAGATAACATCCCCTACCCCTTCAACCCACTAGTAGCAATCCCTTGTACAAAAAACTTCTGCAGTGTCAAAAACACAATTAAAATAGGCACAAGCGACACGGTAGCAATTGCCATAATTAACCCATACTCGGTAGCGTGTTGCCCAATAAACATTCGCATACCAATAGGAATGGTCCATAAACTCTGCGTAGTCAAATACAACCTAGGGCCAAGGAAGTCGTTCCAAACAAACACAAACGTCATAATAGTAAGCGTCGCAAGTGCCGGTTTTGAGAGCGGCAGCATTATCTTCCGCCAAATACTATACTCCGTCATACCGTCAATCCTGGCCGCTTCCAGCACCTCGTCCGGGATAGTATCATAAAATTGCTTCATCAAAAACACACCAAACGCGGTAAACGCTTGCAAAATAATCATAGCCATGTGCGTATCCACAAGCCCCATCATACGAAACATGATAAACTGCGGCACCATATAAGCCTGCCAAGGTACGGCAATGGTGGCAACATATGTCAAAAACAGCGCGTCTTTGCCGCGGAATTTCATTTTAGAAAACGCGTACGCGGCAAAACTTGATGTAAGTAGCTGCAGCCCAGTTACAATAAGGGTAAGCCTGATAGAGTTCATTACATAAGTCCTAAGCGGGATACGCGTCCAAATATCAATGTAGTTGCGCCAAACAGGGCTTGTAGGCAGCCACTGAATAGGAATAGTAAAAACATCCCGATCCAATTTAAGCGACGACGAAACCATCCATAAGAACGGAACCATTAGCAAAGCGGCAAAGAAAATCAAAAGCGTGTACACAAATATCATCTTAATTTTCATAACATACGCCCCCTTCCCTAATAGTCCCGCTGATAGCGCTTTTGCATAACAAACTGCACAATTGTTATGGTAAGCACCAACGCCAACAATACAAGGGCAACCGCACTGGCATAGCCAAAATCCCAGTTAATAAACGCAACCCTAAACACATGAATAACCATCATAGTAGAAGAGCTGCCCGGGTTTTCGGAATTGGTTATCATAATAACCGGATCAAAAACCCTAAAGCTCATAATTGTAAGCAGCACACTTACAAAGAATGTTACAAACCTGAGCTGCGGCCAAGTAATATAGCGGAACTTATTCCACTTACCCGCACCGTCAATGGATGCGGCCTCATACAATTCTTCGGGGATCCCCTGCAAACCCGCGAGATAAATTATCATATAGTACCCCATATTACGCCAAGCCGTAAAAAATATAATATTGGGCAATATCCAAGGATGCACCGTCCAGCGTGGCGGCGAATCCATAAAATTCATAAGAAATTGGTTAATCGGCCCCCAAGAAGGATGAAAAATCTGGTTCCAAACAGCGGCCATAGCAATCATAGATGCCACATGGGGGAAGAACATGATACTACGGAAAATAGCGCGCCCACGGATCCGCTGGTTAAGCAATAGCGCAAGCCCAAGCGAGAACGCCATCGTAAGCGGCACAGACGCCGCCGTAAAATAAATAGTATTACGCAGCGACGGCCAAAACAAATGGTCTGTTCGCATACGCATAAAATTGGCAAGCCCAACAAACGAGATCGAGTTATCAGCAATATTCCACTGCATAAATGCTAAAGCAAGGGCAAAGCCCATAGGTATCAATGTAAAAATACTAAACCCAACTAAGTTAGGCGCGATAAAGCTATAAGCCACAATGGTATTCCTCAGTTTGCGGTTGGCAATAGCCTGAGAAGCCCCAACCAAGTACAAAATAGGAATGCTAAGCAGCAAAATAGAAACATAAATGAATCCACCCGCAAAAAACGAGGCCGCCATAAACGCGACATGAAAAACAAAAACTCCCGAACACAAATAAACCAGCAACGTTGCCCGGTTTTTTTCAAACAAAAAACCTAAAACTCCAAGTGCCATATAAGAAAGCCCAAACACCACACCAACAACAGCAATAATAATCTGCCAGCCGCCTGTGGAAAGCAAAGCATCAAACCAAGGGAACATGATAAACCCAACAACCCCAAGTACCGCCAACCCGCTCACAAACTCCGACAACCCTAAAATAATACACAGCACACAAATTATTTTAAGCAGTAACGAACCACGTACCCGATCCATAACGCATTCTCCTTTCTTGCTATTTATACAGCCATCTGTAGGGGCACTCGTAGCCACTCGAAATTCGGCACATTTTTCAGATAGTAATCTTATATTATGTGCACGACGGCTAGTCTCCCCTATACGGCTCATACCCCACCAAAGTGTTAATCGGGGGGCATCAAGCCCCCCGACTAACACATTCTAAACATTATTGCCCAAGCAATTCCCGCCCGATTCTTTGGTTCATCATTTCGATACCCGCTTCAATTGTCATGGTTCTGTCCATGATTTCCTGATGCGCCTCGTTGCGGATTGCGTTAATTTCCGATGCTTGTTCGTGCATTGGCATTTCTAGGAAGATATTGCGCGGCATCATAGCACCTCTGGTGGTTTCGTCTTGTGGGAAACCTGGTGATGCCAGAATTGTGTCAAGTGCTGTGTCGGTCATAAACGCAGGGAATTGGCCTACAGAAGCCATAATTTCCGCACCTTCCGAACCTGCTACAAATGCAATAAACCGCATTGCTTCTTCCGGATGGTTGGCTGTACGTGGGATTGCAAGCTGGGTTACTTGACCCATTGTGTTGCCGTGATACGCGGAACCCGGTACAGGATACGCTGCCATTCCCCAGCGGATGCCAAGGTCTAAGTACGCTTCACGTGCTGTGGAAATAAACCATGTTCCCATGTTTACCATTGCAATTTGGCTGTTTTGCCATGTGCCTGAGTGATGAATACTGCCCGCTTGAAGGTCTGTTCTACGTGGTACGTAGTCGCCGTCTTCGAGTGCAAGCACCATTTCGTAGATTGGAATTAAGAATTCGTAATTCCCGTCCGCAATAGTGTGTCTGCCGTCAAGAATGCCGAATAGTGTTGTGGTAGACGCCCATGTATGGAAGTGATTGCCCCATACTCTGTCTGTACCGGTGCCATGAGTTACATCTCTTACCAGTTGTGCCCAAGTTTCGAGTGTCATTTCGTTTGTTGGATAGTCTACACCTGCGGCGTCAAATAGGTCTTTGTTGTAGAAAAGTACCCAAAAGTCGCTTCTAAACGGAATTGCAAACAACTCGCCGTTTACACGGAACTGCTCGGGAATACCCATGTAGTTGTTTAGATCGATGTCTGTCGCGCCAATTAGCCCGTCAAGAGGCATTATCAAGTTATTGTTTACATACGACGCATAGCTTGGTACGTCGCGGATTTTGATAATGTCGTATGACGCGCCGCCAATTAGTTGGGACAACAAAATTGTATCAAAGTCTGCCGCACCAAGGTCAACCAATTCGATTGTTACATGCGGTGCAATGTCTGCGTATCTTGCGATTAGCGGCTCGTAGTAGGCTACCATTGCGATATCCCATACTGCCCATCTTAGGTGAACGGGTTCCACCATCGGTTCTTCTTCCACAGGTGGAGCGGGTTGTGCCGGGTCTGCAGGTGCCGCCGGCTGTGCTGGTGGTGGCGTTGGTTGCGCCGGTTGCTGTGGGGCTTGACCCTGTCCGCATGCTGCCAATATGGCCAACATTGCCACTGCTACTAGTAAAATTGCAAATTTCTTCATTCTAATTTCCTCCTTTTGATGAGTTATACTAATCTTAGTTTGAAATCTGGCAATATAAGCACTCAAAATGCCTTGGAACTAGAATGTTGTTCGTTGCTTCGATTGCCAGATTTCAAACGGAGATTCGTATCACAGTTGTTTTGTTGTGTAAAATGCTGTATTGATGTATACTTGTGTGTAGTATAGTGGTAAAACTGCCATGCGGTAATGCAAAATTTCCTATAGAATATGTACATTTTCCGTATATGATTGACGAGGTGACAATTTGCACGGATTTCATCGAATAAAAAAGATACATTTGACATTTGCAATTACAATTTTTTCGCTGGTTGCTACAATTACGCTTGCGGCGGTTAGCCTTGTACACCTGCAGCAAGTGGTTCGTACAAATTTGCTGCAGTCGATCGAGTTTAATTTGCAGCTGGTGTCGGAGATATCTCAGCGAAATATTGCGTCGCTGGACAGGCTTCGATTGTCCGCAAGCGTTAGCCCGCTTACCACAGCGTATTTGCTTGACGAGGACAACAGCCCCATACAAATACGGGAGCTAAGCGCGGGGCTTTTTGAAGAGCTGATGGATAACCCCCTTGCGTACAGGTACGTTCACCGCCTTATTGTAACAGACCCGATGCTGACGCGCAGGGTGCAGGTTGGGTTTCTTTCGGATAGAATTCCTCTTATGCCACATGTTCTTCCGTTGCTTTTCACAAACGAAGTAAGCACATACCGGACCGGTATAAAAACAGACCCCCTTGCTGTTCCAACAAGAGAGCCTGTTTTGTACACAATAAACCCGGTTTATCTGGCCGGCAACTCTGCCCCCATTGGCTTTATATATTTGTCCATTTCCACCAATGTGATACCACTGTCTGGATACCGCTTTTTAGACAGCGGCAATTTATATGTGCAAGTTAATGACAGAGCGTATCGCATTACAGATAGGCAGTTTATAGAAACTCCTATTGAGTTTATAAACATCCGCGCAACTGAAGATATTCCCCTTAACGCGGCCACGGAAATTTTTTATTTTAACAACGCAGGCGGAAGCCGTTATTTGGCGGTAAAGACATCCCTTGGCAATACGGGGATAACTCTCATACAAACATTCCCTCGTGCGCTGGTGTTTCAGGAGACGTATTTTGCCATACGGCTGCTTGCGATTATTTTTATTGGGGTATTTGTTATTGGCGTGTTTTTGGCGTTTAGACAACTTTCCAAGGATATGACTCTTTTGATGGAGTCGCGTATAGATAGCGAAAAACGCAAGCGTGATCTCGAATACAAAATGCTGCAAAACCAAGTTAATCCGCATTTCTTATACAATACTCTCAACTCCATAAAATGGATGGCATCTATACAAAAGGCCGACGGCATTGCAGAAATGACAACTTCGCTGGGGCGGCTGCTAAAAAGTTTTGCTAAAATTGACAAAACGGTTGTACCACTGGCGCAGGAACTTGCGCTGCTTGAAGATTATTTCATTATTTCCAACCACCGGTACGGCGGGTCAATTACATTTGTCGTAGATGTGTCCGAAGAATTTATGGAGTGCAGCATACCAATTTTTACACTGCAGCCCATTGTGGAAAATGCCATTTTTCATGGAATAGAAGCAAATGACGGAACCGGCACTGTTAAAATTACTGCGGGACTAATGGGCCGAGATTTGGAAATTACGGTAGAAGATGACGGCGTTGGCATGGACGATGGCAAAATTGCAAAACTGTTTAAAGAAGACGCGGGCCGCCCTATGTTCCAAAATGTAGGAATTCGCAACGTGCATACGCGAATACAGTACGAATTTGGTGCAGAGTACGGCCTGATGATTGAAAGCGAGCTTGGGAAATTTACCCGGGTAACGGCAGTGGTGCCGTTTGAGCGGTAACAATATGAAAAGGAAACCTCTTAATGAGGTGTGTTCGATAATTCGGCACAAGCGAATTATCGAACACACCCTGGGCAAGGGAGCCTCTTATGTTAAGTTTATTTTGTAAAAACCGGAATTTTCGCATATTGTTGCTTTTTTCCACATTTACGGGTATTGGCGGCGGGATGTTCGGCATTTTTATGATGTGGGCGGTACATACTTTGTATCGGAATCCTGTGTATACAGGGGTTGCGGGGTTTATGTTTACCGCACCAATGGTTGCAAGCTTTGTAGTTGGGCCGCTTGTAGATAGGTGGCGCAAGGTCACTGTATTTCGGGTAACGGCTTTAATTAAGTTTTTTGCAGTTGGGTCTTTGCTGGTATCACAGCTTTTGGGGTTGCCCGGAGTATGGCTGCCTTTCGCAGTCATATTTGCACATTCTGCGGCAACACTGTTTTTTAACCCTGCGTATACCGCTGTGTACCCGCTGATTGTTGGCGATGACGATTTGGTGAAAGCTAATGCACTGGTTAATATTGTGGGAATTGCTACGGGGCTTTTGATTGGATGTGCACTATATTTTCTCATGGCGCACGGTGCGGGTTTTTCAGTTGTGTATGGTATGAATACTGCCATCTTGCTGATTGCACTGACTTTTTCAATTTTTTTGAGGGCAGATGAACCGAAAACAAAAACGGATAACTCTGATTTAGCAACATATTTTAGCGAGATGAAAGACGGGATTACTTTTGTGAAAAAAGGCGTAATGCTCCCATTTCTTATCACTACTATACTTATGAGCTTTATTGGAAGTGCCGCCTATGTAAACTTACCCATGTTTGTAGAAGTGCACACAAACATAGCCACCGGGTATATTATTCTTTCCGCGCTTGCGTTGGTTGGTGGGTTGGTGGGTTCTTTTATAAGCAGGATGGTTGAGCCATATTTTAAGCTGTGGAAAATTCTTGTGGCATTTCATATTGTTGCGGGGATTGCGCGCATTGTTTTTGTTTATTTTATGGCGCAAATTTTTGTTGCTGCACTCGGTGTTTTTGTCTTGTATGCAGGAATAACCGCCACTATAGGCATTTTTACGCGGGCTATTGTACAAAAAGTGCCGCCTAAGAGCTTTATTAGCCGTGTTGATACAAACATGGCAAGTATTGGTGCCGTAGCAGCTGCCATTGGTGCGCTTGCAGGTGGATTTTTGGCAACCATGCTTCCAAGTGTAGACTATGTTTTTGTCATTCAAGGTGGTGCCTACATTGTTGTGGGCGTTTTGTTGTGTGTTTCCAAGCATTTTAGAGGGCTGAGTAAGGTTAGCGAAATTAGAAAAAAATGAGGCTAGGGGCACTTTTGCCCCCAACCCCACTGCTTTAGTTTAGGCTTTTACGCTACCGCACAGTTATTGTTGTATCCGCACCAACCACCATATACTCCCGCGCGCCAACGCTTTGCACCAGCGTACCTTCTGCGCGGAATGTGCCGGGGTTAACCACTCTGGCGTAATAATAATACGTGTTTACGCGATAGAACCGACGGTTAAAGTCGAAAAACGTTACCCGCTGCCCTTCTGTTGTGGCATGCGCCCACCAGCCTGTATTGCTGCCTCGGTTGCCGAAACGCGCAGAATTTTCCACAAGCGCAAGCCCCGCAGGTAGGAAATCGGTTATCATGTACGAACCTTCCATGTTGCGCTGGGAATAATTGATTGTAATTTGTACACGAATGAGTTCGTCTTGGTCAAAAGTTGTGGTTGCCGTGTTAGACCCCGCGCGGAAAAACTGACGTGTAACCGACAAATCTGTTTCGACAATATTCACATCTTCCAGTGGTACGCGGATTATCGATACCGCGCCAACCTCGCCCGTTACACTTACGAGATTGAACTGGTTCATGTTTTGAGCGGGAATTCGCAAGGTAAAAGAACCACCATGGCCAAGTTCGCGGGTTACGCGCTCGCCAAATAAGGTATAGGTGATGCTTGCGGCCGTGCGTGTATGGTTATTTATCTCATAGGAAATAAATTTTAGCCGCTCTATATCTATTGTTAGGGATGCCTGGCGGTTTCTTGTTGCGTAATTGTGCAGCGCAATGGCCTCCGGCATCCCTAATCGCGCGGCAAGCAATGCCGCTACAGATGTCACGTCCAAAATTTCCCGACGGTTCGCACCTATATCTACGCGATAGTATGGAGCTATTTGCCGCAAATGCGGGGCTATGCGCGCGGCATACAAGTCGCGGGCGGCTTGCTCTTCGCCAATGACAGCCAATGCCAGCCCAACATATGCGGCGTTGCGCACCGACAGATTGTCAAGAGCGGCGTAACGCCGCAACTCCAATAGCACAGGCTCACCCAACATGGCAAGTCCGTACAGCGCAAGCATTTTGTTATCCGTGGGGGAACTGTCCGCGATACTTCGCAAATACCCACGCAATGCGGGCAGGTTAACTTCGTCTTGTATAAACGGTAGCAGCAATACGGTTGTTAGCAGCTCGGCCTCGCTGTACGGCAAAATTGCTATGCCGCCGTTTGGCTGTTGGTAGTCCGACACATCAAAACTTTCCGAGCCTCTGAACAGGGTCACATCCGGGAAGTGAGTTTCTATCATACGGGTGGCTTCACGCCTTGCGATATGGCCTTCTATACGTGCGCCGCTTCGCCATGTCGCGCTTCGCAGGCTAAACAAATCCCACAAAAACTGCCCTCGCCCGTGGTCTGTAAATGTTATATTTGTAAGCCCGCCTGGGTTAATTTCAAACATGGTGGATGGCGTAACTTCGTAAAAACGAGCAACATCCACTTGGCGGTGAGAGTTTATTACTTGGTATTCGTGACGAATAGCGTCGCTGTAACCTGCCACTGTTGCGCGTATCACAATCGCGTCCATGCCTTCGGCGGTCTTCTCCCATAACGGGATGTTTATACGCGCAAAAGATACCCCGGTTGCGCTACGGATATCTGTGGGCGCGCTTTCTCGCCATACCTCGAAATTAACTTGCTCGCCGCCGGTCAGGCTTGTGCCAAAAGCATTTACCCCAATGTACGGAGTATCGCCCACAAGAAAGGTGCTTGCCAGAGTATAGTGCGCAAACATCGGCTGAGTCACGCGGATTTGCTGCACGCTGTTACCCGCGTATAAGTCTGTGCTTATGGCAGAAGCTGTCATTCTCCACGAGGTTATATTGTCCGGCAGCTCGAAAGAGAAACTTGCGGTACCTTGGGAATTTGTGCGTACACTTCGGAAAATAGCGGTATCTTCGAAGCGTTCGCGTATACGCGTGTCGCCCCCACCGCCTCCGGCATCTGCTGCTTCTGCCGCCGCGGGCATTGCCTGCGCCACATTACGCATGGCCATATCTCCCGACCAGCCATACATCTGTTCGTCTTCTGTTTCTATTCCGTCGCTTATAAACGTCCTGTGGCTTGACTGCGCAAACCGCAAACGGTCGTTTACCTGCCCGTATAACATGGCAACGGTATCCACATCGTAGTCCATTAGCGCAAACAGTGCCTCGTCCACTATGCTAATGTTAACATTGGCTGCCTTGGGGCGGCCGCTTTGATCTGTTACGGTAACGGTTATAGTAGCGGATTCTCCCGGGCGGTAGGCTGTTTGACATGGTGCTACGGTGATATTTAAAACACGATCGGCAGTGTTAAAATTAAGCCGCTGCGACATATGCCCGCTGGTGTGATACGTGTGCCCGTTAAAATGGAACGCAAACACTTGAGCGTTTGGTACATGCCGTTCGTCGAAAGCAAAGCTTAGCGGATTTGTACCAACATGGTAGCTCAAAATACCGTTCTGCACCACAACAAAAAGGAAGTTGCCCTGTGTAACGGCTTCCGTACCGCGCATTATGGTTAGCTCTACAGGGTCACCAACATCATAGCCTTCGGGGTTTACACCGTATAGAAATGGAAAATCCTCGTTTGCGTGGCGGTGGAAAGTAGTCCAGTCGCGGCCAATAAACGCTGTTTCTGTTATGCTGCGCCCGTTGCCGTCTGTGGTGGTGATACGGGCAAGATAAGTCGCGTTTTGGCGGTCGGTTACTTGAAAGTCTCGGCTTGCCTCGCCGCTTGCGTTTGTTGTCATATCAAAGCGCGTTACAGAGTTCTCGCGGCGTTCGTAGCGGTATCTTGGCACTACTTGGCGTATAACGTGGCAGTAACGCTGGCCGTCACGAACGCGCTCCCAGTAAATTTGCACGACATTAACAGACAGCCGCTGTCCTGACACCGGCGAACAAAGGAAGTCGCGCCAATGTTCTGCAGTGCCGTCGTTTATGCGGTCTAAGGTAATATTGTTGACGTTTACGGTTAGTGACGCGTCCCTGCCCTCGCGGGTTGCGCGCGGGCGCACGTCTATGTCATTTACAAACACGCGCACACCGGCACTCTGGTGTGTCCAGCCGATTTCGGGCAAGGTGGCCTCTGCGGAGAATGTCAACTGCCGCTCCCCTTGCACGGCAGCGGTTTCCGCGGTGGGGCGCGCGATTATTTCCAAAATGCCGTCGCGGTTTGTTTGCCCGCGAGCGCGCCCCGGGGCTCTAAGCTCCCAACCCCATGCCTCGTGAGAAATTTCCAAGTCGGGTACAGGTGTGCCTTCGAAAAACGCCGTATGGGCTGTAAACCGTACTTCTTCCCCGGCAAAAACAGCCGCGTGACTTGCGGAAACGGTTAACTGATACGGCGGCTTAACATAGTCCATCACGCTAAAGAAAATGGAACTTAGCATAATATCGCCGTGGAAAATGGCAAGCTCATAAAAACCCGGATCAACATTAGGCAGGCGAATTTCGCCAGAATACGCGCCGTCCACCACGGAGATATTTTGACGATGCAAAGTATCCCGCTCGGGAAGATGCCACCACGCGTGTTCTGTTAACACAGCGGTTACGTGGGTGATATTTTCGCTACGGCGGCGGTTTTGCACAAAACCCCATAGATTTATGGTATCGTCACGTTGAAACAGGGTGCGGTCCAACTGCAACGCCGTCCAGTAGTAGCTATTGGCGGTGTGCCAGCTAAAGCGCGGAGCCCAGTCCCATGAACTGCGAGGCATGGGCATATGCCAGTCGTCCCAGTGCGTAAAGTGGCTGTGGAACGAATCAAAATCCGACGAATTGACAAAAACTACAAGATCCTTGCCTTCCGCGGATATTATAAGATTTTCGCCATCGGCAATCCTGCGGTCTACAACGGCTATGCCGTACGAGCTGGCGTTGTATGTCCTGCCGCCTGTACGCACACTTGCGGCCACCGGGCGGCCTGTTGACATGTCGTGCACCCACAAAAGTGCCTTGTCTTCGTCGGCTATAACTTGGGCGGTTAGGTCTGTAATTTGTATTATCATTTGGTTAACGGAGTCGCCGGCTACGGCATTTAACAGGTAAAAACCCGGTTCGAGGATATCGGGTAGTGTAAAGGACTCGCTCCAGCGATTAGCGTCCTGCGGGGCATTTACGCGGGTGGAAGAAATGCGGGTTAGCCCTGAGGTGCTGATAATCCGCTCGTCTGCCAAGTGCCGAGCCCAGTGATGCGCACCGGATATTTGCCCTACCGCAGAAATTGCGGAAGCGCGATCGTTCATGCGGTATAGCTGCATATCTATTACGGGGCGCGGGTTGTTTCTATCATAGTTGAACCAGAAATGCACTGTTGGCGGCGCAAATGTGGGGAATGTTATATGACGGTTCGAAAAATGCACGCGCGTATCCCAATTGTTGTTGGTAGTTTGGTCGGCTGCGGACGCTGTCTCGAACGCGAAGGTATGCGCCGTGTTTATTACCTCGCTTGTGCCGGGCAAGGCTATGCCTTCGCTTATGGTAACGGTATATACTTGCCCGTATGCAAGCGGCTCCGTTGGCATAAAGATAGCGGTAGTGCCGCGGCGTGAGAAAGTGCCTTCCACTGTGGGGTAAATAGAAAAATGGTTGGATATATCGGGAGCCGCGCCAAATGAGAAGTCTATTTCGATACCCGTACGTACAGGCACGTTAGTTGACTGGTTACGCGGCAACGTGGATGCTATCTCAAAGCGCACGGTGGTTTGGAATGCCCATGTAATGTCTTGGTCTTCTCGTGTGAGGCGAAAGACATATACACTGTTGTATGTGAGCGGAACTGTGGGGGTTATGACGAAAGTGTTGTTGTCTTCCCGCGAGATGGTTGGCTCGGGATTACCATCTATCGAAATAGCAGGCATGGACGCGCTGTAATTGGTGGGAGTGCGCAGCACAAATGAAGCAAGCGGATCCACCCCAGACAACCCAAATATTGACGGGGCAAGAATGTAACCGTCCCGTGGGGTTTGGTCTGTCAAGATTTGGTTTATTGACAGTGGCGTGATTACAGGGGCAATGCCTTCGCTGCTACCCCCGTCAAAATTGCGTTCTGCCGCCAGAACCTCGTAGGTGCCGGGAAGCAAGTCGATCAGGCTTACATCTTCCCGGTTTAGCGGAAAGATAATGATGGACGAGACTATTAGCACAACGACTAAGATAACTGCTATTATTTTTTTCATGGGTGAAACCACCTTTCATATGTGACTGTATAATAACAAAACCTCCCGCTTAGTGTAAACATTACACTTTTGCGGAAGGTTTTATTACTGACGAGAAATTCAACTGGTGACTGTGGGTCACCAGTTGAGTTTTTGCATTGACCCCGCAACGCTGTATTGGCTCGCAACACTTATGGCGTTTTATTTTGCATCAAATTGATCATTTAACACAGAAAGAATGAGGGCATTTTGCATTTTCTGATATTATAAAAACTCAAAAAGTCACCTATTGACAAATTTCCACAATATGTATACAATATGATCAGACATAAAAAATCCACGCAGAGGCTAACACACTCTAACTAATAAAATTTTGCAAAGGAGTGAAAAATTGTGTTAAAAAAAATATTTGGTTTATTAGCAATATCACTTGTTATGTTTGCCCTGTCCACAGTAGTAATGGCTTGTGAGGCAGATATCGGTTGTGTACATAGCCAAGACAGAGCATTTTGCGAAGTTGCTGAACAAATAATCAATGAATACCTCGAAAGAGAAGAAGTAGTCGTATGGGTACGTGATACTGAAGAGGCTAATGCTTTCATTAAGAGCCCTTACTATAGATACACGTTTATCTACGAAGCTCCTATCCAGCGGATGTCTACTTGGTGTAGTGTATGCAATAATCGTACTGCTGGGATCTTTAGAGCCATTATGTTCTCTAGACATCGTAATTTCCGATGTGCTTCGGGCGTTATAGGTTCTTTAGCTGGTGATATACTGTCTATATACAGCAGATATGAAGTTTACATGTGTACCAGAGGCTGCTTTGAGATGCGGTTAACACGACTGGAGGATGTGCGGGGAGAACTCCGGTGTTTTGCACCAGGCGGAAGTGGGCCAGGTGAAGAATTTGGTGATTGGGTTATTCTCCCTGCTAGATTTTGTGCTTTTTGTAGAAATGGTCCTTGGAATCCACATCAGTGCTGGAATTTAGTTGTACAACCTCAAAGGGATATACCTTGTATAACACTTCAAGAACGCCCCCCTGGGTGGGGGAGCTAAAGCTACCTTGGAGTGGTAGTAGTTATTTTCAAGTAGTAAGAAATAAATCCTATAGGTACGGTTTATACTTCTAAAAATAAGCTTTTCATTAAAAGGGTTGTGATAAGTTATGTTCTTATATTTCAAGCTTAATACAAATGCAATAAAATCACTCTTATTGTCTGTTGCTATAGTATTTCTAGCTTTTATAACTGCATGTATACCTTACAGCCAGGCAGACTCATTACCCGTACCTACATTCCCACTCAGTGAAGTTGAAATTGTCAACGCTCTAAATGAATCTGGACTATTATGGACGGTAGGAGAATTAAGAGAAGAACCAGTAGTTGGAAACGTACAGGTTTCTAACTTTAGGCTTTATAAGGACACTGCAATGATTGGATATATCAGAAGCACTTTGATAGATGAAGAGCGCTCTATCCATATTGCTTTTTTAAACTATTCACGTGGAGCTCTTTTGGGTAGATACGAAATGCCTATTGCGATTTACACCCCCTCAAAAGAATACTGGGAAAATATCATTGTTTTTATAACACTTCTGTTTGGTGGTTTTGATAGTTCACATCAAATTTTTCATCACTTTAGCAATGAAATCGATACCGTAACAAGATACTCTACCGACTATAGCTCTGAATATTTTGCTCCCCGTTTTGATGAACATGCGTGGTGGGAGAGGTTGATTAATGGAGTATATTTGCGAATATGGATAGTACGCCCTGTTAACAGACAGAATGAATATTTTTCTGATATTCTTATGATTAGTGACACTAGTTTGGATTGGGTTGTGGATAGAGTGACTCTATTAGAGTAATCCTGTGGTACATTACAGTATTATCAGAAGCCACCCTAAAGGCAAGCGTAAGGCTAAATAATAAAGTAAACAACAAACGAGCCTATCCAAAAGGATGGGCTTGCTTCATGTAAAACGAACTTAACCCTAGTGTACTCCTACCTCAACCCAATAAAACCAGCCTGCAACCCAAACTTCCCACCGCTGCATCTGGCAGAATAAAACAAATTAGGATTACACTTTGTACACCAATCCGACACTTCTATGTTTTTTTCAAGCACTCCAGCATCAATCAAAAGTGCCTTGTTAATTGACTTAATATCGCCGTGAGGTTTGCTTTCGGGCTTTATTGCAAAAAATCTATTTATACCTTCCCCATATTCGACAACAAATTTTTCCACAACATCAAAACCAACTTCAAAACAGCACTGCCCAATTGCCGGGCCAATTGCCACATTGATATCCTCAGGGGCGGCCCCGTATACATCCGACATACGTTTCACAGTCTTAGAACCAATGTTTGCCAATGTCCCCCGCCAACCAGAGTGTGCAGCACCAATGGATTGGGTTTTTGAATCATATAGTAGTATCGGTACACAATCCGCTGTTCGTACGGAAAGCAGCAAGCCTTTTATATTGGTAACAAGGGCGTCGGCTGTTTCACATATCCGGTTAAAACCAAATGGACTGCTTCGGTTACCCTCAACGACGCTCTCGTCCACTACAACTACATTACCCGTATGCCCTTGATGCGAGACTACCAAGCTGTTAAATTCGAACCCCTGGGAAGACATGATAATCCTATAGTTTCCTTCTGCGTTTCCATAGTCCTCTTCCCCGGGGGAGAACCTAAGGGATAAGTTCATGCTTTGCAAATATTCGGTTTCAGGTGTTTGCCCGCTAACCCCGCCATTCCTTGTGGAAAATATTGCGGATACTTTAGGCGAATGTATGTTGTCGGCGGTTATATACTGCAGCTTGGGAAAGCGTGTGTCGTTTATAAGTGTCATTTGTATCCCTCTCTGGTAGATTTTTTTAACAGTACTTTTGGCGGCACAAAATGATGGCTATACTACATTCCGTAGCTATGCGCCCGCAATTAAACCGCTATTGGTTGTACCGCAGCGATCTAATTGTATTCAATATTAAGTATTCATTATCTGTGAAAAGCCCTCTATTTCCACCGTGACGGAAATAGATATCCAAAATACCCCGCTCGCAATGAATCCAAACTAACCCTCTGTAATCCTCTGCCATGTATCCGATATATCCATCATCGAATTGAAACGGCTCTTGATTGTAAAACTCATCTAAAATCATAGAGGGGAGCGAAATCGGAGATTCGTGTATGCTTAGCTCTATGAGACCGCCAACGCCTTCGCCATAAATTAAGAGGCGACTAAATGGCTCAGTACCCGGAGCCGGAATATGCTCATAGCTTTGCCATGTAGAAGGGATAGAAATGCTAATTCCACCGCCTAATTCCGCCGTTATCGTTACCCAATCGCCGACATAGTGATCCAATGCTTCCTCTGGGGGCAGTGTTTCAACTTCAACCGGCAGTGATATTTCTTCTGATACTACTGTTCCCACCTCTGCTTGGGGTAACACTTCATCTAAAGAAGGTGCTCCACCACAAGCGGCAAGCGATATAGCTAACAAAATCATTGCAACAAAAATTAGCGCTATTTTTTTCATTATTTGGTCACCACTCAAATTATAGATTTTATCCTTGACAATACTCAAAAAACTCCAGACGCTCCCCGTCAGGCCCTTCGAAGAAAACATTTTTGACACCGCCAAGAATAGGGACTTCGTTTATTTGTGTCGCATCGATATCAATACCGTTTGCTTTTGCATTTTCGATTGCGGCTTTGATATTATCCACCACCATAGCAACATGATCCACAACCCCGGCAGTACGCGCAGGCTGGTCTTTTTGCTCGACCAGTTCTATCAAGCAATTTCCCGCGCTCAAAAACGCCAACCGGATATGTATTTCCTCAATCTTGTCAAGCGTAAACCCTAGCCGCTTGTAAAAGTCAATGGACTTATCCATGTCATCCACAAATATCCCAATGTGTGCCAGCCCTGTAATTTTGCCCTCTTTCATAAAATATTCCTCCTATTCGCCCGCTGCGAGTGTTTTTTTATTTAGGGTGTGTTCGAAAATTCGGCACAAGCGAATTATCGAAACACCCCAGATATATCACGAATATTAGCCTCCGTTATTTCAACAGGCCACATTCCATCGTATTCTCTTGGTTGACCAAATACTGTTTTAAGCACGCTGTAAAAGTCTTCTTCCGAAACAAATACATAACCAAATTGTGCAAAGTGCGCATAGCAGCATTCTGCACATCTCCATCGCCAAAATGTATCCGGATACTCGGCCTCGGCAACATCAAGTCCTCTTACAAAGTACAGAGAGTAGTCGTACCCGCCTTGCCATGGTGTAGAGTCCCGCCGGGCAGAAACTGTGGCATCTAGGCTGCGCCCTTGCTTTGTAACCCATGCGTAGCTATCATGGCCACTTTCTCTACTGGTTAAAATAATCCCTTGCGCATTGCTTGGCGGCGAATAAATAGAAAACCCACGCCCACCAAATCTACGATTTATCTCAAGCGGCACAACTTGACCATCCTCAAATGCATACGCGGTATAAACAAAGAAGAACCCACCGGAGCCGCACTCCCAAATAATCAGTTCTGGCACGCCGCTATGGTCAAAGTCGTGTAAGCTAAACCGCCCGCCATTTTCCGCCATTACATACGCCGCATACTCCCCTATTTCTCGCCCGGCATAGTGCATAAGCACTTCTGCGTATGCTTGTAGCCACGGTGATGTAAAAACCAAAGGTTCGTCCTGTACAACTTCAATTATCCTTACAAATATAAAAGAACGACCTTCATAACTACCTAAATTAATATCGCCTATTCGTACAGTGATGTTTTCAAGTATCACATTCTCCAACGATTCCAACTGCAGCAGTTCTAAAAGCTGTGATTCTTCGTTTTCTATAAAAAGCGACGCGTTTTGGTACCCGCTACCCGCTAAATCCGGAATCGTATCAAGATACTGCGCATGCGGAGTAAAATTGTAGAAAGATGGAGCAAACAAATCACCCGAAATAACCAACTCGCCGGAAAAAAATGTACCTATGTTTCCTACAACCATTGTACCATCGCTATTCAAAATACCAAAACCATCGATACGCTCCAATGTAAGCCCCAGAAATTCTTCACCTACTCTTAGCTCTCGAGGTTCCAAGGTGTTACTTGCGTTTGTAACCAACTCATACTCGACATAAAACGGCTCGGCAAAATTCCACCATTGCAAGTCGTCGTCATAAGCTCGGTCTCCATGCTCTGTGGTTTGTTCCAGAGCTTCCGCTTCATACTGCAATGCTTCTGCCAGTGGCAGCTTATAATCATCAGGAGAGTTTGCGCTTTCACATCCTACAAACAGTAAAAGGAGAATACCCAGCAAAATAAATAACTTCATGACTAACCTCCTATGGGTTTAATTGACTATAAGTACAAATGCTTGCATTATATAGCGGTTTAACCTTAAATGTGCTAAATTACTATATAGCACAAACCGCTAAACTCCAAA
>Ga0136643_10003755_pt1 | contig 20614 bp, 10 predicted proteins | sample TergutLab28metaG_FD_96883 | JGI IMG/M metagenome (GOLD analysis project Ga0136643, IMG submission 96883) | Labiotermes labralis P1 segment gut microbial communities from Petit-Saut dam, French Guiana - Lab288 P1 (version 3) (version 3) | ecosystem: Host-associated > Arthropoda: Insects >...
CACCACTCGGGCTTTTTTTATATTTGGTTTGTTTCTTTTTTTTTTTTTTTTTTTTGGGGTGTTTTTTTTTCGCGTCTCGCGCGGGGGGGGGGGGGGGGGGGGCCTGAAAAAATATTTTCACCTGTGCCTGAACCCGTTCTCGGTGGTCCTGATAATTACAGAAAAAAATTCATATTCTGGTTTAGTTGTTCAAAGATAGGCAGCATGTCATATTTTAGGTAACATGCCTTGTCACCTAACAGAATCTTAAGATGATGAATGAATGGGCCATTAACTCTGTATGCCTATTATGCCTTCATTGCATGTTCCACCTTGTCACTAGTTAGATGAAACTGAATCCTAAAAGATTTGTGCAACATTGGGTTGAAGTATTATCATACATAGACATCACCAAATTTGGATTCATGTTAGAGGGAGTAATAAGAAAAAACCTAATTTATTTCAGCGGTTCGAGTTGTCTTGCGAGGCAAAGCACATGCAGAGTGGAAGGTTGTTGTAAGTGGAGACAGAAGGACTGTTAAAGAAGACCAGTACTTCATTGATGACAGAGCCACTATCTGGGGAAAAGGTTCATATGCTTTACATTTGTATGTCACAATGAGATTCAGGTTATCATAGTCTGATCATTTTTATTAGCATTCAGTTTTTTTCATAAATCTTTTAACCAACTCAATTGAGCAGAATCCTTCCTGAGAAGCCAACAGGTCCTCAGCTAGTTAAGAAATTCCCTGCTCTTCGTGATACCCGAAGGTTCATTCAAGTTCCTGACACCTCTCCATATCCTGAGCCAGATTAATCCAGTCCATGCCTCCCCATCCCACTTCTTGAAGATCCATTTTAGTATTATCCTCCCATCTAGGTCTAGGTCTTCGAAGTGGTGTCCTTCCCTAATGTCACCCTACCGAAACCCTGTATGCACCTCTACGCTCCACAATATGTGCCACATGCCCTGTTTCTCTAGTTCTTCTTGAGTTGATCACCTGAATGATAGATAAATCTTTTAGCACATGTTACATATGAAATTTTATAAAAACGACTTTTTATTTTAAATATTATTTTTACAAAACTATTCCTGCATTTTTTCTGAAAAGGTCAATCTTACGCTGCATGTGATATTACAGAGTCCTTTGTGTACAACTATAATTCCTCAGACAGTGTTCAATTACAAAACTTATAATTATTTTCTAACATTACTCAGAGTTATGGATGTGTCAGTTTAAAGAATACATACAGATGTGTTATTAGGAAGTCATAAAATTGGGGGCACTTCTATTTATTGTCTTAAAAGTCATGTATTATAATCTCAAGTTGTGTACCCCTAAAAAATGTGGCATTTAAATATGACAAGCAGTTAATCATAAAGAGGGATTAATAGTATGTTTAAACTGCAAATGAAAATTCTGTTACTATGAAATCAGGCTTAGAGCTCCAAATTAAAATATAATTATAAACATTTTTATTATAGTTTCAAAATTTTGATTTCAAGTAAATAGTTAAACTTAACTGATTAATGTTAATCTAAGCTCAGAAATCTGTTACACAATTATTGAATTAGAAACATTGAAGCAATGAAAATTAAGTAGGTGGCATTCACTGCCATAAAAATATACAATGACAAAGTATTGTAAAAGTTAAATGTGCTCCAAAAAAAAATGAAAAATAACATGGCAGTGATTTAACTTTACTCTTCTTTAACTGATTAGCTGCATGAGATACTTCGTTGTGATACAGTTACCTCCATCACTCTCTTGCATTAGGTAGGCTCAGAAATGGAGGGGGGGGGGGAGTAAGATGCAAAAAATAACATATGAATCCCTAGTTCCATTCAGCTCCTTGGATATGCACTGTCTTAGCCAGCTATCTTTAATTTCTGTGATGACACTGAATGTCATGGTTCAGGCCTAGTGCTTGTTTATAATCAAGACAGACTACCTTGACTGAAGGTGGTTGTAGGTTTCTTCATATACCTTCAGGAACTGCTAGAATATTGCTTTCAAACAGCACATAACCTCACTGTCACACATCATTTGCAGTGTACTTCATATAATCATCTTCTTTCACTTCAGTGATTTATAGTTATTGTGGTTGATATAAGTATGTAAATAAATAAATATACTATTAGGTAGCATCTTTCAACAATTTATAAGACATTCTACACCTAAGGGTGTCATTAGTCATTTTTTTGACCATAACTTAACGTTATTCTTCATGTGCAAATTCTATTGTAATAATACACACTGTTTTGAACAATAGTGATTATGATACCCATAGTAAATAACTAGATTTATTATTAAACCGGGGTTTCAATTTTGCACTGTAATATGTGTTTTGAATTTTTTTTCAAGACAAACCAGAAGGCAATGTACCAATCCTACCTCGTGGTCTCCATCAATTTCCATTTCAATTTCAACTGCCAGAGAGTTCTCTCCCTTGTTCATTTGAAAGCAGACCAGGCTTCATACGGTATTACATCAAGGTAAGTTACATTACTGACTGACTGCCTATATCCACATTAAAGGAGGTGGCAATTGTATATTACATAAAATTTTTTTAATACATTTTCAGGGTATGAACAGTATACAGGCATGATTAAGATACAATACAACTATACTGTCACATTATAACTAACATTCATCTCTAAAATTTCATAACATTTTCCACATACTGAATTGTTTCTGTGTGTTGTAATTCTTGTCTTAACAGAATCCATATGAAAATAAAGTTTAATACTCTGAATACTTCCCATTTACGTTTGACTGGACAGGCACTGATGTTCATGGGGAGAGAATGTTGAATGACTGTAGGAATAAAAATAGCATTGACAACTGTTTAAGATTGAATCTAATTCAGATCGTTTTAAGTATGCTCATTTCCTGAATGCTTTATATCAATGAATGGATAGTTTTTCCATTGACTTGCAATAATATCAACAGTCTAGTGATACTCTTCTCCTACAGTCACATTTGACACCCAGATAACTGACATTGCATTGAATTCAGTACTTCATGCAGACCATAAAAGCCACAGCCGTGACTTGGGGGCAGCAAATGGAGCCAATGGTCGACCCTCCCCCCATTATCTTTTCTACCTATAAGTAGTTTTCTCTTTGGCTATTAATTTGAAGTGGGAAATAAAAAATTGGGACGAAAGTGGGGCAAAGGTTGCATGTGTATTAAGGACTGGTTCCAACCAGTCTTCCCTTCTTTCTAACTATTGCTACTTCGTGGAGTTTCCAACACCCATGGTCCATTTTGTGCCTGCTCCCACAGTGTTATTATCCAAGTTATGCTTATGATAAAATCCATGGTTACTTCACTAAATCACAACATTTTAAGTCACAATTCAGTTATATAGAGCTGTACAATGTTAATATGCAGCATGAGTAAGACAATGATAATAATATAAATGATGGACCTTCTGAATGTACACACCTCGTGATGTTACAATAGTGAACCAAAACATTAAGATATAAAACAACAAAAAATTATAATTAAAATTAAGCATTTAATAAGTTTTGATAGAATAACTACCACTGATTCATGTAGGTGTTTGTGGTTGTTGATATGTAGAAGTAAGATGTACTACCAACATTTATGAGTTCTTTCCTATTCCCATCGTCAAGGAGAGGTTTTTACCTCCTGTCCCAACTGATAAACTGTTGGTTTGCAGGACAGTGGTTATTATTCTGTTTGATTTTTATTGTAATGGAATCCATGCTTAAGTTACATGGAAACTGACCTTGTTGGAAACAATTATAATTCATGTTTTCTCTATGACACACATGCAGGTAACAGTGGATATTCCATATGCTTCCCCACCACAGGGAATGAAGTACTTCACCATAATAGGACCTCATATTGACTGTATGGATGAGCACTATCTGGTAAGCTTTTCTGTTTTTATGGGCTGAATGAAATGCTCAGATGCTTACAGTGATTTTGGAAAATTTACATACAATGTGAGAGGCTCACTCATGTTGTTAGTACCATTACCTTTACAGTTCTATACTAAATTTTAGTTCAGATTGAGTGAAACATACTGTCTCATCTGGAAATTGAAACCAGATCGCTTCACTGCAAAATATATGTCACTAAAAATGGTACAAAGTTATAACATTTTATTGTGAGTTGTTTCAATAGACTGAGTTACAAAACAGTGTAATAGCTAAGTCTATATGCGCCCTGGGTGAGTAATCAAAATGGCCACTCCCTAACAGAAATGAACTTTAAAAAACCCCAGTTTTTTAAAGTTTCCATATATTCGGCTTAGTACTTTAAAAACTGTTGGACATGTAACATCATTTTTTAAATTTAAAATATACATTGTGCCGCCCAATTTGGCACCAGGCCAACCCTGTTGCCTGGGATGGCTACATCACTCCCCCCCCCTTGTTCACTCTCATATACAACACTCTAACAAAGTATATGCTTGATGAGAAACATATTAGGGATTGACTTATAACTGAGATAAAAATTATTTATCTGAATTGAATGATCTTAATTTGTTGAATATGATTCTGTAGACATTCAACTTGGATCAAGTTCATACATAAATAAAAATGAACCCACATTTTTTGTGTAATATAACATGAATTTTCAACATAACTGACCGTAACACTTGTCACTGGATGTGACCCAAAGTAAGTACCATCAATCTGCCATCATCAAAAATAATTTTCCAAATTTCCATTATCACCACCACAACCACTGTCATGATCACATTCATGATCATCATTGTCATCATTGCTGCCACCATAGCTGTCACAACAACCACAATAACAACAACAACAGTAATAATAATCTATTTACCTATTATTCTGAGAGCCACATTCCTCTAGGTTTTCCACCAAAATTCAGGTACAACTTTGTGTCTTTTTAACTTAAAAAGACAAAAGATGAGTTACTACTAGATGGCACCCAGGACCAAAAACTGAACTTCTTCTTGAAACTGGGTAGACATATTTACACAGCCTGAGGAGCTGTGTTGTTCCTGTACTGTTACAACAACTTAAATACTGTAACAGCCCAGATTGAACTAAAGCATTCCATACTCAATATGTATTTGTGACAGAAATTAACATAGGGACAAATTAAGATGTGTACAGTTTGTTGTAGTAAAACTTCACGATTTAAAGGCTGAAAAGAAAGTGTCTACACACACACACACACACACACACACACACACACACAAGCTGACTGTGAGTTTCAAATTCTGTTTAGTTACCATGTTTGTCTAAATCTAACCACTTCTGCAGTGAATTAATTTATGAGGTTATCATGAGTAAAACCAAGTGCGTCAATCACGTACTACAGATTGAGCCATATTATAATTATTTTGCAAAGTAACAGTCAACACAACTAACTACGTATTGTGTTGACTGTTAGTTTGCTTAATAAACATGTACCACCAAGTTTATACATAAAATTAGAAAGAAGAGTGAAAGTTGTGAAATGTTAAATTTTACAGAAACCAATGGTAGGACAAGACAAACGAACTACATGCTGTCTGTGTTGTGAGAAAGGACCTGTTGTACTTAGAACACAGCTTGAACGATCGGCTTATGTATGTGGCGAGTCCATAAAACTTCGAGCCAGCATAGACAACCAGGGTGAAGAAGAGGTCAGACTTAAAGTGAAATTAATTCAGGTAAGTTTAATGAGTAAAAAATATGCACAAAAACATTCAGCTAGTTAGTCAACTGTAAACACGAAACAACCTTTTAGGGAGAGCAAGTGAATTTATTTTGGTGCAGTACCTTACTTTCACCTCATAACTTGCAAAACTTTCCAAAGAAGAGCTGGAATGTTTGTTAACTTGCTTCAAAATCACAGAGGAAGATGGATATCTAATGAAGCCAAAAGACAGTGAAGATAAGACATAAGAGCATTTCGATTTGTGGTCTGGTTATACACATTCCTGTGTCACACTTTCAGATCCAGTGGTGTGGATTATATGAAGGTTTGGCACTACTATGTACCCACAGTTGTGTGACAAAACTTTGGGAAATGCTGGAAGAAGAAGCATTTTCTTTTACAATATTGTGCCCTGATGTTTAATTCTGGGTGTGTTACTTCCTTTTTCTTCATTTTTTCACATCATAACCACATTTTAATAATTTTAAGATGAATGCACATGTTTGTAGAAACTGAGGTGCTTAACATCTTTGTATCTGGCTTGTAACAGGAAATGTAAACCACCACAAAAGTACTTTGAATGGACATGTATGTGCATTTTAATATTATCCACGCATCTATGCCTAGTTCTTCCAATTGGCCTCTTCCCTTCATGTTTCTGCACCAAAAACCTGTATATATTTGTCTTCTCCCTGATATGTAATTCATCCCACTCGTCTCATTCCCCCTGATTTGCATGCATGAATAGTATATGGTGAGGAGTACAAATCATGAAGCTCCTCACTATTCAGTTTTCTCCATTATACTGTGACTTCCTCCGCCCTAGTCCCAAATATCCTCCTCAGCACCTACCATGTACGCAGTTTGATACTGTGTTTTGTTTTGTTATTGCTGCATGTGGTTTGTTTTATGCATATTTTTTTCTCTTCAAAGTTATAAAATAAATAGCAATTATATTATTTGTTGGTACTGATAAACTGTTTGACAACTGAGTTTACACATGTAAGGACTGTAATCTAAAAATTGAACTGTGCTAAGACTGGCATGTTGTTTCTTTTATATGTCAACTAACAACAATATATTACTTGGGCAAGAAGGTGGAAATACCAAACTTCTTCTTAAAAAGAAAAGATACGTAGTATAAATACTCTTAACTATTGATACTTTTATCACCACCGCCACTGTCACCACCACCGCCACTGTCACCACCACCGCCACTGTCACCACCACCGCCACTGTCACCACCATTAACATAATTGCTGTTGTTATACTCAGACCAGGTTACATGTTGCAAAAGTATCACACTTTATTTTAAGGAAAGAACTGACACTAAGGGGTTAATGTTGATCAGTATTAATTGCTTATGTTTTGATTTATGTGAGGCAGTATGTAGAGTACTTCATTGATAGAGGTGTACTTGGAGTCAACAAGGAAATTCAGCACCTGGTTCTAGAGTACAAGGGAGAGCCAGTCAGGCCCAACACCCGTTCTAAATGGGATTCAGCACAGAGCTTGGTTGTACCTGTCATGCCCCCATCCCTGGTTGGGGTGTGTAGACTGCTGCAGATATACTATGTGCTGAAGGTGAGGCACAGTATGGTTGCACACTGCAAAAATCTAAGCTCATCCAATAACTACTGGCCCATGAGTTAAAGTATATATTTAATGCTGTTTACTACCATTCAGAAAAATGGAGCATTGTGACTAGTGCAGCCCCCCCCCCCACACACACACACACACACACGCACGCACGCACGCATGTGTGTGTGTTGAAATCCAACATTCAATTCGACAGCTTGGAACACAGCATACTATGTTACATTCTGTCATATTTATTCATTTTTAACTTTTCTAATAAATGAAAAATGAAGGATGCAACTATTTCTTGTATTTTATTTTGCAGGCCATGTGATCTGTTTTTTTGACAGGCCTGTCCTATATGTGGTGTAATAACCCACAGGACTATCATTTGAGAAATAATCACTGTGAAAGTCACTTACATAATAACTTCCATGATCTTTGGCTATTACAGAATATGATTCAGAAGTAGCTACAAGAAATTATTACCTATGAAAAAAAATTCCAAAATGCTATACAAAAATGTTATAATTGCTGAGGTGTGCTGAAACTCATGACTAAATATGAAAACTAAACATCCAACATGTCCAACTGCATATGTCAAGGCATAGTAACACAATATGAAAGCAGCAATCCAATAAGCCAATTAAAAACTCTAGGATCTAGTGTAAATTCACAGGGAACATGATATGAGTAATTTATCTGATAGCTACCAAGAAATAAGGCACTTTAGATTTTTAAATTGCTTACTTGATGCATTTTAATCAACTTATTTTCTTTTAATGAACCAACCAAATACATATTTGGTTGGTTTTGGTTTATTAAAAGAAGGTAAAAAGAAAATAAATGTACTTTAGATTTATAGTAGTGCACTGGGCAAATGGAATGTGTATGTGATACTGAAGGAAGGACAATTTGTAACTTGAAAAGTGAACCAGTTAGAACATATCATATTTCCCTTCAACATCAGCAATAGAAAGGGGAACAATAAACCATCTGTTTTATATGCAAATAATAAAAATTAACCCAATGAGTTATTTTCCTGCTGTGATCTGAGGAATGTTATTTAGTGTATCTTTATTAATATTAATTCTTAATCTTGGTTTTCAGGTAAATCTGGAGTTTGAAAAATCTGGTGATGACCTTCAAATGCACTTCCCAATTACAATTGCAACAGTTCCGTTTAGAATCCCAAACTCCAACCAGCAGCCCAGCATTCACTACGGTAATGTCAGAAACAAAGATTTGAGTTTCAGTATGTGAAATGGTATGAGTCAAAATACAGTGTGAGTTTCAGTCTGTGGTTATTGGAGGTCCATTACTGAACTGCCCTGAGAACTTCAAATTTCATGTGAAAGAGGCTGTTTAATGAAGAAAGAATTCAATGACTATTGAAGCTGTGTGAAAGTATTAACGTGTCTTTGCAATTTCAAATATACCAATAAAAATTTGTTATTGTTATAGAGGTGAGCTGTGAGCATGTTGAAGGTGGTCTCTACATTGGTCCTGAGTTCCTTCTTGGAGAAGTTTATGATGGCAGCAGCAGTCATGATTCACAGCGTGAAACAGTCGTTCTGTATCGCCCAGTCTATGTCACAGTTGTTAAACCCAGCACCCATCATGTCTAGTACACAAATACAGTACTTAACTGGGGTTAATACCTTGCTAGTTAGCAGTTCTGCAGTGTCCAAACTTAAATAATTCTAATAGGGGCACAATAAACGATATTTAGAAAATGGTCAGATTTACCTGCTCATTGTGGAAATGTAGTGTAAGGAGACAAGTGAGCTCATATCCAAATTAAGTGGAGTCCATGCCAAAGAGTATTACATTTCAGTTAACAACACTTGAGCTGTATCAGCTGGAGCTGGGACAGCACAACTTTCACACTGTGATTAAATTGTTGCAGGTTGATTGCATGCACTATGATGACAAAATGTGTAATCCCATGACACACACTGCAAGGATTATGGCAGTCTTGGTATTGTTATTAACATTTCAGTCATGTATATCATTGATACAAAATTACAGGAAAGAGACAAAGTCTGACATATATAAACTGTGATAAAAATGAACAGCATAATGCATCTTTACTGTGGTTATGACAATACATCAAAACAAAGACTTTAATTTTCAGTAGATTCAGATGAGTTCAATGCCAGATTTCTGTTGAGGTTTTCAGCTATTTTTAAGTTGTTTAATTATCATATTTTACTGAGAAGAGTGGGCCTACTTCAATTGATTTGCCATAAAGTATATTATCATGCTAAACTTTTTTCCTGTTAGTCACTTTTATTTCTGTTAGTCACCATCAAGCAAACAAATGTATTTTTAAATAATTTGGAAGTATAAGAAATAATTTTCTGTGAAATTTATTACATTAAATTAATTTTATTTTTACTGGGTTCTATGCATGATCAGAAATGCCATAAAACTCCCTGTAAGTGAGAGACGTGTTGATGACAGACATTACATATGTGTTATATGAAAAAAAGTAACTTGTATTTCACACAGAATCACATGTCATAACTGAATCTCTTCATAAAACTACAAAATCATATTAATAATACTGTATCTAATGATATCAGTATTGCTTAATTCCATTATATTGTAAGGGTAAATAAATTAGCATCACTTCCTCCAATGTTCTGATTAATGAAGAATATTTACAGGAAATGGTTACTGTTGAAATTTTTTATAAACAAACATAATAGTGTTAATTAATCTACTAGTAGCACTGTATCACAATATCAAAATTGGAAATTCTTATAAAATCCTTGTGTTTGCCCATCAATTTGAACTGTTTATGATGCTCCCAGTATCTTCAACAAATACGGTAAAAAGTAATGTTATATATTTGACTCTATGGCATGGATGTATAAACTGCAAACCAAAAATCTCTTAGTCCCCATTCACGTCTTAAGTAAACTAAAAATACTGAAATGGTGGTAGTAAGATATAGTTATATTCTGTGTTTCCTGGGGCGAAAGTCTGTTACAGTGATGCAATCAATTTAAGTAACAGAACTTCTTCCCCATATTAAAGTGATTGTTATTATTACAATTTAATCCAGTCAGTCTGGTTGTTCTATCATTATTGTGGTTGTAACACTTTTTGAGTTTGAAACATTAAGGTAAAAACAGCTCTTTCTATTTGACTATAAATTAATGATGTAGGTAAAAAAGGGTTGTAAAAGACATTTGGTTATTACTTAATTTGGCTTCAAATTTTGCAATTACTGCTCTTTTCCACACTTCATTTTGAAGTTTTGATATTATCTAAATTGTTTCTTGGATGTCAAAATATAGTATATATGTGTCCCAGAAAAGAAGCCTTAAATTCAAAATTACATAAATGCATTTCACAGCAGCTTCAAAATCCTTGTAGATAAGTTCTGAGTTAGAGTTGTGGTCATGCACAGTGATCTTCCATTCCCTTCCCCAGAGTGAAAGACAATATGAAGAAATATAACATTTAACATGCATAAAACTAATTTAATTTTTTTAAAAATATATATAGATTAGGAACCCTTTGGGAAGACAGCTAGATAGTAGGCTTTTAGTAGCAAGTTCTCATATAATTTCATTGTTTCCAGGTTAAAACCAGTGGTATTTAATACCTGAACGAAATGTTTGTACATAATTATTTTCATAATAAGTGGACTCTTTCAAAATATTTATTAATTTATGCAACCTATAAATTACAAACCCTAAGGATTATTACATGCTGTGTACATGCATTACATCTGCCATTATTTGAATTTGTTCTGACTGCTGTGACCCAAAACTGATCTAGGGCACTTACATAGGTAAACGTTTGTTACACATAGAGCCAAATCTTAAGTGTAATGTATTTCTTATACGTGTCCACAGTGTAATAAATCATATGACCATGTCAGATGCACACAAGTATGACAAATCCTTTTTCACCAGTAATGAAAGAGTATATTTTATTATAAAAGGTGTATAATTTTTAAATGCTCTTCCCATGTGAATTGCGTTTTCATTTGTCCAAATATTCTGACGTTAAGTAGAAAACGAGGGCATATTGTTCAGTTATGTTACATACATATACACACACACACACATGCACACACACACACACACACACACCACACAGACATGTATATATGTATACATACACATTCCATTGATCCATCAGTCTGCCATGTGGCATTTGGACATAAAACAAGTCGTAATTCTCTGGTTCTTGGCAAGACAACTGCCAATTGCTTTACATAAACACATTGATATCAGAAAGTACTTTGCATGTAAACTGTAAGTCATATTCCAGACATCAGATAAACAAAAGATGACTATGGAATAAGATGATCTGTGTGAAATAAAATGTGTGCTGTACATGTTTTATATCAGTACAGTATCTTACTTTTTGCACAGAAAATTATGGAAAATGAGAAGTCTCTTAAAGGAGACTTTTTAAATTTAGTGATTTCATGTTCATTTATGAGCAGATTTTGTATGTTAATGGACAGTGTAAAATTACATGCTGTGTTCCAGTGATTCTACAAAACATCATCAATAAAGATGCAACTTTTAAAGTTTCACAGTTATCTGATTAAGGATTCCAGTCTTCTGGGATGTGACAGTGTATCCCTGAGTAAGTGGTTCCTCACAAAGTGCAAGATGGAGTCACCTTCATCTTGAAGGGTACAAGGCCCATGGGCATGTTACTTTGCAGTGTCAGTAACCACACTTACCGAATAAGACAGCATATCACAGAATACTCGAATCAACAAGAATGTACGTGGCAAGATGTATGATGCTAACCACAATGACAATAGTATGCGTAATGTGGTGATATATGAAATAAAGATGCATTAAGGCATGGATTCAAAGTATTCTGTAATGTAAGAAAGAAAATATTTTACAATTTTCCCACATAATTTTGGTTTTGACAAACTCAGTTGAAAGGTTCTATTAAGGAGGTAACTTCATCACCTCTGCAGCCTCTTCCACTTATTTATTAATAATTAATTACCAAACAGTTGCCATCAAGCACTTATACTTCCAGGTAGATATCAAGGGGAAATACACAGTATACTAGAAACACTTTCATAAATGTAGCAAAATTGCGAAAAGCGACTATTAGATTCATCATGTCAGTCCATCCGTCCGTCTGTCAGTACGTAACACCTCAGCTCCCATTGGACAGATTTGCCCGAAATTATATTGGGATATTTTTTGAAAAACTGACAAGAAAATTCAAGTCGCACTAAAATTGGATGCTGGGGAATTACCCAGAAGAAAGCATACAACATTCAGAACATGGCAAAAGTTTGAAATCAAGAAGAATAATGGGTACTTGACATAAAGACCACTAGATATTTTGGATTTTATCTCATTCAATACTTCTTAGAATGAGAAATATTTCCAACAAAAGTTGTAGAGGAAATCAAAACACACATTTTGTGTCAATAATTTTTTTTCCCCCCAAAATTTATGCAATTTATGAGATAAATGTGGAAATATATTGTGGAGCCGGGCAGGCCACAGATGACAATATAGTGCACGCACATTGCACGCTGGATAACTAAGGTCACACATGCACGCATACACACACACACACACACATACACACTGTCACAATATGTAATACTTGTTGCTTTTCCACTGCAACAATGGTTGCACAAATGCACCTCATTGTTATGTTACATGCACATTACCTGTCTTGTTCTGAATTACATACATACATACATATAAATATATACATGCATACATACATATATACATACGTGCATACATACATATATACATACATACATTCATATGCATACATACACATACATTCCATGGTTCCATAATAGTGTCATAAAGACAGTAGGATGTGGAACAAGTCATAAATAAGCAAGTATACAAATTTACAGTGAAAATAATACAAACATTTTCCAAAAACGGTATTATAAATCATCTTTACCCATAAACAAATCATCTAGAGTAAAAGGAGTGTGAACAAAGGTATTTTCTTTAGGCTGCTTTAAACTTTGTCTTGTCATTTGGGGATTGTGATACTAGATGGTATATTGTTGACAAGTTTTATGCCAGCAGAGAATTTATTTTTTTCAAAACAAGATAAGAAGGCATTTAGTCTATGAAGATGATGCTTATTCCATGTATTAATATTGAGTATAGATGAATTTGTTTCAAAAATTGATTATTGATAACTAAGTTCATTAATGAAAGTATATACTGGCATGGATCAGGTAGAATTTTTAATTGTTTCAGTAGACTTCTACACAAGGTTCAGGGTTGTGCACCAACCACAATTCTGACAATTTTCTTTTGTAAAGTGAAAATATTCCCACTGTTGGAAAAGTTACCCCCAAAATTTATTACATATATTATAATAGAGTGAAAGTATGCATAGTAAATTGATTTGAGAGTGTAATGTTGCTGATATGGACCATCGACCTAATGGCGTTACATGCTCCACTTAACTTAGGAAAAATTTGCTCAGTGGTTCTTCCAGTTTCTATGGTTATCAATTTGTAAACCAAGAAACTTTGTGTTCACTGTTTCTTATATATACTTTTCTTTATAACCAATAAGTAATGTGGAATGTGGTGAATTTTTTGTTATGAATCTCATTATATTCATTTTATCTAAATTTAGAAACAATTTATTAGCAGCAAATCATTTTATCATACAATAGAGAACTAATCTGACACTGAACAGAAATCTTTGAAATTTCTGCTTGAAATTATGACACTAGTATCAGCAGCAAATAATACTGGTTCTGATACATAGTTTATTCTCAGGAGAAGGTCATTCATATGTATTATGAACAACAGACACCCTAGATTTGATCTCTGGGGAAAACTGTGTTTCAGTATACCCCAGCCAGAGAAAAAAAATTTGAGTTGAATATCATGATGCTACTTCAGCCTTCTGTCATCTCTTAGTTAAAAATAGGACCTGAAACAACCTGCAGATACTCCTTGAATTCTACAGAAATGTAATTTAGCTAACAAAATTTCATGATTCACACAATTTGCCTTTGCCAAATCACAGAAAATTCCTCTGACATGCAGTTTTTTGGTTAGTAGATTTGAATACACTATTTGTTAGTCTGAAGGCAGCATCTTCAGTTGATTTCCCTTTCTTAAAACCATATTGTTCTGTGACCAGTACTACCACTACTACTTACTACTGCTGTTGCTACCTGTACTACCAATCTGCTGTTGTTGCTGCTGTTGCTTCTACCACCACCACCACCACCACCACCACCATGACAACTACTACTAACACTACCAATACTAGTATTAATACTGTTATTATTATTGTTGTTCTTTTCATTTTGATGTTGTCAAATTTATTACATGCAGTATTCAACTACTTTTTCTCCTGTTCACAGCTGAGTTTAAAATATTATTGAAGAGAAATTTACAATGAAAACAATGAAGCTAGGGGGTTTTCTTTTGTTCTTGAACTTAGCCAGCTGTACACCTATGTACTGTATTTGAACCCCAAAAATGATTCTCTACATGATGCGTAAACATTCTCATCTTTCAATTTGTGTAATGTAACATCTTTATTGTAATTCCTGATGCATTTCATAGTTCTAAAAGAGTCTGTACTGCTAGCAAGTGTGAAAAATGATGAAATGATGTTCTTATTGTCACTGACTAAATGTTGACATTCTACAGGAATTGTACATGAACATTTACACCAGTGGAACATTGAAATGAAACTGGTAAATTAGCCAAAAGTTTCTGTAGAATGTTCTACCTTGTATTTACCAATAAACGTATATGGACTCCTTTATAAAGTCAGAACACAGAGAACACATTCACCTTAAATAATGCAACTAGTACTCTTTCTTGCAGTAATGTAAGCTTTGTTTCACATCCTGGAAGTTTAAGTTAGATAATTCATCTAGCAGGTTTTGTTAATTTGGTCCCATTCCCAAGAGTAAAATTTGTATAAGAAAATGAGGGAGGTGTTACACATTTTGATGGTGGGCAGAATGCCAAATAGCATATATTGCACCGTTATTAATAGAAATATTCTCGGTGAAAATTATTTATTTATCTCTTTATCTCTGACATCAGTGTGATAATATGTAAAATTAAGATTAAAAATAAAAGTCACATTCATCAGCACCATGTAGTTTAGACACACAAATGGTAACGAAAAATTTCAGTATGTTCATAACAAAGTCATTAATTGGACATACATCATCAGCTTCACATTCTCGCTGGCGAGATAATAGTGCTGAAACATGTAGAAGCTATGGAAAAGACTGTACACCTAAACTAGAAAATAGTGTATTTGTTGGTGTTACAAGAGTTATTTACTTTATCCCGGCTATATGTCATCATTTCATAAGCTCGGCATAGATACAGTTTTCTAGGATATAATGCCAGTTGTCACTCAAATAATGGTTGTCATGTGGGTTTTTATACTGTGTAGTGTATTTGGTTTGTTTAAACATTTTGAAGGAATGCAATATCTACACCTTCAGGGTGACTAACTTTAGTTCAGGAGGATGCTGCGGTGGTTGGGAGGAAAAAAAATATGAGTTATACAGGATGGTTTCAAGGAATTTTGGCCAATCAGAGTCATGGAAGGAGGAAGAAAGGATAGGAATGAACTGAGTCAATGGCAGTTGAGAATTCCAAGTGAGGTACATGGCCTGTCTGCTCCCTTCTTTAGCCTTAATAGGCATATGTTACCTCAAACATTCCTACATAACTGACACATTTTCTTCCTCACATCCTTCTGAAGAAAATATATTCGCCAAAAACAGAAGGAGGAAGTAAGTTTCTATGGAAGATGAAACAAACCTTCCAGAATAAACAACATTTGTTTATAACTAATATAACACACATGATGGATGTGATCTCAGTTTGGAACAACTGGTGCATGAGCCCATATAATGGAGCAGGAAGAGTAATGATTGACATTATTCTGAAGTAATATTACTTAAACAGTAGTTCAATTCCACATGATTTATATGTCACACATAGGACAGAAATGATTAAGGCTGTGTGTAGCACATGTACCACAATTCAAAGCCTAGAAAATAAATACAATCAAAACAATGAAAAATAATGCCATTACAAAACTGTGACACTTTTTCTAACGAATGTTAATTTCAATGATAATTAGAATAGTTTCTGAGTCTTTAATTCAAATTACTGAAGACAGCTCCCATCTCTAATACAGTTATTATCCTAGTGTCACTGCATGTGAACTAGATCACAGATACAGACCCTGAATAAATTTGCAATTGTTCTAAATCCGGAGAAGTGTGGTAACTCTTGTTTATATAAAGTATGTGGAAAAAATATACAGGAAGTGATCTATTTATTGCAGTTGTAACTTCAATCAGAATGGGCAGGCATTTTTTTAGAGCTGTTAATGTGTATCATTTATTGATGCTTGTGATTTATGGGAATTATTTTCTCTATTGTTGGTGTCTATGGTCTGGGCTCCTAAGCTACTGCTGATATCTCATTAAGATACGAACATTAAAATGTCTATCAAGCACAGTTGATTGATTCCTGATTTAACTGTTGGTAATCTGTCATCTATATGCAATTCATGAGAATGCATGGTTAGATGACTGTGTAAATGATGAGCTGGGAATTACGTGACAGGAAGTGGCTGTGAGCTATTTTAAAGCATTGTCTTAGGATTTTCTTGGGTAGATTACAAAAAACCACAAAAATCTCAGAATAGCTCTTTACCAAACCAGGATTCAACCTCCTGAGCTCTTAAACACTAATCAGAATTCTTAACCAGTACACTCTGGTGTTTAGTGTATGTTGTGTATAGCGGGATAGTATGAAACCCATAACTTTTTGAGAAGTACCTAGCTATTTTTATTTTCTCTGCTGACAGCAGTTTAAATTGTGGTTACCAACAGCTTTTGTATGCAGTGGAATCGCAATAGCTACAATTTGTAAAATAGAAGATAGGTGTCACTTGCACTTTCTCATCACAGACTGTAAATTTGAATGTCCTCACAGCTTCCATGACATTGCTACCTGCATATCAGAGAAAATTAGATATTCACCTACTTGGCCTAACATACGAAAGCAGCAAGATGAATGTGAGTACAAGTGGATCTAAAAGTGTAAATTAACAAAAAAAATTGTCAAGCATATTTTAGTGTATTTAACCATGCTGTCAGTTGCTGAGATTATAGTGAATCAGTAATAGAAGAGTGAGTGAATGAATGTTTGAATGAATGAATATGGAGCAATGGTGGAATGAAACTAACAGGGCAGATCTGAAGTTCTGGGAGAAAACCCTGTCCCACTGCCACACTGTCCACCACAAATCCAACATGGACTGGCCTGGGATTTAAGTCTAGGCTCTTCTTAAAAAGTGTCAAAGAGACTCATTATGTTATTAGAATATTTACATAAACATTTGTTACATAAAAGTTTATTATTGTTGTCACACTGTTGATGTTAAAAATGTTAACATGAACTGAATATTTGTTTAAATTTCTTGGAAATCCATCATAAAGTATTTCATTACTAGATCTCTCTAAATTGAATATAATGCTGTATAAATAACATGATTTATACACCAAAATAATGAATGTCTCCATGGTACTAAGTACAAACATGTTTTTTTTTTTATGTTTTCAATAGTGTTAGTTTATTTTAGTATTACTCGCGAAGTTGTAAGATTTTAAAAATTATGTACAATAACATCCTCAGTTTAAGTTCACAAGGCATTATGTTTTCTATTTTTCTGCTTCATTAAATAACAGTTTTGCCAGTACCAGATCTCCAGTAAATACTTCCTTCTGAACCATTAAATAAGGTTTGGATATGAGATATTGTAATGCATTTAAGCACTGTTATGAATTCTGGAGATTGCAAGTTTCCTCACTCATTTGATAAGAAGATAAAACCAACAAATGCAAATAAACATTTAAGAGTCTTATTATTATACTTTAAACCTAGTAAACCTCCTATATGCACATGCTGTGGCAACTTCTTGGTTTTTTCTTCATATTGAATCATCTTAATTTATGGTCATAGATTATTTAAAATTTCTTCACACATGTTTAAACACTGAAATTTTTGCCACTAGAAAATACATAAACAGAGGATCACATAACTTTGTAAATACAATTGTGTTTTATGTCTCCATAACTACACACATTTTCTCCAGGATGGGATATAGTGTTTGTCTATTGTGGAGATCCACACAATATTGTTCAGGTTATTTTTCAATTCTTCTCCCATAGTGAACCTGTACTTAAAAAGCTGTTACTTTGGAATCAAAATTTTAGCTCCACGAATCTCAAATAAACCCTAGTTAAGTGTGATGTTCTCATTTCACACATCTACAGTGCCTGTCAACGTGATTCACTAACCATAACCTACCTAACCAAATCATAATCTGATTGTATGTACCAAGACAAATCTGTTTTTGTAGGTATTTATTTATTTTCATAGGTGTGAAAGGGCACATAGCTGACCATAATCATTCTTCCATGTTTCTACAAGAATTTCTATGCAGATATGTCAGAAGTGTTTTAAATGTGAAGAAGGGAAGAGGAACTCTGGCATAAATATTGAAATGCTCTCAGATTTGCAAAATTCAGTGGCAGAGATGGTGACTTCACTTTACATCTTACATCTCTGCTACTACTGAATTTGCTACTCTTGTACAGGGTGGTTCAGATTTATTATCTTAAATGGAAGGTGCAAGCCTGCTTTCCCAGTGTGTTATTAATGTAACTAATGAAACTAACTGTAGAATTTGTAATACAAATAGGACAACTGAAGGCTATGAATGCTGTAATTCATTAATAATTTGGTAGATGTGATATCTGACAGCAGTAATTGTTTGTATGAAGTACACAGTAGGTACATAGGTTTCTTCCTACCTTTGGTTAATGTGGCCAATATTTTCTATGTGCCAAAAGTAACTGTGAACACTTCATGGCTCTGTAATGTATATATTTGTAATTGTTGTTATCTATGAACAATGAAGTAAAATGTTATGTTAATTAGACTATACAAGTATGAATTAATAATTAATAAAACTGTACAAATGTTTTCCAAATGATTTTCTATTTACAATAATGAACATCACTTCCACACTGCAATACCCATATGAGTCAGTTTTTTGTCCTTTCAGTAATATCATTTGTAAATTTCACAATTTAGTGATTCTGTACCTCCAGACTGCTTTGGCAGGGCACATAACTACTCCTCCTTACAAGCTTTTGCTTTAACATATCAACAGGGAGAGTGTATCATCCTCAACTATGCTCAACTGTGTGTGATTGCCCACACATCTTGCCTCATCTCTTATACACTTGTGTTCATCCTTTTAACCATTGCATTATAGTCTTGTAGGCCACTAATTTTTATATAAATCAGCCTGTCTCAGACTTTCAGGCATTGTCCACCTTTAGGATCATTTCTTCTCTGCTGTCTGCAGTTTGTGAAGACAAGAGACCAGTATTGCACATTTTGCATGGATTCTAGCTCTCCATTCTTTGCACATGCATGAGCCCTCCTATGTATTGCCATGTAGAAACATTTAATGTCTCCACCTTTTAAGTACTGTGTGGCTGTAACACCATGACTTTTGATGGAAGAGTGTAATGCTGTATAACCACATTAGCTATTTCCATTCCACACAAATGACCTCATCTTTATAAGGACTGATTTCTCCAAATTGACTTGAGAATAGCATTTCCTTGTCAACATTTTGTTAGCATTTTTGCTGATGTGATAATTGACATTTTTTTTCCCTTGCGATTCAGACTGCCAATGGACTTTACAAACCTACAATTAATTCAACTACTTAACCAAATGGAGCACAGCCTTGCTTGACAAGCTAACATTGTAATCCCTCAGGTTATCAAGAAATTCGCTGCAATGTATGAAACCAGAAGTTCCACTGTCACGTTTATAAGAGCCTGCCAATTGTCAACATTCTCAGCCAGATAAATCCAGTCCATGTCCTCCCATCTTATTTCTTTAAGGTCAGTTTTCATATTACCTTTTAATCCAAGCACAGGTTTTCCAAGAGGTCTCTTTCCTTTAGTTTTAACCACTAAAACCATGTAAACATGTATCTTCTCACCCAATATGTGATATATGCACCACCCATCTCATTCTTCCTGATTTCATCACCCAAATATCTGGTGAGGAGTATGAATCAAACTCTTTACCATGCAACTTACTCACATTACACCATAGTTCATAGTTTTTAGTTCTTTCCACTGATACGGTTTAGTTACAATGAACATAAGGATACAGAAATTTTCTTACATATTTACATATACAGGATGTCCCAGGAGGAATGTGCCAGACTTCGGGAGGGTGTTCCTTATGTTAAAGTATACCGATATAACCCAAAACACCTATGTCCAAAGTTGAACGGTTACGGAGATAATGGCCA
>Ga0136643_10003763_pt1 | contig 20592 bp, 19 predicted proteins | sample TergutLab28metaG_FD_96883 | JGI IMG/M metagenome (GOLD analysis project Ga0136643, IMG submission 96883) | Labiotermes labralis P1 segment gut microbial communities from Petit-Saut dam, French Guiana - Lab288 P1 (version 3) (version 3) | ecosystem: Host-associated > Arthropoda: Insects >...
ATTATATTATATTATATTATATTATATTATATTATATTATATTATATTATATTATATTATATTATATTATATTATATTATATTATATTATATTATATTATTGTTAAAAACTGATTACGTCAGTACAGATGCTGTATTACATGCAATGCGTTTGTCTTATTGCGCACCTACTGTCACCGCTCACTCAGCAACATCCAGCATACAGTGCGTGTGCGTGACCGTGAGCAAGTTTGTAATGTGCTTTCGTTGACATGCCATGATCCCATCTCGACCCAGTAGTTAGGTAAGGCCAACATACCGACAGCTAACGCCTTATAAAAGTTACCAAACATCACGTCACTGCAGTAAAGTAGACGGGAATCGGAGTAGTGCATTTGATGTAGAGATCAGACTACAGGCTGGACGGTAGGGGTTTCGAATCCTGGTAGGGCCAAGATGTTTTTTCTCTTTTCCGAAACGTCCAGACCGGCTCTGAGGCCTTTGCACTGTCCTTTTCAATGGATTGAGCAATTTGGGCTACTCTTGTACTTCCCGTCAATGTCATCATTGCATTTAGAGTAAAGTGCATCCCCCCACCAATTTCACGTATCCAGCATATTTGAAAGGTAAAGTTCACTCTAGAACGGGCGAGAAATTCCAAAGGGGGAGTAGACATATAGCTCTACTCCTTCTTGCACCTGGGTGCTAGGTGAAGTTAGGTGGCCAACGCCATGCCCCGGCGTGATACCAATTGAATTGAAGCCTGGGTGGTCCCCAGAACCGGTCTGGATGGGTGCAGATTCAATCCGCTGACCGTCGGGTCCGTAGCAATTCTCTTTACCGACTGAGCTATGCCGGCCATTAACAAATATGCCGCCATTCGGTGACACAATATTCACATCACGTTCCTTGCAAACTGGCCATCTTTTGCAGAGTTCAGATGGATGACATACATCATGATCTTTTAAGCGTATTTTCATCCTTTCTAATATAAAAAGTAGGCTATATGGTAGGGACAGAATTAGAATTTACATTTCTCTCAAATTTGGAATCCAAAGTTAATCGAATTACGAAAGAAACACTTAGAACGGTTTTGCCACATAGAAAGGATAAAGCAAAGAGTATTAGAATTACCTTGTGAAGAGACAGAGACATGGGAAGACCGGAACAAGATGGAGCATCCACATGGTGAAGGGAATCAAAAGAGAACAAAGGATGGCAATAAATCACAACCGATAATATGTGAGAAGGCAGAAGAAATTGTACTTTCATCACTCACAGTGTATAAATCGGAAATAAAGAAGAATAAGAACACTAATCTCTTAGACGGTCAATAAATTCCCCCATTTCTATAAAACTAAAAAATTTAATTAGCTTGTTCACGACATTCAGCAAATTTCGAGGCCAGGGGTAATATTTAATAATCTGGTACTCTTTTAGTAATGCGATAAGTGCCCACCCAGTCCCTCCAACCTGCATGAGCAACCCTTCTCCAATGTCAGCACTGCTTGCTGCCAACCTGCGGGCTGTCTCTCCCACCCGCCTCCTGAGGAAGCCCACGCTGTGACGGTTGGCGGAAGAACGACATACTTAGCCTACATAACATGGTAATGAAAACAGAAATTCAACGACGATGTGGCATTCTAAACGGTAGAGACACTGTGTACTTATGGACTAGGTGGTGTCAGTATCTCTGTGCTTTTCAGTTCAGAGCCAGTTTCAAAACTGTGGACCGCGATAGCGCAGTCGGTATAGCGACGCGCTACGGGCTGGACGGGCCGGGGATCGAATCCTGGTGGGGGGGCGAGATTTTCCGCACCTGTTCAGACCGGTCCTGGGGCCCACCCAGCCTCCTATAAAATGCTTACCGGGTCTTTCCCGGGGGGTAAAGCGACCGGGGCGTGGCGTTGACCACCCACCCCCATCTAGATCCGAGGTTAAAGAAAGAGTAGACCTATACCTCTAAAACCTCTCTGGGCCTTTGTGGCCTTTTATAGAGCGAATTTTATATTTACCTTTACCTTTACCTTACCAGCTTCAAAAGCAAGACAGGCTGACCAAGGCTGACGAAGACTGACAAGGACTGACGGGTGTCCCTAAACTGCGACCTTCACATCCAAGCATTCTAACAGGTAACAGAAAATTAGTGTGCTTTTAAAACGACAGGCGCCAATCCTTTAGGGAAACATGCCGACTACATATTCAGGACGGCCTCTTCAAAGCCTAAGACGCAGAAATTAGGCTCCTCTGCAACGCCGGAGTCTATCTGCCAACCCCAACGGCACCACATCCAAGATACAGCACACTTCTAAATACCGATTGAAGGAAATTGGGCTCCCGAAGTGTCTAACAAAGTTAAAAGGAAAGGTGCCTGCAGCATGTTCAAGTACTTACATCAAATACGTAAGCAGCGGGAAAACTTGTGTATTTCTACATCGCTTTGCCTTCACCTATCCAGAAACGTGAAGGTAAAAAAGTAAACCTCTCCCTGTTCACGCCATGAAGGCAAACAGGAGTAGGAGAGGTACACGTACCTCCATTCATTCTTAAATTAAGCACTAGTTGGAGCCTTCAGCTTTACCACCAGGAAAGAACGCCAGTACTCAGTGAGTTGGAAGCCGACTGGGCCCCAGAGCAAGTCTGGACGTTTTGGAGAAGAGAAAAATTTCTTGCTGTAACCGGGACTCGAACCCCTAGCGCTCCAGCACGTATCCTACACAATGTATCGACTACGCTACCCAAGCTCCATACCCAAAAACGTACAGATTGATAGAGACTTTAACATGATTCTACTTGTTCAGTGACTAATTTTTTTATTTGGCCTCTCAGTCAGACATGACTGAAGATGTCTGCCAGCACGATGCTGAGAAATACAGTTGGACGTAAAGTTCACCCTAGAACAGGCTACGAAGGGCCAGAGAGGGGTAGGTGCATAACTCTACTCTTCCTTCAACCTCGGCGCTAGATGCGGGTGGGTGGTCAATGTCACGCCCCGGCCACTTTACCCACGAGAAAGACCCGATACCCTTTGTATAGGGGGCTGGGTGAGTCCCAGGGCCGGTCTGGAAGGGTGCGGAAACCATCACCCCCACGGGGATTCGATCCCCGGACCGTCCAGCCCATAGTGAGTCGCTATACCGACTGAGCTATCCCGGCCCATACAGTTGAACGTAGGAGGGACAAAGTGACAGGAGGGTGGATAAAATTGTATAATGAAAGGCTTTATAACTTGTACTCCTCACTAAATATTATTCACGTAACTAAACAAATGCGAATGTACTGGGACAATCATGCGACACTAATGGAAAAGATCAGAAATACGGCAAAACCCCTATAGAAAAAACTTCTAAAGAGACCCCTTGGAAGATCTAAGCGCAGATGTGATGTTAATACTAAAATAAACATTAAATAAAATACTGGGTGTGAATTTGTATTCTTTTATTACAGATGGGTTTTAGTGGCCGGCTGTTGTGGATACGGTGATGAAACTTCTGGTTCCATAAGAGGCCAGTTTCTTAATCGCGTGATGATTAGCGTCCGAAGATCACAGAAGGTACCAGAATGTTCCAAAACTTCACATCTCTGGATTTTTAAAAGCATATTGCACTTAAAGACTTCCTCAATTTGCCATATTTGTAATATAAGTATGTGGAGAATTTGTCACGAATAGCTGACTGACAATTCACACTTCAGTGAAGAGAGTAACCTTCGAAATGGAAGACAAAGCAATAGAAGATAAGAGTAGAGGAAGAGGAAGAGGACTTACAGAAGAGGGCTGACGTCACAGGCCAGGTTCATTGCACCTGCCGGAATGATGGCGTTGGAAGCCAGTGGCCCCCATCACGTGGAGAAGTGGTTAAGAGTTTACCGTTATTTTCCGAGACAAACCGGCAAGAAGAGGGGCTCATCAAGAAGGCAGAGGCTATACACAGAAGTCACGTTGACTGCAAAACACACTTTCGTTATGGTCAGACTTGCATCCCCCTCTCCCCCAGTCTGACACGTCAGCCGACTGTGTAGAAGTGTATAAATAACCACATTAGAGATATATCAGGGCTAGTATTATCTGAAAGAAGAAGACGAAGATGGCCGAACTAATGGAACTTTTATCAAAGACAATATACAGTACAACCTAGGAAATCGCCTGTGTCACGTTATGAACATTTGTTCTGTGGAACATCTCTCAGTGGAAATGTGGAGAACATAAACTAATACGAAGCCCGTCTTCAGAAGCTGATGGTTAATAAACAGATGAAGCAAAGCTTCGGCCTTTCAAACCCGCTTCCCATATCGCCTGTTAAGACATTTGCTAAAGTTTCGGAGCAAACGCTGTCTCTATCTTCACAGTAGAAGCAGGCAGCAGCAGGTTTATTCGAAAAGAATTTACTTAACTGTCATTACACGCACCGCCACTTCCCAAAAAATAAAGATTTTATACCAGACTCCACGGTGTCATAAGGCAGACATTCTGAAATAACCGTATTGTTTACAACCCTCAAATTTTTCATTCCTGCCAATATCATGTTTCATGTAAAGAACAAGTAGCTTTTAATAGGTAGATGAAACGAAGAAGGACGAGTTGGGTGGGGCGTGCAGCACGCATGACCGAGAAGGAAAATGCATTAAAAGTTACGGCCGGCAAACTTGAAGAAAAAAACAGTGAAAACAGAAGAGTAGCTGGGAGAATAATTTTAAAATGGATCTTCAATAAAAAATAGGATTAGGTGGGAATATGAATTGGATTCATCTGGCTTAGCCAACGTTCCAGTGGTGGGATGCTATGAATACGGTAATGAGGGTTGGAGTTACATAAAACCCTGGGAGTATTTGAAGTGGCCGAACACCTATCAGATTGACAAGACGTCATCGTAATCCTCTGCATGCAGCGAAGTGAAAAAGCGTTTGGTTTTCCACATTCCTTCGTCAAAAAAATAGTCAGTGATCGCAGATGGCTAACCGCGCGGCAGAAGTCGTGGGAAAATGTCTGAAATAGCTCTGAAGTTCCTCTTGAGATATAGCTGCAGGGAAGTACTTGCGTGTTTCGTGCGCCTTTGCTGTGTCGGTCAGTAAGAGGGCGCCAAACAATCGACTTACCTTTACTTTGTTTGTGAAAAGGATAACATAAATATGTATTTAATGGACAGACGGATTTAATCCTACCCTGAAGATGGAGGCAGCAGTTCCTCCGAAACATTGGTACATATCTAATAAACTGCATGGTTACACATCACTGGAGACCTTCAGAAGCTGACATTTGCTCAGCTGTTCATTAAATAAACATGATACAGTACAAACACTACGGTACTCTAATCCAGGTTTGTCATTGGTCTTCTCACTGGATATAACACCCTGAAGCGACATGGGCCTGGGCAATAACCCCATTTGTAGGAAGTTTGATACTAAGGAGGAAACCTCGGTTAACGTTCTGTGTGCGTGTGAGGTCCTGGCTTCACTCAGACACTCATATCTAGGCTCATTCTTTTTGGACACTGAGGATATTAGGAAACTAAATGTAGGAGCCATCTGGAAATTTGCTAAAGGAACAGGGCTCCTCTAATTTAGTAATAGAACATGGGGCACAAGGCCTGTCCTAAGGCGTAGGTGCATCAGGCCCGGTAGAGCTCGAACCCAAATACCATTCATTCATTCACCCCTCACTCTTAAATCACTTGAACACGGAGAGCGAGTAACAACAGTGACCTTGAAATAATGCGTAACTGCGTGCCATCGTACCCATTACACTTATTTTGATCAAGTGCATACCATCCACGAGGTAAAACAGAGGGGCTGCGCCCTTCTGGGTACTCTACGCGTTTCGCGATCTTCACTCTGAGACTATCCTGACGAGAGAGGAAGCACATTCTCTGAAACAATGGTACCAACCTACCCAACTACATGGCATACATTCCCTTCATTTAGTGTACTGAGAACCTCAAAATTTACCAACCTATTGCTGTCATATGAGCCAACCAGTAGTTGTAATTATGAGCCAGCTGAATAAAATCCACATCCTGACAAGGGATCCATTACCACAATGACTGACTAGTGAAATGTTCCTTGAAAATTCTAGACGGAAATTTAATGAATCCCGTCTCTCGTTCGGGTTTCCACATAGCAGGCTCGGCACAACAATGGTTCCTTTCGGGGAACAAATGGCGAGACTGTACTGAATATGTACGATAAGATACTCAAAATTTCTGTAGAGACAGTGTTAATGAGTAGTAATAGAAGCTGTAGTCATTTGGGCACCCAAAATGGGGGGGGGAGACTGTCGGGTTGCAGCCCCCCATCGGCAAGTGAAAAAAACACAAACACATTCTGTAGACACGATGATACCAAAGGTTTTAAGTGAAATCCGATTCAGCCTGAATTAGCCAATGAAATAAGCTGATGACTAGTACATTGGAACATTGAAAAATATAATACAGGGTTGCTGATAAGTGCTTAGCCCGACCCTGGAAGGAAATAAGCTACAGCGACCAAACTTACAACACTATATCAAGACTTATGGCGTACAAACAATAGGAATATATTGCTGTTGTTTGTGCAACATAAGTCCTGGTATAGTGTTGTAAGTCTTGGTCGCTGTTGCTTGTTTCCTTCCAGGGTCGGGCTAAGAACTTAACAGCACCCCTGTAAAGCTTTACGAATATATAGACTTTTGCTTTTCCAGTTTTAACCTTCCCTGTAACCTGACTGGATGTCGGTACGGAAATTTTGACATGATTTTCATACCACAGTATTCAAAATCAAACATAAATTAAGTATAGTCTCAGGATCAGCTCCCTCCCCCCCCCCCATAAAAAATTTCCGGATGCGCCTACGGCTAGAGTAGTAGTCTATGTATGGGTACCCGTTTTCATCCCCCGTCAAACACATGCTGTTGTTCTGTTCATCGCTGTTTGATCTGAATTCGCTTTATACTAAATAAACGTCGACGTTTTAAGTGGAACCTAGAAACTCCCTGCTGATGTGGACAGCAAACTCCTCCGAAATGTCGGCACTTATCCCACGGACCACATGGCGTTCCAGCACCGAAGACATGCGGGTTCAAGAACCCGCCTGGAAGTCTGCGCGTCCTGGAGCTCGACGAATGCAGCACTACTACACTTATCATTGCAAGAAGAAGTAAATAAATCTATCATCTGTGACTGTTCTTCTGTCCTATGGCCTCTGGTTAATGAAAGAAACAGAAAACATGCCAGAAGAAGTGGAGGGAAGATAAGCATGAAATGTGTGTCAGGATGTGGGGTGCCACTTGGCAAACGTAGGAGTGGATGTTGGGTAGCGGCCATTTCCATTTCTGCGTAGTTAGGCCAGCGTGGAAGCAGGCAGGCAGTAATTGTGGCACTGCGAAAGGCCGTTAACCTTTGAACTGGAGACCAGATACAGCAGAGATTCACGAAGGCAGAACCCTGTCCCGCCCGCACCTACCTTAACCCGCAACCATTCATACCACAACGTATTTCCGGTCTAACGTCCATTCATTTTCTGCGAAAAATCACCAATACGTCCTTACAAGATAAAATTGTACCTGTACAGGCCATAAAAACATGAGCTCACTCTTCTTGACTTGGTCAATAGATGGAGATGAGTGATCAGTTTCAAGCTCCGTCCGCCTTAATCCCAAGAAAAGGGGACCTGTTAATCTTTGCATCGAACGGTGGGTGGTCTTCAAAGCTGGTCTGGACGCTTTGAAGAAGATAAATATCTTTTACCCATACTGGTAATCGAAATAGGATTCCTTGATTCTCCAGCCGTTACATGAAAATTCAGGTGTGCAAGTGCATTTTCAAATGCAACAAAGTTTGTAAATCTGCTGCGTAACACACAGACCCCCATTAAAACTGTATTTTATCGGCGTTTATTCGTTTCTTGTTGACAACAAGAGAACTTCACTCTCTTATTTTGTAAATCGGATGTTCATGTGCAGTGGATATGAGGAATACGACACCGTGGAATTTTGTAGATGTGTCGTCATTTGCGTGGAAACTGAAGCATGATTTCACGATGCTCATACCTATATACCAAAGTACGCGGCGTCATGTACCACAATAAGATCATCTTAATGCTCAAAACTCTAACAAGCTCCAGTGTGTAATCCTATTCCCGCGTAGGACAAAATGCTGTCGGGTAGAATTGGGAGATCAGGACATTGTATTGCATTTGTCCGCCCACTGGTTGATCTCACAAGACGGGCACGGAATAGGCCAGAATCTGGGGAGTGGCAGTCTTATAAAAATGTCACATTTGGTTTAAAAAATGATGTGAGTGACAACTGACTACAGTAGCTCAGTCAGCAAAGTTACTGGATTCTGGCCGAAAGACCAGAGATCTATTCTTTCTTGGCTACATATCAGTTGTGAAGTCCACGAAGCCTCCAAACCTGTGATTACCCATAACGTTTAACACATGGATAAATCGCCCAGATGTTGAAGCTCACCACTTACTATCACACAGATTCCGGACAAAAGAACACGTGGAGCTAGATCAATAAGACATTATGGCTCGGTGATTAAATGAGCACAGGCAGCATTATACGTTTGAGCCGCACGGCTTGGAGAACACAACAAATATACATTATAAAGACAACCAAATGATGGAGGATTCCGTTCTTCTGGGATGTCATGTTGTGCGTTTGGGTGAGTGGTTCCAGAAGTTTCGAAGGCACGTAGAGCCTTTAGAGAGGTCATCTCGTCGTGGCACGTTAACTTTCACCGCATATATATACCACGTCCTTCGCAACACAAAACCTCCTTCTAATTCTGTAATCTACAAATATAATTGACGTGAAGAATTCTTCACAACAAGCTTCTGTATCGAAGTTTTATGTACGCGTGAGCCAACTTCTAGTTACAAAAGTAAATTCAACGTGTTGCTTACACCAACTTCGTCGCAGTACAAGTATGCGCCACACAACGACGTTTCGGTCAACGACGGACCGCATATACGACGGTGGTCACATAAGATTATAATATTATAACACAATATTATCATACTTACCATTGTTTTACAATTGCCTACAGTATTCAGTGCAGTAACATGCTGTAGAGGTTTGTAGCCCAGGAGCAATAGACTATACCATATAGCCTAAGTGTATAGTAGCCTATACTATCTAGGTTTGTTTAAGTACACTCTATGACGTTCGCACAATGACGAAATCGCTTAACGAAGCATTTTTCAGAATGTATCCCTGTCGTTTAGCGACACATATCTTTTTATCAAGAGACTGAAGGATTCCCCATCATCATTACAATATATTACCTCTACATTTCATTTTAAGAGACTGTGACATTCGCTAACACTGAAGCTATTCGAGGAGGCACCGCATGACACTCTATATCTTTCAAAGAGAACATTTTTAAGAAAGAGATCTCTTTCATTTATAACGTTGCCTTCATTTATGTATATTTTTGTATCATCTCGCCTGAAGATGGCTTTTCTACGGGCCGAAACACATGGCCAACTTATATACTTAATATTTTACTTACAAAAAACGTGCTGTGTTTGATTCCAATAACGACAATTCAACTTAACTGCCTTCAAATTCAAGGGGCAATCAATGCCTCTCTAAAAATCTCGAACCCCGTATAAGCTAAAAAATTTCTGGAAAATCATCGGTGTTCAGCGGCCAGAGTATGAAGATGACGGCTCACCTCCATCTAATGCCTATATTACAAATGAATGGGGCAATAATTTCAGTCTCCCAAACGTCTTCATGGATTGCATAGCGACGTTTTTAATTAATGCTTATTCTGAGACCCAATCGAAACTAACAGATTCTCAGGAGACAAGACATGGAGTCCTTTAACGTCAAAGACAATGGTACACACGAGTACCATCTCTTACTGGAATGTTAATAAGCAAAACTAATATGGACACAGGGGTGTACATAAGTGATGCAGCCCTTCTAAGCGACAATGTGCGTCCAACCACGCCGGGGGTCATTGTAACACATCTCTAACCTATAATGGACACTTACTTGTAATTGGAGCTAAATATTTTAACATAATGGTGCTAATTCCGGTGATATCGCGTAGGTTACTTTTCTTTGTCCACACACGTCTGTTTCCCTCAGCAGAAGACATTTCCTACTAAAAGGAATCTGTCGTAAACAATGAACGAAAGATAGTCAGTTTTACAGGGAGATCACAGGAAAATATTCCCTGGTACTGCGCGAGCAGGATACTGTGTGGACCCCAGAGCCGGTCTAGACGCCGTGAAGGACACGTTATCTTGACTCCCCTTCCAGGTATCGATCTCCGAACACTCTGCTGCCCACCTGGTACCACGGTCACTATAATGACTGGTGTCAACTCAGCGACTCTTGCAAGGAATGTTTGTTTGTTTTTGGCGCGACAGCCCCCAGTGGACCATGACCTCCTCATTCACGAGGTTTCCAGATCATACACAACGACACACCACAGTCGGTAGGACTCCTCTCGAAGAGTGATCAGCTCGTCGCAGAGATCTCTACCTGACAACACAAACGACACAACAGATAAACGCCCATGCCACCTGTGGGATTCGAACCCACAATCTCAGCAAGCGAGCGACCACAGACCTACGCCTCAGGCCGCGCGGCCACTGAGACCGGCTGCAAGAAATGTGCTGTGTCCACATTCAGGGTGCAGAAGTGAGATACTCTTCGCTGTCAGGTAGATTGTGTCCAGCTCGTATAACAGGTTGCTCAGCGCTGCGCCCGTTATCTGGACATTTGTTAGGGCAATGTTAAAGCCGGACTGGACCCACAGCCCCAGGGGATGATCCGACTTGTAGCAGGAACCAAACTTGACATTCCGTTTCTATGACGTTAAAAGTGATCGTTCTGATGCCGCAGTGCATGATGATAATTCAAGGGAATGTCTCAAATTTCGGTGACTTGGTGATCAAAGATGTGAGGCCGTCCAGGCGATGAGTGTGAAGACTACGACCTTCTGGAACGTGACGCCGTGTAGTGTGGCAGAAGGCTATCAACGTTCTGAAGCCACTTGCTGTCTCGATCTTTATGACAGAAGAAGGGTAGGGCAGGTTCCTCCGAAACGTCGTTACCAAGCTACAAAACACGAAGGAGAGTCGGGAAGGATTAGTCAATCCAGTGAATATGCCCCGGGCTGGACGATCCTGAGCTCGAATTCTGGGAGGGACAAAGTCTATCTTTTCCGCAACTCGTCGAGGTCGGTTCTGCGGTCCACCCAGCCTGCTATTCAAATTGTACCGGCTTTCTTTCCCGGGAGTTAGGAGGCTGGGGCATGAATTTGACCGCTCACCTCCACCAGGTGCCGAGTTTAATACAGACTGGAGCTATGCCTCTTCTCCCCCATATGCCTTCATGTCGCAGATAGGGACGCCTTTACCTTTAACTACACAATACATGACGTCACATTTCATAAGATGGCAATCCCGATGACCCAACTTGACATGCACTGCCATTGCGTTTTTGTATCTCGGTGTTGACGGCGTGACCTCTATCATCGCAAGCTAAACGTGACTCATAAGAAACTGTCAAGAAAACTGAATTATTAAAATATGCCAATGTCATTAGAGTCGTTTGCAAGTCACCAGATGTGTGACCTTGGGGTCAACTGACCCATGTTTGCTCCACAATACATACGCATCTGACTGTGGCTTTTTGTAATTGGAGCACTTGGAATGTTTAAAGAACAAAATAGATTTTATTGACCATCTGGATGCTTAAATTAAATATAAATGAAACAGGTGTTGTGTGTCATCTTGGTAGACAGACAGAAAACCACAAATTGCCTCGTGAATTATTAAAACATGGCATAAATAAAAACTGTTACTTATAGAGTAAGACTGTAAAGATAGATGTTTGTAAGCAGTTTGGCCTGTTCGCAAGGTGGGAAAGGTTAAACACGTAAATATTCGTGTCCTAACCGTCACTATTTGTAATAAGATTTCTGTAAATGTCTGATGCGAATCCGAGAGAGAAAGTTGTGTAAAATTACTTTAATCTCAAGGTAAGGAAAACATAACTTCTATCAAAGATTACGCTGTGTTCTGTTTATTTATTCACCTACCTTTTATTCGATGACGCCTTTAATAAGCAACAACTATCACCGAATGACAAGATGATTCTTGAACAATGAATGGAGAATTCTGTGGAAAGAAGTCGTCCAATTTCATACGGTGTCCCGAAATTTACCTCGAAGGTGTCTTTGCAGTTTCTTCAGCTTCATGGCTTGAACTACTCACCAAATATTAATCGGGATGTCAAGTCAAAGGGAAAACCGAGAACAAGATGGGAGGACGTCGCCCAGAGGGAAGCATTACAGGTCTCAGGAATACGTTGATGGAGGAAAAGAGCTGGAGATAGAGAAGAATGAGGGCGTCTTTTTAGGGATGAATGGAAGGTCAAGGCAAAGAGGAAGACACTGGTGGGGCATGTTGCACGTATGGGGGGGGGGGAGAGAAACAGAAATGCGTACAATAATTTGGTTGGAAAACCTGAAGGAAAGAAACTTATGGGAAAACCAAGGAATGGAAGGTGAGAACAATACTAAAAGAGGCATTAAAGTAACAAAATTGGAGGACGTAGATGTATCTATCTGACTTGGTAAACGGAGAAGTGGCGGGCTGTTGTGATAGCGGTTATGAGCTGTCGGATTCCATAGAATGTAGGAAATTTCTCTACTAGCTGAGGTAGTATTGACTTCCTCAAAGAGACTATACTCAGTGCTGTTAGATAGCTATGACTTTGAGACGATATTCGTTTCCGAAGCTCTTTCCCTTTCCTCCTCTGTTCATTTTACTCAACATATTTTGACCTCCCAGCCAAGCCAAGCTTAACTAACCACACAACAACAACAAGCTAACCACGTTCCTACCGCATACAACGAGTTCACTCAAGTTCTTCATAGTTCCAGTTAATTTTATTACTACAAAACAGGAAACTACTTCCTTTGTAAGGACAGTTTCGTGCTCGGAGAAAGAATTGCTCCAAAGCTTCTGGTTTGGACATTCAGAAAAAGTGAAGTAATTCCGTATACACAACAGCTGCTACATAGGAAAGGTTAAAATTGGAACTGTAGGCTACAAACTGAATGCAGAAGATGTTACGAGGCTGCAGCTGATGAACGTCTAAGGAGCTAAACTGACAGTCAGACAGATCGCGAACACAGACACATTGACAGAATCACAGACTACAGTAGCGAACAGTGGTTTCACTGGCGAACACAAGTCGTACCCTTACTGACGTAATGACAATGGAATTCCATGGAGGAACTGAGAAAAACAAAGACATTCTTCGTTGGATTTAGTGCGCTTCCAGCCTTAGATTCGTAGAAATCAAACGAAGGTGTGACCGGCCTTAGATTCGAGACAGAAAACTTCCGAAAGCGTGTCCTGCCTTGATTCGAGATGTAAACTTTACGGGAGCAGTTCAGAAGCGTAACTGCTTATGCCATCTTGCTCGGTAAGGCGCCAATCAGAAATGGGAGTAATTTATAACAAATTTCAGCCCATATTAATTTAATGCCAAAACGTGAAACCTTACGAAGACAAACAAAACAAAGAAATCGAAATAAACCCTTTGAAGAGAGACGTTAAAGTAGGCGTTCGATGATCCACCACTGTCGTACCCTACTAGAGAACATCGCTATGTTTGACGGTTCCTCGTGTTTCGCCCGCTTGTCCTTCTGAGAAAAGTAATATAAGACAAAGATGAATATGGAGCAGTGGGGAAATGATACTGACAGGGGAAAACAGAAGTACTCGAAGCACAGGCGGATCCAGGTTTTGTGGGTCCTGAAGTTAATACCTTTTGGGGGGTCCTGTTTATGAAAAAGAATAAAGAATTACTAATATAAAATTACTTAAGAAGTGGTCCCTCTCAGGCCCTTGGAAGAAGTCAGATCATGTGAGCGGCCCTGAAACTTAAGCTTCATCTGCTTCACGGTAAATCCACCCTTAACTATGAGAGAAACCAGTCCCAGAGCCACTTTTTCCGAAACAAATCCCACTGGCTAAATCGGGATTGAACCCGGTTCTCCTAGGTGAGAGGCCAGCAACTAACCCCACAGAAAACACTGTCCGTCTGCATTAAAAGACCGACAAGTTATTGCTGTACGGGGAAGTAATCGATGTTTATCATACAAAATATACAAATAAAGGACTTGATATAATTTATAAATACTGCAGTAATGAAAGGGGGACAAAAAAAGAAAGACAATCTTAGGAAAAAAAAAGATTTGAATACAAAATTTAGTAATAGATGTGAAACAACTCAATGGATTGTCCAGCAGTAAAAATGGGTAGAAGAAAGTCACCAATATAGGCCTAGGAAGGGCCAAGAGCACAGCGTTAGGGCAGGAAACTGCAAGACATGGGGGAAAGAAACAGCTGGAGAGATTCGAGATTTTTCCTTCTTGGACCCATATGAAAATGAAACGGTGACATAATAATAATAATAGTAATGATAATGATAATAATAATATCAGTAGTAGTGGTGGCAGTATTGAATATTTCAGGGAGGAGGGGCAAGGAAAGTGTATTTCTAGTAAACTTCACTTCAGAGATTTCAACAGCCGAACAAGCCCGAAACCTTTTCATATGCATATGGGGTCAGCTGCAATCATATGCTACACCATAAATCCTTCAGTTCAGAAGTTTGAGTATGACGTAATAAAGCAATCTCTACAAATAAAATTCGCACAACCTACAAAGAAGCGGTAATATTGTGACGAAATTCAATGATGCCACCATGTCAAAGGGCAGTAAGGTTAGCAAGTATGTACGTAAGTGACCGGCAAGGTCGAAGATTCACCGCCAAGGATACAAATATTTGCAGTACGTGGATAGAAGCACTTTATTTTGGAAGAATATACGATTTCTGATGCAGAAGTGAACACGTCATTGCAAAACGATGGCAACACACACACACACGCACGCATGCACGCACGCGCGCGCCAGCGCTCTCGCAAGTTTCCTGTTTCTTTATCTCGCTCTTCTTGAACTATTCGATGTAAAACACTTGGCTCCACCAGCTCCCATCCAAGAATTGGTCTGTTCTTCTCTTTCTGGGAGGACCAGTGTTTCTTTTTCTAGTAGGCTTATTACAAATGTTAAACTCCACGCAACTTTCTCACGCGTTGTACTCTTCATACGATTTTAATAAAAGTCACTCCTGTTTGGCTGTATTTCCCTCACACTAACATCCGTAGTCCCTGGACGGTCCGTATTCCAAAATTCACAAATAATCTCACATCGTTTCAACCTGTGGTGCTTACAAACTTTGGTTTTTGCTCAAATTAGAAGTCCATATCCAGAACAATAATAGAGAAAAAATGCCGTCTATCACAACAAAGCATGCGGTTTATCTACACGAGAATTTTGCTTACAAGATTCGGCCGAAAATGGCAACCGTCTCGTAACACACAATACAAAAAAAAAGAAGAAGAAGAAGAAGAATTATTGCTTCGTAACTTAAGACCATATCTTAAATCCTAGACACAACATAAAGACAAAGTTTAGACAGGAAATGTTTGAAACCTGAAGTACTTCACAACAAGAAACATGCAGATGACGGCTACTACACCAACATAGTGCGAATTCCCGTGCGTCAAAGTAGACTCCAGTTCAAATGTGATGGCACACGGCGACGCAAAGAAGTGGAAGTGAAGGGGAAACTGGCGAATGGATGGGTAGCCAGTACCCTTCACACTACCTCGGAACATGGTTTACCCAGCATTACTACCAACAATAAAAGCTGATGCGCACACCTCGGCTGCCAGTAATCGACTGAACCGACGCCCCCGCCGATTTAAATGGACTCGTCCGTTTCGCCGAAAGACGAAATCTGGTTTCTGCGCTTGTACCATTACATTTCAACTGGCCTCTAATGAGGGTTAAGAGCATGTCGCAGTATTCGTCGTGTGTGAATTCTACAGTCACTCAGTCACAACTGAGACCTCCTGAGTACACCTAACAGCGCGTTTTATCGTTGTGACAAATAACGCTGCTGAGAAGTGTGTTATTCGTTGGACGGTCGCATATATCTCGAAAAATAAACATCTAAGGATACGTTCTGTAGACCGTGCTTGAAGTTTTTAACAATAACTCCTACTACGCAGAACTCAGGCGAGAATTCGGCACGTGTGCAGGAGAGTAAACATTTACATTTTCCATTAATGAGGAAACTCAGTAATGTTGCTTGGGGAAATAATTACTTTTGATTCTGAGAATGATAACACACTGCAGTAAAAAAATGCGTGTGCAAAACGCTGAGGTTTCCACTCTTAAGATAGACGGTAAATACAGCTGATATTTTATATGTTTAAACACAGGTGAGGAGGAAAAAATGCTGGAAAATAGACAGTGGAAAGACACAGACAAAGAAAAGCAAAACCTTGAAGACAGAATGAATAATAAATATTCGAAGTACTAAACATTGGCAGAGAACTTGACGGCGTCTGAACCTAATAAAAATGCTTAAAGGATTGACTGTTGGACTTCGAGTAACTGAGGTTTTTGCACAGTCATTTTACTGCCCCGAGAGATCCCGTACAATTTCAACACCAAAATCAGACAAAACCATATACGAATGTGGACTTAAATTCTGTCAGACGTTACAGATTCAGGGTTTTCCGGCTTATGTCGTCGCGTAGTTCTGAAGACAGGTACTGAAGTTTCAAGGTTGAGAATGGAGACAGCAGTATCTTACCACATGCTGGTACTTACCTGACAAACTATGCTACGTCATAACCTAGTACAAAAGCACGTTGTTACGGGCTGGACGGCCCGCCGATCGAATCTCTTTGGGGGGGGGGGGCAGAATTTCCGCACTCGTCCAGACCAGCCCTGGGACCCGTCTAGCCTTCTACACAATGGGTACCGGGTTGGGGCGTGGCGTTGACCACCCAATCCCATCTGGCGCCGAGGTTAAAGAAAGAGTAGAGCCTTACCTCTACTCCCCCTCTGGACCTTCGTGACCTGTTATAGGGTGAACTTTGTCTTTAAAAGCACGTTACAGATGTCAACTCATTTCTAAAAGAGCAACACTACACCAAACTTAGCTCTCGGTCCTGAAACAACATATTCGTCATCATTAAATATAAAATTAAAAGCTTTTATAAAATATGGTATGAGAATGAAGTGCTACTTAGAGTGAAATTGTTAGAAATTGTTCCAAGAGGCTATTTTTAACTAATTAAAGCACATAAAAAGTACTTCCCTGTTCAATGATCTCTCATACAACACAGGGCATTGCTTTGTTTGAAGGTTGTCAGGCTTCGCCTGCTTGTCCTTCTGATAAGAGTAAAATTAAGATCAGAAGCAATGGCAGAATGTTAGCTGACAAAGAAGAACCGAAGTACTCTGACAAAAGCATGTCACAGTGCTACTTTGTCAACTATCATGTCATAGGGACTGGCCTGGGATCGAAGGCAAAGCTGTTAGCTAAAAGCCCGGATACTAAACAGTCTGATCCAAGGCACGGCCTCTCAGCCAATGATATTTAACACTTCACAGAAAACACTGCTCTCCCATTACAAGAACTAAATGTTTCAGAAAACAACTGCTGTTTACTTCGGAAACACACAAAGCCCATAAACACTACCAGTGAGAAAAATGCAGGGTATTTAATTTTACAAGATGTGATATAGGAGAACACAGTTACCATTGCGTTTGGGAAAGATCACTAAAGCAACAAGACAGCGGAAAAAATAGTAGGCTTACACTTACCAAATACAACCTGTTTTCTGATCACATTTTCTCCTTTTTCTTCATTCTGATATCCCAGAGAACTAGCGGAATTCCTGATCATTTTCTTTCACCTCAGCAAATTCTTCAGTCGACGAAACAACACTGCTTATGCCCTAAAACCAAAAACACAATCTATTGCTTATATTATATTGAAAGTTTAAACGCTATGAATATTAGAATGTGACCATCTCGGTTATGACATTGAAAGCCTTGTAGATTTGATTCATTTATTTATTTATTCATTCATTCATTATTTGCGGCAGTAACTACATCATGTCAGAACCCACAAGATCACTATCTATATCAACTAGTTGCTTTATTATTTCCCATTAAGTGGGGAGGAAGGGAGCACACAAGAATTTAATGGATGCTAAAAACGATAAAATATTGGGCAAGTCAAAACTGTCACAAAGTATTCTCAGACCTGCGTCTAACTTTATTTATGTGCTCATATTTTGTTACTAGAAGGAACGGAAAAAACACAAAACAAAATGCAAAATAAAATCCATAACTTCAAAGTTAATGTATGCTTCTTCTTAGAAGAGATAAAAACCTTTTCGAAAGTCACTACAGAAACACAGCCCCGAAAATCTGAAAGGTTTTCACATCTCCATTACTATTATGTTTCGGAAATTATTTTCCTTATGTAAGTTACAATTAGTTTCGCCTCTACGCAAAAGCGCCTCATAAAATCAAATAAACTACGAGATACTGAGATATGACACTGTTCACATCTGAAAATTCTAGTCCCAGTGACCGTGCGGTCTAAGGCGTAGGTCTGCGGCCGCTTGTCTGCTGAGATTGTGGGTTCGAATGCCGCCGGGGGCATGGATGTTTGTTGTGATTGTTGGGTGTTGTCAGGTAGAGGTCTCTGCGACGTGTCGATCACTTGTCCAGAGGAGTCCTACCGACTGTGGTGCGTCGTTGTGTGATCTAGAAACCTCGTGAATGAGGAGGCCCTGGCCCACTGGAGAGGGGGGTGCTGTTGTACCAAAAAAACACATCTGAAGATAAAAAACAAAATTTCGGAGGAAACCCTTGTCTTCATCTTTTATATTGAAAACAGAGGCAGCAGTTTGCTCCGAAACGTCAGAACTTCTCTACTGCAGTAAATAGTGCCACAGCCTAAGGAGGCCGTACTCTGCTGTTTGTCAAGTAAATCTTGAGTTCCTCATACTGACCATTTTTACAAAGACATCAAAGTTCGTCTTACCGAACTGTATTGTTTACTGATTCCTTCCGGCGCTGCGCTGCCCTCTACACAAAGTGATACGAACAGCTAAACCAAACACATAAACAAAAGGAACAAGTCTAACTGGAAATGTAACGTGTCCAAGACGGTGAGATCAATGGTGGGGTAGAAGATGAACCTAACTGTACACGGCGCAGCAGGGGGGCAAATGTCCCATCAAGATCAAGGCTGAAACACCTCATCCCCCTTCTGTACTCCACCCTAGAACTAAAATTTTCACTTTCTTCTTGTAGTTTACTATCACACTTTCACCCTAGCTTTTTCCCCTCTTCATATTTTCATTGTGCTTTTCTTTTCTTTCGTACTATCTAACAAAGGATCAACAGGTCACTTTCCCCGTCTACGATACACGCATAAAGAAAACTTTTACTTTAACATTAAATCTCCTTCTTCCTTTTCAGAATAAGAACGAGGGAGGAAACAAAATTATAAGGTAATACTGAGGCGCTTTCATATCGTTGCAATCTGGACACTTCTCAGATGGTCATAATATTTAAACCACTGAGGTCGCACTTTCTGTTGTTACTCAGACTTGAAATTTACTGTAAAATTCAGCTACTATGGTCTGGTTTTATATTGTTTGAAAAACATTCATATATATTTGAAATTTCTATCTACTACAGACGCTGATTTCGATATTTTCGTCTAATTTTAGCCAAACTTGCACTCAGTGGCCAGATGTTAGCAAAGATTTCTAACGTCATATTTCACTAAAATCCGTCCAATTAAAGCAAAGTCGTTCCACGCGGAGAGATGGGCATACAGACAGAAAATCTACAGACACAACGAATATAACATTCACCTTTAATGACACTTGTTCAAAAAGTGCCTAGACAATATTGCCGGAGAAGAATGGACGATCAATGGACCATTATTGAATATAATTTATTGTACAGACATATTGACTTCTTCGTATCAATTTTATCCATATGCTTACCACTCATATATTTACTTATTCTACGTTTATTTAACTATGCTGACAGGACCACTAATTAATAATGAATTGGACAGAACGGTCAAGTGGCCTGGCTTATTTTAAATAGTCTTTCTGCTTATACCTGCAGGGACTGACGCAAATGAGAGAAAAAACCAGAGTAACCCAACATCCCAGACAAGACTTGAACCAGCAACTTCCTACGAATGTGCGGTACACACTGTACTGTGACGCTCGCTAACAGTGCGTCTTGTCTTTACGAAGCACGTACAGACATTAGCGAATGCTAAAAGTCTGTAACAACGGTCTGTTTATTAGACAAGCATTATGCTCTGCCGTATACTACCCCGGCCTCAATAGACAGTCCTTTTCGGACACACGACCCGTCCGATATGTTGGCAATCACCTACCAGACTGCACGGTGTTATACCTCCAAAGTCCAAAACTTACACTTTCACAGCCGTGGAAAAACTTTAAATTTCATATGAGCAACCGCTGTTCTTAACAGCAATGCAAACACACAGTATTTTGAAACAGGTGCTTCAGTGAAAGCAACTGTATTGTCCTTGACCCTCCACCAGGCTGCAGAGTGGACAACGGTACTTCGCTCCCCCCCCCCCCCCCCCCCCCCCCCCCTGAGGGCATTTTCTATTAGATTGAGGCCCCTACCGCCGCCCATCAAAAAAAATATATAAACCCCATCCCCC
>Ga0136643_10003765_pt1 | contig 20577 bp, 11 predicted proteins | sample TergutLab28metaG_FD_96883 | JGI IMG/M metagenome (GOLD analysis project Ga0136643, IMG submission 96883) | Labiotermes labralis P1 segment gut microbial communities from Petit-Saut dam, French Guiana - Lab288 P1 (version 3) (version 3) | ecosystem: Host-associated > Arthropoda: Insects >...
AGCGCATTAATTTGTGCTTACTAAAGTTACAGTTGTTATATTGCGGGTTTTGTTTTTAGTAACATCAGTTTAGTGTTCTTGTGGCTGTTACACAAACTTGCCTGTTGGGCCTCGATAATTTTCGCGTTGATACCGTACGTCTTGATATAATCAAAGTTTTATTTATTCACAAACTGATGCACCAGTGAGTTGTCTTAAAAAACAATATTAAAATTTACATTAAAACAGCTCCGACATGTTCCGGTGTTACAGTTACACCATCATCAGGGAGCACATTAATTTGTGCTTACTAAAGTTACAGTTGTTAAAATAGTCCATTAAAATATATTGGTGTGTGGTTAATACGGTGGTGGTGTGGTTGTATATATTAGGTCATTATTGGTGTCTGTTGTGCTGTTTGGCAGTTTTAATGCAAATTTTAATGTAAATTTTAATATTGTTTTTTAAGACAACTCACTAGTGCATTAGTTGGTGATTTATTTACTTGACAGTGCACAGTGTTCCGTGACCTTGTTCACAAACTCTCACCATTTAAACCTGCTCTGAGATAGCACAGTGCTGGGAAAACAGCATTCTCATGAACCTCAGTTCTGACGGTAGTCAAATATCATGTCTGTGAAGGCCTTTTCATGCATAATGCAAGTGACAAAATATGTGTTTGGTATCACTACTTGCTATGCCTTGTTCTTTTGGTTATTTGTTTGTTTGGTTGAATGGTTGGTTGATTTGCACTTAATTTCTACAGAAATCTGACATCTGGGTTGCTTAGGCACCACAAGATGGCAGCACTAAACACAAGTGCAATGAATGACTCAGTTGCTGTGATAGCTGATGACATTTGTAAGAAAAAATTACACGTTGATAACGTGGCAGCATTTCTTATTCCGTCAAGCTGTCTTCACACTGCATGAAGTTGTGTTTAGTGTTGGTTCTGTGCACATGTAGCGTATTTGAAAAACACTTGAACTGTGTCTATATCGGGATGTAAATATTATATTAGTGATGAGAGAAATAGTATGTTTAGATAAATAATGGTTTTATTGAATGAAGATCTTCACAGAAAATTTAGAGAAAGAGCTGAATGGAATTGAATATGGAATACATTTATTAGTTGCATTTTAGAGCTCTATTATTGCATTTCCCAGGGATGTGCCTGTGAACCCTGGGCTTTTCCAGTACACAACTCCCAGTATTCATCTTATTATACCAAATGATGTGTTCTGTATGATAAATTGTCACCATCTCTGTTTGCATTTTACATTATTTAGCCTTGGCTTCGGCATTCTGCACCAGCTTTTATCTTGTATGCCCCCATTTATATTTTGTATGACATAAAGATTTATCCAGCCTTTCTAATTCTAATGCCCTGGTGTTGCCGATTAATTTTGCTGTACGTTATTTATTCACTTATCTGTAAACATTTTTTGTTGAAAAATTTTTCTTTCCATTTTTTCATCTCCTTGAATTTCTGAAGTGAGTGGTAGTGGTTCACACAGTTTCTGACCAAAGAGAAGATCCCACATCATTGTGATGGAGTTTGTTGAATGAGACTTTAGGAGATATGTAAAAGGAAATATATAAATGAAGTGTACTGAAGAGGAGGATCGGAATTACTGTTACTTAGAAATGCTTGTACGAGATCGTAGTTAGTGGGAGGGCTTTTTAGTGATTAGACACAGTAAAAGGTAAAGGTAAAGCAGTCCCGTTACAGGCCTGGAGTGGCCCAGAGGGTTCCAGGAAGTTAAGGTTCCCAGATTTCATGACAACACACAGGATGGTGGTAAGGTCAGCCTTAAGCACTGGCCACCCTTACCCCCAGGAAATGCTCCTGATACTCATTCCTGTTAGAGGCTGAGTTGACCACAGGGCCATAGTGCTATCAGAAGGATTTTACATCAATGAAAAGTTCCAATGATACCAGCTGGGATTGAGCCAGTGACCTTCCGATTTGTAGCACAGCACCTTAACCACTGTGCTACCACAGTCCCCGATTAGACACAGTAGACTTCTTATTGTCTCTGTCTGTGCAATCCTTACAGTTTATTCTTGACAATCTAAAGAATTCGGTTAACCATTAACAGAAGCAGGCGAAGTATGGAGCCCACGTTTAGTACTGTTTGCTGCACCGTGCATTGCTTTGCATACGTGTGGTTTGATGTGAGACTGAATAGTGCATTTGTAAGGTATGTTTGAAATTAGTTAAGGGGCATCATTTATTTGCTGGAGCTGTTTGTATAGAGATGGGAATTGTCAAATTTTTCCACCAAATATTTTATTTGCTGGGGACCGCGTTAGCACAGTGGTTAAGGTGCTGTGCTACAAATCGGAAGGTCGTTGGTTCGGTCCCAGTTGGTGTCATTGGAATTTTTCATGGACATAAAATCCTTCCGATCGCACTATGGCCCTGGGCTCAAGACAGCCTCTAACAGAAATGAGTACCAGGAGCATTTCCTGGGGGTAAAGACGGCCGGTGCGTAAGGCTGACAATCTTACCACCATCCTGTGCCGTTGTCATGAAATCTGGGAACCTTAACTTCCTGGAACCCTTTGGGCCACCCCAGGACTGTGACAGGACTGCTTTACTTTTACTTTATTTTATTTGCTAGCCAATAGAAGTTTTCAAACTTTTTGTCATGAGCCCTGATGGTGGCATGTGTAACACTCAGCATTCCCAAGTTTCTGGACTGTCTCTTGTTTCATAATGCAAACAGTGTGCAGTGTTGTGGAAACTGTGTCTGGTTTCTAAATTTTGTGTGAAGGTGTACCAAAAAAAGTATAGCTGTACCTGTCCAGACCATGAAGGAATATGAGGGGAGTGGAGGTAAAGCTCCATTTGTTTTTAAACTCAGCACCAATGGAGGTGACTGGTCCACTTCATGCCTCAGTCGCTCTTCCCCCTGGGGAAAGGACACCTGGTATTCGAATAGTGTAAATTTGTCAATATGATTAGTGGTACAGGCTGGTGCTGTGTGGCACTGATTGACTGTAATCTGTTTCTGGTTTTATTTAGTAGTCTTCCTCCACTACACATATAAGATTGCATAAGAGGATGATTTTGGGAAGGACATGGGAGGAAGTGGTCATGGTCAGGCTTACTGTTGTGTTTGCCTGGAAGAACTGAGTGAAACCATTAAAGATACTCTGGATAGCTAACCTGGAAATCCCACGTAGATGGCAGTAGTGTCACGCTCTTAGTTGTGTTTCTTTGGTTGAGGTCACATGTAATATCCATTATTAGTGAATTCTGACAACAGCGTTTTTTTTAAAATAATGGCACTTTAAAAACAAAGAAATGACTACGAATACCAGGACACCTGGTTTGAGATTCTCACATTGGTGTTGGTGAAGGTTGAAGTCCTGTGGGGTGTGACATTATGTCAGTGTTTCTCAACCTTTGTGAGACCGCGGCCCAGTAAATTCTTTTTTCATAAGACGAAGGCCCAGTCCCAACAGATTTACTCCTCAGTACCTTTCCTATTTTTTTTAAGTTCATACATTAAACTAACATAAGTATTAATAATTATGGCATAATCATAAAGATTATTAGTACAATTATGTGTATTGTGTGGCATGTTGACAAATATAAAATTACATTTAAATTAGTTATCAATTCCAGGAGAGCCTTTCGCAGCTCGGTGTAATTGATGCCAGGGCCGTGGCCCAGCGGTTGAGAAACACTGCACTCTGTCATTGGGCAAGTAGTTCGTGGCGTTCCGAAGGATTGTAGCGTCTTTGAAATGTCAGGATCTGCAGACCTAATGACAGAGTGTCGTATCCCGTTACACTTTGATGTTCACTTATCTCGCTGTAGAAGTCTATTAAAATTGCCACAATAGTTCAAATTATTACAGAATATCTTGCCAAGAGAAGCTGTGAAATATGTGAGTATAAGTATGTTTTATCAATTATCACGCTACAGTAAGCACTGCAAACATCATGGCCAAGTTGGTAGCACCTCCACTTCATATATGGAAGATTCTAGGTTCAGATGTTGGCCCTGAGACCTGCCATACTGACTGAGGTCTGTGGTTTTTCCTCCATTCCACCAGGCAAATGCTAGTGTAGCACCTCGAGTTATTAAAATATGTGAACTGCAGCTGTTGCTTATACCACTGTAACAGGCTGAAGTGTTTGTACGTTAAGTAAAATTAAAAATGTTCTTCAAACCCAAATTACAGTTAAGGATTTGTGCTGAATTTTTTATGTTAATGTTTAAACTGGAGTAAGTTGAAGAGTTGTATGCTTTCTTCTGGGTAATTCCCTGGCGTCTGAATTTTATATGCCGGCGTTTTGGAACACTCCGTCTGTTCCATCTTCATAGGCGGATAGGTATACCTACCCACCTATGAAGATGGAACAGACGGAGTGTTCTGAAACGTTGGCATATAAAGTGTGTGTATAAGAAACCAACTAGATGTCACTTTTGTGTAATCCTTTATTTTCTCCTTACAAGTTGCTCAACATTTTTCGGGCAACCATGTGCCCATCTTCAGGAGCTGACAACTGAGTAATGTTTTCGCCATGTGTTGGTATTGTGCCATGGCTACAGGAAGGCTGTCAGAACCGGTTGGTAGATAGTGTGTCCATTGAGGAGTTCATAGCACAACGTGCTTCAAACTCCTCATTGGACTACTCAGTCGTCAGCTCCTGAAGATGGGCACATGGTTGCCCAAAACATGTTGAGCAACTTGTAAGGAGAAAATAAAGGATTACACAAAAGTGACATCTAGTTGGTTTCTTATCCACACTGAATTACGATGCACAGTCAACCACGCATCAGGTCGGCATATAAAATTCAGACGCCAGGGAATTACCCAGAAGAAAGCATACATCATTCAGAACACGACAAAAGTTTGAAATCAAGAATAAGTTGAAGAGAATTACTCTTTTTTTTTTTAGGACCGCTTTCTTTTAGTGTAATTACTAGCTCTTAGGTTTCTAAATATTTTTGCCAGATAAGGTAGTCGGAGAATGTGACATTGGTGTTTCTTTTTTCTTACAGGATTCGAAATGAAACTGGAAGAGAAAGAACCTGAACACTTTTCAACATTTTTTCACAAAGGCGGCGGCTTGGCAATTTGTAAAATTTGTGGCAAAGCGGTCACGAACATGAAAAGTCACTTCTTAACCCACCAACCCGAAAAACACCAATGTCCCATTTGTTTCTCTACTACAACACGTGCGGACAACCTAAGGCGTCACATGAGAGCAAAACACCCTGATAGCGTGTGATAGGTACAGTCTTGTTTGGTTTAATTACATCAAGACTGTACTCAAGTTTAGTCTACTGAAGAACTATCATTTATGAAGGACTGTTGTCATGAAGTGGCATTGGAATTTCCATTATTGTGCTCTATCATTCCAGATAAATATGACTGTAACAAGTTTCATGTTTCAACATATACAGAGTTTGTTGTATGGATCGGTGATATGTTACTGTGAAGGAAGTTTTGGTTTATGCTGTACATAAGAACATTGGTCTCTTTGTTCCAGCCATTCCGAAACATTTGAGAATGTCAGCATGTCTGGAAGAACAAATGGAACGAGGTTACGAGAACATGTATTATAGGGTGCCCGATAACCCGACTCTGTACAACTGTAAGGTGTGTGGCAAAACTGTCAGTAACCGGTGGCACCACACTCGCAGCCACAAGCCCCAGAATCTGAAGTGTCCGTTGTGTCAACAAGTCTTTACAAGAAAGGATAATATGAAGACTCATTTAAAGTGGAAACATGGCAGCTTGTCTGTTTGAATTAATTGAAAGCTGGGAAATGTGTATATGGCTCATTCTCTCAAATGATATTTTACTGTAACTGTTCATTTTCTCAGAATGAAGAAATGAATTAAACTACATTTCCTTCCACATTAAAGTTTGAAAACAGCACAGAACCTGATACTAGTGAACTTTCAGGGTCTGTAGGAATTGTCATATTAATGTCGGTCCTCTCATACAATTTTTTAACATATTATTTGGTTACTTTTCCCATCACATACATTTCCAATATATTTAATTGTGTCATGTGTTTTGGCATTTTGGCCACCCTCAGTAGCAGCATAATGTAAACCCATTGGCTTGATTTTTACTTGTTAATGGCAACCCTGAGGATGGCTAAATACTTGAAACCTTTAAATCAGGTAAATATATTTTATTCATGTTGATGGAAAGGGTACTCAAGTGTAATTTTAAATTTCTTCATTTGTTCATATTGTATTGCCACACTGTTTTGTCTTGTGCACCTTTTGTGACTAAGTGTATTGTGTTTCAAGATATGATTCATGTAATAAAGTGTTGAAAATGGTGACCCTCATGTTCCCCACATGACAGATTGTATTAAAATACAGTGATGGCAATATGTATATTGGTGCGGTATTACTCTATGCCGAATTCCTCTCTGTAACATTTCCGTTATGTGGTGACAACTCATAATCACCATCACCGAAGATGTTGCTCAAAAATTTTTTTTTTTAAACCAACCCCTGATAAAAACAAATCTTGCGTTTGGATTTCCTGGTAGCCATTATCCTGTTGACATTTGTTGCTCGTTAGATACAGACTCCTAATATGCCAAAGATGTGCAATAAGTGTGAGCCGTCGGATGACTTGTTAGGATCATTTCAGTTGTTGCTTTCATGGTGCATCTTTATCAAGTTATTTATCCAAAAAACAGTTCCATCAGTACGCACTATGTAATGATATTCAAAAGTTCTTATAAAATCAAACTGTTTTTGAACGTGTTTCAGTGGCGGCCACCGCCATCTGTTAAAGTTCACTTTATAAGCTAAAACACAGCATTATATATGTATATAAACTTCATCTTGTTATGCACTTGCAGTTAGATCAACTTCGCATTATTTATCAACGTGGAACTACGCGTCTGTGCTCACCATGTTCACATAGATCAATAATGTGAAGTATATCTAACTGTGTGTGCGTAACAAGACAGTTTTTTAAAATACTTTGTAACTTACAAAGTGAACTGTAACTGTTGGTGGTGGTGACCACTACTGAAACATGATGGAATATAGTTTGATTTTATAAGAACTTCTGATAATCTTTATATAGTGCATATTGCTGCAACAGTTTTTGGTAAGTAATGTTTTAAAATCTTGTTTGAGAGAATTGTCTGGTGATAAAATTTCCATGAATAGGCATTAAACTGCTGCTTATGTGGTCGGTAGTCTAAGATTACTATGAGTCAACTATTGAGACCCGTGCAGCATTTCGTCAATTTTTGTTAGTTCCCATGAGCCGAGCCCAACGTTGGTACAGAAGGAGTAAACAGATGTACTGTTCAGAATGCGTGTAAAACATTCTGTGTTGACAGTAGGGCAAGATCAGTTCTTATTCATAAAATGTGTGAAAGAAGATTGCATGAAATCATTAACATAATCTCAGGTTTCAAAGAGACTCCTTTCCTTTTTCTTTGGAATATGATGTTAAGTTCTTTTGGGATACAAATGCAAAACTCATATCTGCAAATACAGTAGACCTAAAAAGTGTGAACTGTTCAATAATATAAGCATATTCTCTTACTGTTTGAACAGTGTGTCATTAATTTAAGGAACTTACTGTCATATGAAGTTTTGTTTGCTTAACACATGCGCTGTGAGTAGGAGAGATGGCAAGTTATAGCAGTCTTGAAGCTTTCATTGTATATTGTACTTAACTAGCATGTACATGCATGAGTAAAGAGTTGATGGATGAGGTGTGAATGTTTTGTGCAAGTTTGTTAAAGAGCTCCTGTTCATGTTTAACTCTAAAACGGAACGGTATTCGCAAATTGGGACTTGTAACTTTAAGTTAACTTTATCATGAGGTGACTAAGGATATCCCCTGCACTTCCTTTGTTGACTGTACTGTTGGTTGAATGGTACCTTTGAAGCGTAGTGCAAGACAAAGTTACATCAGTGGTTTGTTACAGGAAAGTATGTGAAGAATAGATACTTGCATTTAAGTTCACACAAAATTGCTCTGTTTAATAATTGAGCAGTGTGGCAAATACTGATATAGACATAGGTAATAAGTTCATTTTGATTTAAATTCTAATATAAACAGTATTTTATATGAGTAAAGAATATAATACTTTGGTTTTTATAAGTACGTACGAATATGTTTATCATTTAATGGTATACTTGAAGTTTTATTTCATGTACTTTACCTCTATAATTTATGTATGTGCTTCACTGTATTTGTTTATCTTTTGAAGGATAATAAATGGAATACATAATTGTAATGTGTAAATCATTTCTCTGACTCCTTTAAGTAGGTATTACAAGCAACAAAAAGATGTACCACCAAATTAGTATAACAAACCGACACAAGAACTACTTTTTTTTGGTTATCAGAATGTACGACATGTCAGGGGTATATGTTGTATGTGATTTTCCTTACTTGCTTGTTTATTCAAGTGGTAAAATGTCCCGAACATTCTGAAGTTTTAATTAGACATCGGGTATGGAATGTGGGATGTGTTGTCTTTAATTCTCGTTTTTAAAATGTGTTGTATACGAGTTTTTAATTTTTCGCAGTGGGTGCTTCTACAGTTGCGGTTTCTAGGATTTGTGCATCATGTAGACAAAGTTTGTGAGATTTTAGGTTGTTACTGCAGTGCTGTCAAAGATGCAAATTTGTGGGAGTTTCTCGCCCAACAACGCAGCGTTACATTAGAGAAGACTTGCACCTTAACGAAGTCTCCTTCTGACTCTTTTGGAAGAATATATTGCCTCTGTTAGAGTCTATCAGAGCTATGTGGCTCTGATAAGCCAAAATCTTTGCGACACTTCACTACACTCAGCACGTTTCTTCCTCCAAATCAATTCTGATTTTATATTAACTGAATTCTTTCACCATGACGATGGAGGCAACATGTTGGAAGTAACTTATCATTTGACATATTGTAAGAATCCAGAGGGCCATAATTTGGTGTTACACACAATACAGACATGCTGTTACATAGTATAATATACAAATTACATATATGAAAGAGTATGATTGTTGGAACAAGAAGAATGATCAGCAGAAGTTGCGTTTTTCTTGTGAAATTAGTTGTGCTACCTTACACGACTATAATTATGGTTTAGTGAGTAAGTAAACTTTATTATCCAACTAATGCACAATGTATAATATGTAGATACAATTGAAATTATAAAATATTTAAAAGTGCTCCGTGTTTCGGTTCACAGAGGATCCATCATCAGGGATCCTTGAACGGTTCTTGGCTAAAAATTACAAGAATGGTTCTGTTGTGTCCGCTGATATGGACAAGGTCGGTGTATGCCTTCACATACAGTGAACTACACACACGTACAACAGGTCACAATATGCTGCCATAACACCGACCTTTCCCATGTCAATGGACACGATAGAATCATACTTGTAATTTTTAGCCAAGCACTCTACAAGGCTCCCTGATGACGAATCCGAAACATGTTGGAGCAGTTTAAAATATTTTGTAGTTTTAATTGTATCTACATATTATATGTTGTGCATTAGTTGGATAATAAAGTGTTAATTATCATTGATGCACAGTGCAAACATGAAGATAGTAAGTGTTCGCATTAATTGATGTGTATGATATGAATACTTACTCACCAAACCATAATTGAAATTGTCTAATACAAGTACATTATTCTTACTGAGCCATAATCAAAGTTGTGTAGACTGTAATGCCAACTAATTTTAATCACTGAACTCCAGACATGATGGGATGCACAGTGTCAGAAGTTACTCGTGAAACTGACAAATTATTCCCTTTAGAACTCGGTGACCTGACTTTATGATTCTCCCTGATTCAAGAATGTAATTATATAAAAATCACTATAGCAGCAGTGTAGTGGATATGAAGTATGCAACAGAATAAAATTTGGTTTCAGTTTGTGAGATGGAGGTGTGCACAATGCTATTTGTTAGGAGTCAATCAGGCATATGACAGTGTGTTGTTCAGTGGCTGTTTCTGACAGTTGGAAGGAACTTTGTGTCTGCAAACTCAGAGCCAGGATGTCCAAGAAGATTGACCTATTAGACCCTTGAAATGTGAAGGAACCGTGTTTTTTCAGAATATTGGAAACCAGTCACACAACAACACAATGTCAAGTCTCAGAAAACTTGAATATTCAGTATCTTTATCGTTGCACCGTGCATTTGGTAGTTTATTTAATTAATACACCAACAAATGCACATATATTCATTTAATGATATAAAATTTACATTAAAACACTTAAAACGCTCCTACACGTTTCGATCATACCATCATCCTCAGGGAGCATACATTGTTCCTTTCTGCAGTTACAGTTTAAAACACTCAGTGATTTACATCATTACATTGAGTTGGTGCTGTGGCAGCATGTCTTGTGTACTGTGTGAGTTGTATACTGTTCAGAATGAACAGTATACTTGTCACTGAGTGTTTTTAAACTATAACTTCAGCGAGGAACAATGTATGCTCCCTGAGGATGATCGTATGATTGAAACATGTAGGAGCGTTTTAAATGTTTTAATGTGAATTTTAAATCATTAAATGAATATACGTGCATTTGTTGGTGTATTAATTAAATAAATTGAATATTCAGTATCTAATTTTTTGGAAAGTTTTTTATTTATAAACGTTTTATTTGTTAATCCTTTAAACACCAAGTTTAATCCCATCTGCCATTTGCTGGCATTGTTAGGAGCTCACCCTGTTCTCCACATTAGCAGGATACGGGTTAAACCTGTTTCGTGCTTGACTATGAACCCTTTGGTGTGCGAGGTAATGTTGCAATTTACAACATATTCAGCACTGCTGTGTTATTTTCAAGGGCTGTAAGCAGTTTTTGATGTACTACCCATAGCTTTGGTGAAATCTGCATATAAACAGCTTCCAGAGTGGATAGTTTTCTCACACATCAGTGTGAGGAAGTCTTCCTTTGGGTCTATATGAATGGCTTTTTCTATGTGCATGTAATAGAAGGGTCTTAAGGTGAAATTTTAATTCTTTGACATTTCACAACTTTAATGACATGTAGTTTTTCCTTTTGCAGGGTCAAAAGCCTGGCACATGAGACTTACATTTGACAAGCTTCCAGGCTTCTCCAACTTGCATCGATGTAAACTTTGTGGCAAAGTCGTAACGCACATTCGCAACCACTACCATGTTCACTTTCCAGGGAGGTTCGAGTGCCCGCTGTGTCGGGCTACTTACACACGTAGCGACAATCTGCGAACCCACTGTAGATTCAAGCACCCGCTATTCAACCCAGATACCAGAAAGTTTGACTTACAAACTGAGGGCTTAGATTTGAATTCTTCAGTAACTAACACCGACAAATCATCATGATTCCAAGCAGATGACACAGTATGGTACGCCAGTGATCTTCATATTTCTTGAGCCCATAGTTTCTGAATGTAATCTGAATCGGCATGTATGGATAATTTTTTGCAGTCTGCCGTTCGCTGACCATTGCTTGCACCAAAACTTTGTCATGTTGATGATAGAAGCTGAAGGGTCTAAAAATTGAGTCATTTCCAATCCAGTCTCTGTTACCAGTTAAGTCTGCCACGGACACTTGTGCGAAGAATAAGTGAATCAGTATTGAACATGTCTTGTATGATGGGATGTACATGTTGCAACATAACTTCAATGTTGCCATTTTTAAATTTTATTGTATATGTTTTGGACCAGATCACTTTGTGGTTGCAGTGAGGGATTAGTCTGTGAGAGTTTGTTTACACACAGGAAAAAACAAAACTTTAAAACATATTATGAAATGAATTGTTAATTGAAACGTTTATATGATAAAAACCGGGTGCTTGGCTGCCGGAAGTAACAACCCAGGTGGCTTTTTTTTTTTTTTACGTACGTACCGTGCATCTTGGTACTATCAGAGTATTTTTTTTCATTCACCAACTGCTACACCAATGAATTGTTTTACAAACAGTTTTAAAAATTACATGAAAATTAACATTAAAACAGCTCTGACATGTTTCGGTGTAGTCACACCATCATCAGGGAGCGTATTATAATATAATATGCTCCCTGATGATGGGTGACTACACCGAAACATGTCAGAGCTGTTTTAATGTTAATTTTCATGTAACTTTTAAAATTCTTTGTAAGACACCATCATCAGGGAGCGCATTATGATGTAATGTGCTCCCTGATGATGGTGTGACTACACCAAAACATGTCGGAGCTGTTTTAATGTTAATTTTCATGTAAATTTTAAAATTGTAAGACACCATCATCAGGGAGCGCATTATAATATAATGTGCTCCCTGATGATGGGTGACTACACCGAAACATGTTGGAGCTGTTTTAATGTAAATTTTAAAATTGTTTTAAGACAGTTCACTTGTGCATCAGTTGGTGAATAAAAAAAAAAACTTTGATAACCCAGGTAGCTGTTCAGTGTTCTAGGATTCTGATCTAGAGGAGGTACATTTACAACTACTTAGCTTCGGAATCTGGCCAATGCTTGGCTTTCCACAATTCTAAAAAGGACAGTGTTTCAGAAGGAGGGTCTTTTTTTTTTTCAAATGTGTCATTTATTGTGATTTGTGGAACATCAGATGATGGACAAAGCCAAAGAACCAAATAACCTATTTTCAACTTACCGCTAATTCACTACATTCGTGTTACAACTGATGATTTCAGAAGGTTGATGAAGTTTTCCATTATCTCTACCTGTTTTGTAGTGGGCCAGGTAGTGTAGTCGGTATAGCGACTGGCCATGGGCTGGACGGTCCAGGGATTGAATCCCGTGTGGGCGAGATTTTCCGCACCTGTCCAGACCGGCTTCCTGTAGAGTGGGTACTGGGTCTCTCCCAGGGGTAAAGAGTGGCTGGGGCATGACGCTGACCCCTCACCCCCTTCTGTTGCTGTGGTCAAGAAAGAGTAGAGCTGTACCTCTACTCTCCCTCTGGGCCGTATGGCCTGTACAGAGCCTCAGTGCCTGTACAAGGCTGCACTTTACCTTTTTTTTTACTTGTTGTATACCTATTCCATTTACACGTGCCCCTGTTTATAAATATGTTAGCTGGGACGAATACCTTTTTTTAATTCAATTTTTAAGTGAATAGAGCATTACAATAAAGAAAAGTTGTTTCGGTATGTTATTGCAAGAACGAGTATTTGTGATTGATAGATATGGCAAGAGAATCTGCATGTTCTATTTATTTCACATTTTAAGCGAGTCTGCTTTAGTGCAATTTGTTGGCATAAAATATCTGTAGATGTTTCAAGGTACTGTTCAGAAGTAAGTTAGTATTAGATCTACAAGCTCTTTTTTTTCGTTTTAGAAATTATTTGATTTAGACCAAAGTTTGGGTCTGATTTATAAATTTTGATGCCTGTTTCACAGGCATGTCCAGGTCTTGAATGCCTGATCATTACTTAAACTGTCTTTTGGATGAAAGATAACCACTGCTGGCTTTCACAAAATGAAACCAATAAACTTTTCTACACTGTTTTTCCTTCACTTGTGCCTGACTTTCATGTAATAAGTTCTGTTTTGAATACAAAATTAGTTTAGTTTTCAGAGTGGTTTTTGTCTTGCTTGATAGACCAGTTGCATCCATCCATGTGCATCGTGACGTGCAGTATTATTTTGTGCGTCAATGTACAGGGTCCATTGCTGCAGTGCAAGTGTTGCCTGGAGCTATATATCTATGGTCATTTGAGTGAAGTTTGAGGTTGTCATGAATGTGACCATGCACTGTTCTGTCCCTGTAATATTCTTGATACCACCAAATATCAATTACAGGCAGGGCCCTTCTTCTTCTTCGTCAGTAGGGCATGTGGCTAATGCCACAGATGTACTGCAGCCTAGTAGGCTTATTGTACCCTCCCTATCCCCCCCACCTGTTTGGACGTTGACACATTCGCCACCAGGTACCCCCACATCCACAACGACGCGAGAGATCCTAGTAGCGAAAGATGGAACTATGTGGGTGAGAATTAACCAGTAGTTTTGCCTGAGATTGCTACTTCCACGTCAATTCAGGGATCTTTTACATGCCGCAAATCTGCGACATGGGACCCACGGCTTTACTTCCCTTCCATAGGAAGGTGTGCTGAGGATTTTTTTGCCCTGAAAAATCCTGACGGCTTCGGCTGGGTTTGAACCTGCAAACTTGGGTACTTAAAGGCAGCATGCTACCGCTAGACCACCGAATCCGCCAGGCAGGGCCCTACTTCGTTTCCTTCTCTCATTGTGTAACTTTCATGCCGTGTAGAAGAACCAGCAACCCATGTCACCTTCACTTACGCACTTGCTCTCAAAACATGTTCTTCGTAACTGCTTTTGGGAGATAAACAATAATCTATCTTTATCATTGCACCATGCATTTTGTAGTTTATTTAAGTAACACATATATAGTCTTTAATAATCTAAAATTTACATTAAAACACTTAAAACGCTCCTACATGTTTTGATCATACGATCATCTTCATACTTTGTTCCTTGCTAAAGATACAGTTTAAAACACTCAGTGATTTAAACTGTAACTTTAGCAAGGAACAAAGTATGCTCCCTGAGGATGATCGTATGATCAAAACATGTAGGAGCGTTTTAAGTGTTTTAATGTAAATTTTAGATTATTAAAGACTATATATGTGCATTTGTTGGTGTGTTACTTAATTATGAGCAATAATATTGAAGGCTCAGGTCTGTTGAGACGTGGCATAGTGTCCTGGGCCACTGAGAGTGGGTTCAGCCCATCATGAAACAATTTCTGGGGGGTTCTACGGCGGAGGTGGAACAGCAGACTGGCTAAAAATTAAAACTTATGCAACCTGCTGGGGCCCTGATCCCCCTTCCCCTTGTGATTGGTACTGGCCTTTGCCCTTCACCGTGGCATCGATAATATCAATGTGCCAGTGGTTCCAATGTATCAAACAATCATGATTCATCCTCCATCAGGGTCAAACAGTATTCTCATATTGCTTGATCCTGTAGAGGAAGGCACCGTGACTATTCAAAATAGTGGGATTCAATCATGTGCGACAGCGTGTAATGTCCAATAAAACTTGAGCTGTCTGCAATACTAGTGCCGGAGGATCCTCATGACTTGCAAGCAGTACTGTCTGTGTTATAATGTTATGTTCCTTTGTATGGTGCCATGTTTCCCTCATTTCACTAGTTCTGATCTTTGTATGTAGTTTTGTCACATGCTAGATGAGTATCGGCTTTTGGTTGATCCTTCAGCTGATGTATATTCGAGGAATCAGATTGATGTATTAATTGTACGGGTTACTTAATTGATGTCACCTGTAAATTTTTCGTCTGATATTTCATCTGGTGTAGACAGTGGCTTTTATAAGTGGGCAGGAAGACGGTAGGTCATCAGCAGTTCTGATATGTTCATCAGATGTCCTGTGCCCAGGAAGTGTTAATGTCAGGATAGTGATCTTCCCTTGTGTTTCTGCACCAGTACGCTGTGCAGAAACGCAAATTAAAATCAACATCGGCTCAACAATTGCCATGAAAACCTGAAAAACTTATGTAAATGTTTATGTGGCATATCTTCTATAATTCAGGAACTTATTTCTTGTTCATGACTGTTTGAAGAGTACATTTGCATTTACAGAGCACTTTCAGAACACATGTGCAGTGTGTGTGTGTCAGCTGTGCCATTTTATTCAAAACTGATAAACAGTTGTCACCTGTCAGGAATGCTGTTTGTCTGCATCTCATTCTAATCCTGCTCGTAGCTTTTTCGTTTGTGTCCTCTGTGCTATGAAACTGCCAGTGTTTCAGTAATTGTGACTCTTCACGTAAGTTTCAGATATTTGATATTTACATACTTTTGACAGAGTCAATCAGTTTTATTTCTGCTTTCACTAATTCCCCCCCCGTGAATCATGGTTTTGCCCCCCATATCCATTTTACTTGCTTTGTCTCACTCACTCCCATAATTCCATGCTGTTTGGTTACTCGACTTTTCGTCAGCTTCCTGCCGTTTGCCCAGGTATTGTAACATCTGTGACCGCCATGTAGTTTCTTCTTTCTTCATATTTCTACCAGATACAGTGTGTTTATTGCAGCATCCTCTCTCTTGACGACAGTTATGTTTATTTCCAGAGGGGATGGTTTTGATTTTTATCTCAGTAATTAACCAACTTGATGCACAAAATTTTTGTTTTACAGTAAGTTTGTTTCGTGCCTCTACATGTTTCGAGCACATGTGCTCATCATCAGGAGGTCAAAATTGCATTACACAGCTTCTGGTATCATCACATCTATAGTAGGCAGTCTCTTGCATAGGTTGAGAGAGGCCGCCTATAGGTGTGATGATACCAGAGGCTGTGTAATGCAATTTTGACCTTCTGATGATGAGCACATGTGCTCAAATCATGTAGAGGCATGAAATAAACTTAATGTAAAACAAAAATTCTGTGCATCAAGTTGGTTAATTACTGAGATAAATATACTGAGATGCACAGTCAGCAAAATGTCATGGTTTTGATTTTGTTTTCTGTTTGGTGTTGTTTTCGTTTCTCACAGTAGCAGAATAGGGTAGGTTACAGTGCTCATGGGTACTAACACTTTAAATGCCGAATTAAATCCCATCTGCCATTTTCTGGCATTATTAGGAGCTCACCTTATTCTCCACGTTATCAGGATAGGGGTTATAGTTGTTTACAGTACAAATAACTTATTCATATTTGAATAACAAATACGTTTAGTTCAAAATATGGTAAATCACCATTTTGTGATTTACCTTTCATCTTTGCACACTGAATTATGTCCTTGAGGACTTGGTCACTTATGCTTACTCATGTATCGTACATGCTTCACATTTAGGATTTCATTAGTAGCGTATGTGGATAAGATTTTTTTTTTCTCACAAGATACTGACCTTAACATCTGGCTCTTCAGGACATAACCACGTATACACTTGCAGTGGCATAATATTTATTTTGGTTTCATATAGTAGGAAAATGCCTGTAAAATGTTATGCTGTCCATCAGCTTACTGTTTGCTAGTAAATGGCCAGTTATTAATGATATTTTGTGTGGGTGTGTGTTGAGACCATCCCCTGTTTTGCGCTGGCTCCAATTAGTTCAGTACCAAAGAGTCATCTACCTGATATACCAAATGACTACATTCACGCAGATAGTTGAATATTGTGTTGTCTGTTAGAGGTCTTGCTGAAATACAGAAGCAATCCCGTCTTGTCACATGATTTAATTGTCATTTGTGCATTTATCATGAAGTAATGGAGATATATGTGACAGTGGATATGGAATAGCATCATTAAAAATTATATTGTCTTGCAGGGAAACAGTAGAAACATAGTTGAGTTTTAGAACTCCTTTGGGTTTTAATAAGAAACTGTGACTTGGTGGGATGGGTGTGTATGTTCATGTGCCATTCTTCACTTTCCCGACGTACGGCCATCCCACTTATGACCAACTGAAGTTGTGGCTGAAATTTTCTTCAATTAAAATGGCTACAAAAATTTTATTAAAATTTTACTGCGAACTTTATTTCTGTATTCCAAATAAGAGTCTCTATTCTCATTACTTTGGACCAGAAAACTACTTATTTTAATCTCCTTCGACATCTTGGAGGGTGTATATTCTGCCTCACTTCGTATTTTTTACTTATGATCATGTTGTCATTGTTACACCATACATTTTGTTGAGTTACTCAATTAATACACCAACTAATGCACTTATATAAAATTTACACATTAAAACACTGAAACTGCTCCGACATGTTTCGGTCCCAAGACCATCATCAGGGAGCTATATTTTCCTTGCTAAAGTCACATTAAAAATAGTCACTGATTAACTTTGTTGTACTAATAGGGTGTTGTGGCAGCATACCGTGTTGTATAAGATTATGTTGTGAAGAGTGCCCTGCTACGGATGTGCATTCTGTGCTTCGTTGAGTATCACGCAGCGAAGCACAGAATGCACATCTGTAGCAGGGCACTCTTCGCAACATAACCTTACACAATCACAGCATGCTGCCACAACACCTTATTAGTACAACGAAGTTAATCAGTGACTATTTTTAATGTGACTTTAGCAAGGAAAATATAGCTGCCTGATGATGGTCTTAGGACCGAAACATTTCAAAGCAATTTTAGTGTTTTAATGTGTAAATTTATATAAGTGCATTAGTTGGTGTATTCATTGACTTATGACCATGTGTTCAGGATGTATTCTGTTTGTAAGTCAGGAAGGACATGTATGATGAGCAGTGCTTTATAACAATGAGAGTCAGGCAAAACATAGTTGTTGGCTTTCACTCAGTAACAGATTAACCTCTGTTTAATCTTTCTGCATTATCACCACCTTGTTGTGCACTGTAACATTAATATGTTTTACGTAATACCATGTATTAAATTTCTGTAATGTAACGTAGAGGTAGTGATTGCCGATTTATCTGTTTTCTTGCAGGAAGTGCAGTGTCGGTGATAAATGAAATTACCGATTATAAGACACTGTTCGTGAAACTCTCTTCAGGAACGGCAAGGCAATGTAAAATTTGCGGTAAAGTTGTGATTAACATGAAGAATCACTACCTCTACCATAATCCTGGTCGATATGAGTGCCACATCTGTTTGCGCACGTTTTCTCGGCCGGATCATCTCAAGCATCACATGAAGTGGAAACACCGCCACTTCCCACTTCTGGATGTTATGAGAAATCCCTCACAATCCTTTGCACATGCACCACATGGGCTGGTCTAAATCTGTTCTTAAATATCCTAAGTTTGTTCATAATCAATGGCAGGTCTTGCACTAGTGGCAGCAAATATGTTTATTGTGTGTATGTAACTGGTAACGGATGCAACCAAACTTAGTTGTTTTTGGTAATTTAGTTAAAATGCTTCTACAATATACCTAATTATTTAGAATGGAAAATAATACTGGTAGACTCATTTTGGGAGTAAAAAATGTGCTTTTGTGTTGTATAAATAACATTTGTTACTCATGTATCATATGATTTCTAATAGTTTGAAAAGGTGATTTATGTCTTAAGTGCATCTGTTTTTGTTAATGAAGATATTATAACTTACTGCTTGCCTAGGGCTGCCAGATGAACCTTGATATTCCCATACCCACAGACAGGCAATACTCATAATTTAACAAGTTATTAGTTACGAATATATTTCAGCTCTCCTTCCTTGAAACTAAGGAAATAATGTGTCTTTAAATGACAGTTTCTTGCTGTTTATTAATATTTTATGAACGACAGTCTGATGGTTTGTACCTTATACATATATCATAAATTGAGGTTGGAGGTGCATGCACGTGTTTTGTCTTCCACTGTAAAGGTTTGCATTTCGAACACTTGAACACCATTCCTATGTTATGTTTCCTGTCACAGCAAAGTAAGTCACAGTACATTAACCAATTCCGTGCATCGGAACCCTTCTTTCACTAACATGGTCAAGAAGTCCCATCCCTTTTTATGGAACCCAATTTCTGTGTCACAAGAGCTTGCCCTTGGTCCTTACTCTGAGCCAGATGAATCCACTCATACGACCCAATTTAAGAATAATTTCACTACTATTGTCCCACCCATTTCTGAATCACACAAGTGTTGACTTACTTTCAGAGTTTCTGGCCTAAGTTTTCTTAGTATTTCTTGTTTACCATGCATGCTGAGTGTTGTGTCCATCTTACCCTGCATTTGAACACCACATCTGTATTTTACACCCTTCAAGTGTTCTGAATAAAATTCTGTTGACTTTTATGAATCTTCCCCATGCAAGCTACATTCTGTCCCCTGTCTCTTCCTCAGTTGGGTCTCCCTAATAATGTTTGGTGCTATGTACGCTATATGACAAGAGTTTATTTGCATTTCTTGTTTATGTCATGGCTGCCACATGTCCCCATCTCATCTTCCTAAATCTCTTTGATGTAGCACAGTCAGAGTAGTGCTAGGTTTCGGGCTCGATTTTTGAAGTATCGTGGTTTGATTCCTGGGAAAAGAAAGAGATTCTTACGCGAATTGTCCACACTGTCTTTGGGGCAAAACCCATCATCCTGTTCAGTAGGTACTGTAGCTCATTTCCCTGAGGGGAAGCAGCTGAGACATCATGCTCACCACTCACCATCATCTAGTACTAAGCTTCAGAATGGATGGAGCCAAACCTCCACTGTTTCATACGCCTTTATGCATGGTGCTTGATTAAGCACAGAGATCCCTGTGTATGAAATAATGTGGAATGCCAGCTTGGTGCAACACGGCACCATCAGCACCATAAACAGGACCCACACAGTGGCTCTCAAGACCACCACCCATCCAAAAACTCAGTGCAGAAAACCATATGCTGCAACTCAACATCTAATGCTCCTGATGATGGGCATGTGTACCCGAAACATATCGAGCTAAGGATATATCAATAAAATTACCTTGTTTCATCAAGTTAACATTCCATATTATTTCATGAGGAAGATGCACGGTCAAATAACCCTCAAGATCCCCGTGTATGCCTGGGTCTCCAATGTGGTCTCTTTCCCCCCCCCCCCATTTTACATTTTCTGTGTTGCTACTTTTTTTGCCCTTCTCATTTTCCTTAACTTGTTTCTCCCCTTATTTTGTATGTGGTGGGATTAAAAAAGGAGGATTTGAGAA
>Ga0136643_10003766_pt1 | contig 20576 bp, 13 predicted proteins | sample TergutLab28metaG_FD_96883 | JGI IMG/M metagenome (GOLD analysis project Ga0136643, IMG submission 96883) | Labiotermes labralis P1 segment gut microbial communities from Petit-Saut dam, French Guiana - Lab288 P1 (version 3) (version 3) | ecosystem: Host-associated > Arthropoda: Insects >...
GCATTTTTTCATGCTGCTCTTTTAATGCAGTATCCGGTTTAATTTTTAATCGCTCCCATCCAATGCATAGTTCAAAATATTGATTAAGATATGCTTTTTCTGTTTCCATATTAGTATTGTATACAGTAAAACACTGTATGTCAAGTACTTTACAGTGATTTGTTGTAAAATAATTAAATGGAAAGATTAAAAGAACTAAGAGAAGAAAGGGATTTGTCTCAACATCAAGTCGCAGAAGCAATTGGGATAAGACAGCAAACAATCAGTCAATATGAAAAGGGGATAACAGAACCAGATATCCAAACTATCAAAAAACTGTGTGATTTTTTTGAAGTTTCCGCAGGCTATCTTTTAGGATTTGAGGAAATTTAGGATAAAATATCATGTTTTTAAAGATGAGATGCATTAGGCACGCTAGACCCGCTAATACCCCATTGAGTGGTTTATCATAATGCGATACATGTTTTTTAATGGATGAGAGATTCTTACAGAATGACATAAATCTAAAATTGTTTAATAAATGTATATAAACTATTACAATTAAAACCTAATTTTTTGTCATCCTGCTTTAGGATCTCATCCTTTATAATAAACTTGTTCAGAAACTAAATTAGGAATGACTTGCGGTGTCTTTTTTGTGTAAAAATATAGTTGTGCCAAAAAGTATTCGTGACCATGCGCCTTTGGCTAATGTTATATTCATGTCAATACTGCTAGTAAAGCCTTGAAAAATACTCATTTTTACCCTGACACGGCAATCAAAAATCCACTCACAATCCACCTAATTTAGTTTCTGAACAAGTCTATTAAAATAAAAGCATAAAAAATTCATTAACAAAATTAAAACTTTCTTAATCAAAACGCTTTACAAATGCATTTAATATATTGTATAATACTCTAATTATACTTGACTAGATTACATAAACTATTATATAAATAGGAGAGTAAAAATCTATGAAGAAAAAACTTTTTTGTATCATTTGTGTTCTTTTCATGATTACATTGCCTTTTTTAGCGGCATCAGATTGTGATAATAACCCTGATACTTTCACTGTGCAGTTTATTGTCAATGAAGAAGACGTCACTGCACCAGATGATATGACGGTTGAGGTGGGGGACTCATTCATCCTTCCTACAATTACTCGTAATAATTATAGACTTTATTGGAGAATATACGGGGCTACTGCTGGGTCACCTCGTGCAGCAGGCGGACAAATGCCATATACTGCTCATAATACTATAGCGGGCGGTACGCTTAGGCTGCAGGCATCTTTTGAAGAGATTCCATTAAATGAGCAAGAATTAATGCAAGCGTTTGTTGTTGAGATAAATGGTTTGATTGCGGGATTAAACGCAATGGCTGAAACTGAATTAATTGCTGGAATTATCACAATTAACGGGCGCATAAGTTCATGGAATGGTATAACACCTGTTGGTTTAAACACTGACCAAATAGCTAATCAAACAAATAGAGCAAGAGATTTATTTGTTGCAAGAATCAATGGTTTAATCACAACTTTAACAAACAATGCAAGTTTAACTTATCAGCAAGTAGGCATAAGCATTGGTGCGATTGATGCATATGTTAACGCATGGCCTTTTGCTGGTGTTGCATTAACAGGGTTAAATACTGATGGATTGGCAACTCAAAGAACAAGGCACATGAATTTGTTTGTAGAAGACATAAATGCATTGATTGATGAATTAGAAGACATAACAGACCATCTTGATGATTTGATTGAAGCAATTACAACTATTCAAACCAGAATATCAGGCTGGAGTGGCGTTACGCTAGCTAATGTTAATAATGCTGAACTAAGTACTCAAATACAAAGAAGAAATGATTGGATTGAGCTAAGAGACATGCAAAATTTTGTAATAGAAATCAATCAGCTTATTTTAGAGTTAGATGATATGAATGTTTTATTTAATTTAAGGCGTGCTATTAATAATATTGAAGGTATGATTGAAGATTGGGATGGATTGACACCTGTTGGAATAAATTTTAATGGATTAACTGCTGCTGAGCAAAAAGTAGAAGGGTTAGAGGCTGAACAAGGGGATATGGTAGAAAGGGCGAATGAAATTATTGAGCAAATCAGAGGATTTAACATTGTATTACCTGATATGCAAATTATTGCAGATCATAGAATAGTTACAATTAGCGTGGCGGTGCTGGCTGTTCCTCAAATCAGAGTATGGGGCAATTTAATTCACAGGACAGACATAGTTGTGCATGCAAGTTTATTAGAGGCACAAGCTTTAGCAGCAACTCAAGCAAACACTTATAGATATCTTTATACTACTATTCATTCTGCAGGTGCGACAGGTGCGGCATTTAGCCGTTGGTTCTTTGCTGCGTTGGTTGAGCATGGTGCACCTGGCAGTATATTAAATGAACAGGGTGCAATAGACCAGCAGTTTTTAGCTCAAAGAGTTAGAATAATAGCAGAAATCAACAATCATTTAGACAGAGACAGAACAGGGCATCCAGAGTTTATCTATTCACAAGGCGGGGCAATAATATTTGATTCTCATGCCGAGCCGCATAGATTGATTTTGCAAATTGGCAGTACTTGACCGTGCCGTCGTTTAGACGGGATTGCCGCGGCGTGGCAAACGGAACCAAGATTTAATATTGTAGGATTTATAGCAATTTATGCAAATGAAGGTTGGGCAAGGGCATCAACCAGTGCACCTGGTATGCTTTTTACTCCGGGAATAACGGGTAATACTATGCATTTAAGCAGAAACCTAGCAACAGCAAGACAGTATGTAGACAACATAGCCTTTTTTGCAGAACCAGTTAGAATAGAAGAAATTTTAGTAGCATATTTAAACGGAGATCCAATTGCGCCCAGACCGTTTTTAAATTCGGTGCAAAGATTAAGAGCAACGCAAATTAGATCGGCTTTCTTTTTAAGAACAGGAGTTGAATTTGATATAGTTAATCGTCCAGCATTTGGACCTAGAACTTATTATTGGGTTAATCCTGATATGGAGCGTTCTCTTTGGTTTAGAAATTTGCAAGCAACGGAAACTCAAATCACTAATTTAGATTTCTTTACAATGCTTGCGTTTTCATGTGTATCAGCAGCAGAAAATTATATCAAGGCTGAGGGATATTGGGCAGAGTTTACTCCAGCCGTTGGTGAATACCTAAGAAGGACTGGTTACAAGGTTTTCAGGGATGGAACATTTGTATTCCTTTTATCCGACAACATGTATAATGATTTAAGGTTTGTGCTTGATAATCATGTAGCTCCATCAGAGGCATGTCCAGGGTGCGGCACATGGATAGGTGAGCCGCCGCCGGCAGACGACGGGGATGATGACTAAGCTTTAACTGCTTAATAAATTTGACAAAAAAACACCATTTCAAAATTAAATTGAAATGGTGTTTTTTCTTTAATATCATTGAGGAAATATGCTTTTAGGTGGATTGCTTGGTGCAGAATTCTTTCTATAAGGATGAGATTCTGAGCGAAGTTCAAGTCATGACATAAAACTAAATTTGTCATTCTGTCAAGAATCCCATCATTAAAAAATTCTAATAAAAAGGAAATAGATGCTTTGCAGCATGACATAAAATTAAAATTGTTCACTAAATGTAAAAATTACTCCGCTTTAAATCTAAAATTTGTCATCCTGTAAAGATTTCATCCTTATGACATAAGTTGAATTAGCGGGGCAGGAAAGAAGTTTAAAGAAGAGATTTTAAAGCAGGATGACAAAAATAAATATAGAACAAGTAATATAGAAACCATGATAGCATTCTTCTTTTTTATGTATCATTATGCCCTAAAGACACTTTTGTTCAAATATTTAAAACTTTTTTAACCAAAGTACTTTACAAATGCATTTATTATATGGTATAATATTTTAATTGTCTTAACTATACACAAACTACTATAGTTAAGACTCATCTTATCACTACACATACATTTCGTGATTGGAGTGTCCAAAGGGATAAATATTACAATGTAAAGAATAAAGAAAAGATGCTTAGCATCATGACATAAGTTTAAATGGACTGTTAAATGCAGAAGCTATTCCGCTTAAAATTAGATTTGTCATCTTGAGCGTAAGCGAAAGATCTCAGCCGTTAAAAATTGTTCCGCATTATGTATACCTCAAGGAGTATTGGTGGGTCTAGCGTGCCTAAAGCATCTCTTCTTTATAAAAGAGATATTTATGATTTTAGAATAAGGAGGGATAAATCCATGAGGAAAAAACTTTTTAGTATAGTGTTAATTCTTTGTATGATGGCACTTGTATTTTTTGCAATAGCAAGTTGTGAAGATGTTAAAGATACTTTTACAGTAGAGTTTACTGTTGGTATACCAGGTTTAGAAGTACCCGAAGATAGGATAGTTGAAGCGGGGCAAGCATTTATATTGCCAAACATTAATCGTGAGGACTATAATCTTTATTGGAGAATATTTGGCATAGGTGCTGGTGTTAGACGTGCCGCAGGTGCACAAATGCCATTTAATGCTCATAATACGATAGCGGGCGGTATTCTTAGGATGGAGGCAATTTTTATATTGATTCCTCTTAGTGACCAAGAGGCAATGCAAAGATTTGTCATACAGATTAATGGATTAATTGATGATCTTGGTGCTATGAATGAAAGAGAGCTTAATAATTCAATTAATGTAATCAACAATCGCCTGTCTAATTGGGCAGGAATAGCTTTGGTTGGTATAAATCATGCCGAGTTAAGTTTACAAACCAATAGAAACAGAGATTTATTTGTGGCAAGAATAAATGCTTTAATCGTGAATTTAGCCAATGATGATAGTTTAGATACTGAGGCTGTGGGTATAAGATTAGATGAAATTAATGTGTACACCCTAGGCTGGGGTACAGAAATACCGCTAACAGGATTAAATGTAAATGAATTAATGAATCAAAGAAATAGGCATATGAATATGTTTGTGTCAGATATTAATGCATTGATTTATGAATTAAAAGACATAACAGACCATTTAGATGACTTAATTAAGAATATAGAGCATATTCAGGCAAGCAAGATAAATTGGGTTGGAGCGCCGCTATTAGGTATTAATGCAACTGAATTAAGTGAACAAATACAAAGAAGAAACGATTGGTCAGATTTAATAGATATGCAGAATTTTGTCATTGAAATAAATGATTTAATTATGGCATTATCTAATATGGAGTATCTTTTCAATTTAAGACGTGCTCTTAATTATATTGATGGCAGAATAGACTCATGGCAAGGGATTATGCCTATTGGTTTAAACCTTGATGAAATCATCGCTGCTGAGCAAACAGCAAAAGAACTAGAAAATACTGATCAAGGACCTATGACAAAAACGGCACTGGATATTCTTTATCAAATTACGCAAACAGGTATTCATAGCGGACTGACAAATATGCAAAATATGCGGATTTGGGCAACAGACTATATGGCTGAAATAATTATATCTGATTTTCATATTCCTCAATTAGTATTGTGGGGAATAAATATTTCAAGAACGCAAATTAGAGTGCATGCAAGTTTGTCTAAAGCCCAAGCTTTTTTAAGCGCTACCCCAAACACATATATATACGGAAACACAACTATTACATCCGTACATGGGTTTAGCCGCTGGTATTTTGCAACTTTAGTAGAGCATGGTGCACCAGGCAGGATGACGGACGAGCAAAACATATTTAAACAGCAGTTTTTAGACCAAAGAGACGGTATATCTAGTGAAATAAACAGACACCTTAATAGAGATACCATAAACACAGGTTTTATTTATGGTATAACAGAACCGCTGATTAGCAACAATATGCCAGAGCCGTTTAGGCTTGTTATGCAAATAGGCAGCGCATGTCCTGGCCGCCGCATAGACGGAATCGGCGGCACATGGCAAAGCGAGACAAGATTAACCGTTGTTGGTTTTGTAGTAATTTTGGCTAATGAGGGATGGGCAAGTGCATTTGTTAATGCTCCTCCGCAGTTTTTTATGAAAGGCATGATGGGCAGCCAAGTGAGAATGGGTATGCATAGTGAGACAGCAAGGCGAAGCATAGGAAACATTGCATTTTTTGGAGAGCCTGTTGGATTAGAAGAAATTTTAACTGCTTATTTAAATGGTGACCCAATTAATCCAAGACCATTTTTATCACAAGAGCAAAGAGCAAGAAGTGACAGTATCAGAAGAGGGCTTCATGCAAGAATAGATTATCAACTATCACATGATTGGGTGGCGCCAGACATAGAAATTTCTATGATGACAAGAATTGTGGTAGTTGATGAATTAACAGCACCTGTTGTAGATGTGATAGCTATATTTGCTTTATCATGTTTGACGGCAGCGCAAAATTTTTATAATGCTGAAAGGTATTGGGCAGAGTTTACACCGCAAATGCAAACTTTTTTATCAAATAATGGGTATGAAGTGTTTATTGACGGGACATTTATATTCTTTTCAAGTTTAGACATATATGATGACTTAAGGTATGTTGTTGATAATTATGTGACATTTTAGGCTGGCAGATATTCTTGCTAGGAAAAAAGTACACTTAAATTACCTATGGCAAAAACCAGTATTTTGAGGCATATATTAAAAACTATTGACAAATAAAAAAAACACTGTTATGATAAATGGCAGTGTTTTTGTTTAGGGGTTTAGCATGCTTAAAGTTAATATGACCAATTCAATACTAGGTGCAATAAACGGCAAAAAAAAGGTGTCTGTTTTTTCTATGCCTTTTTATTCTAGAATGATTGCTTTAAGTGAGGCAGGCAAACTTTTGTATATTTGCCCTGATTTTGTTAGGGCAAAAGAGGCGCTTTTGCAATTTAATTCTATTAAAAATGACGCTGTATATTTGGCGGCTATTCCTGATGTTTTGTATGGAATAAAATCCTCAAAGGAAATTGCGCATGAGAGGTCATTAACTTTATATAGCATTGCAAGCGGAAAAGCATCAAAAATTGTTTGCACCATACAAAGCTTTATGCAGTGGTATATTAAACCTGATGTCATTTTATCAAAAGCTTTTTCTTTAAATAAAAATGACATCATAAACCAAGATGATTTAATATCAAAGCTAATTAATGCAGGATACAAAAGAGTGTCTCAAATAGATGAGCCTGCTCAGTTTTCACTTAAAGGCGACATTTTGGATATTTATATAATAGGGCAAGAACCGATTAGGCTGGATTTTTTTGGTGATGAAATAGAAAGTATAAAAAGCATTGATTTAGATAGCTTTAGAGCAAATGAAGAAATTTCTAGTGTGACGGTTATTCCTTATGATGATGGAGAGTTTAATAAAGATACGCATGTTTCTTTGACGGAGTTTTGCAATTGTATTATAGCTTTTGATGAGGCAAAGCAATGTGTAGATAATTTCAATGTGTTTTTAACAGAGCACAACTCAAGATTTAAGACACTATTGTTAAAGCAGGAAATATCAGCACATATGATTGATGCTTTAAATAAGGATGCATTGAAAATTGATAACCATCCATACTCATTAATTGCGTTAGACAAACAATTATCACAAAATCGTATTTTTAATCCCGATATAGTATTGGACTTAAAAAACCCGGATCTAACAAATTATTCAAAAGACAAAGATGTGCTTATAGCTGACATAAAAATGTGGCAGCGGCAAGGCATAGACATATCCATAATTTTAAACGGCACACAAAAAAAACTTATAAGCGATTTGTTAATTGACAACAACTTATCCACGCATATTATTAAAGATGGCAATCTATATAAGGGCGGCTGTTTTTTTGAAGACAAAACAATCATAATAGGCTATGGAGATTTAACATATAAAAGAAAAACAGACAATGCTGCACATTTTAAGAAAAATAAGAATGCTGTTTTTTTTGAGGCTAAAGTGGGTGAGGCAGTGGTGCATGATGTGCATGGGGTGGGTATATGTCAAGGTTTAGAAAGGCGTAATTTTAATGGAGTAGAAAAAGATTTTTGCATAATTACTTATGAGGGCGGGGACAAACTGTATGTTGCAGTAGAAGCTATGAATCGTTTAAATGCTTATGCAGGCAGCGAGGATACAATAAAATTAAACAAAATAGGCGGGGCTGATTTTGCAAGGCAAAAAGAAAAAGTTAAAAAATCTATTAAGGAATTTTCTTTAGATTTAAAAGCCCTCTATGCAAAAAGAGAAAATGCAAAAGGACATAGATATGATCCGTCAAATGCTTTAATTCGTGAATTTGAACAAGATTTTCCGTTTGATGAGACTTCTTGTCAGTTATTGGCAATTGAAGAGGGTTTAAATGATTTAATTCAAGGCAAAATAATGGATAGGCTGCTATGCGGGGATGTGGGATATGGAAAAACAGAGGTTGCTATGAGATTAATGTATAAAGTTGTGTTAGAAAATAAGCAAGCAGCATTTATATCTCCTACTACCATACTAGCTAAGCAGCACTTTAATTCACTAAAAAAACGTATGGAAAAGCACGGAGTAAGCATAGGATCGCTCACTCGCTTTGACAGCCCGTCAGACATAAAAAAAACAATCGGCGGATTAAAAAATGGTACAATTGACATAGTTTGCGGCACGCATAGGATATTGTCAAAAGACATTGAGTTTAAAAGCTTAGGGCTGTTGGTGCTAGATGAAGAACAGCGCTTTGGAGTAGCAGATAAAGATAAAATAAAAACTTTAAAAAATGATGTTAATGTACTGTCACTTTCTGCTACTCCTATTCCTCGTACGCTGCATATGTCTATGAGCGGAATAAGAGATATATCCACACTAGATACTCCGCCTAGGGGGCGTATCCCAATTTCTACTCATGTGGCAGAGTATACAGAAAGCTTGGTTTTTGATGCTGTCACAAGAGAGATAGGCAGAGGCGGACAAGCGTTTATTGTGTATAATAGAGTAGAAAAAATTGACACGTTTGCGGCTAGTGTGACTGCAATTTTGCCCAAAATAAAAATAGCTGTGGCACATGGGCAGATGAAAGAGAGCATATTAGAGGATACTATTAATCGCTTTATTTTAGGAGAGATTGATGTATTGATAGCATCTACTATAATAGAAAACGGGATAGATATGCCCAATGCTAATACAATGATTATTGTGGATGCTGATAGGTTGGGGTTGTCACAACTGTATCAATTAAGAGGGAGAATAGGTCGTAGTGACCGTCTAGCGTTTGCATTTTTTACTTTTGATGGGTCTAAAGTTTTGACAGAAAATGCTTATAAAAGGCTAGATGCTATTGCAGGTTATACTGATTTGGGGGCAGGCTTTAAATTAGCGATGAGAGATTTAGAAATAAGAGGGGCAGGCAATATATTGGGCAGAGAGCAAAGCGGACACATGCAAAGAGTGGGCTATGACATGTATCTAAAGCTGATTGACGAAACGATGAGTGAGCTTGGCGGCAAGGTGACGCAAAATAAAACCGAGGCAAAAATAAATACGGACTTCAGTGCGATTATTGGGTCAGATTATATAGAGGATATACAAGTTAGGATGAGAGAGTATAAAAGGATAGCTGAAATTGATGATGAAGAACTAGCGGCAAGTGAATTAGATAGGCTAAAAGAAATTTATGGCAATGTACCTAAGGAAGTGAGAAACTTAGTGTATGTATCATTTATTAAAAACTTAGCAGAAAATAAGGGTGCAAGTGCAGTTAGTTTAAATAAACAAAAGATGAGTATTAAATTTAATAATAAAATAGATATTGAATTAATAAAAAAAGCTGTTGAATTAGGTTTTGAATTTAATTCAAATGACAATACTTTATTTATTAAATCTAGTCAAGAATCATTGCGCAAAGTGATGAGATTATTAGGAGCATGATACAGTAATGATAAAATTCTTAATAGAATGATAAACTATAAAAAATTCTGCATTTTAAAAATATGAATTATTGGCTAAAAATCGCTTGCAATATGTTTTGTACTATAGTATAATCTAATGTACTGTAAATATTTGTATCTAGATATTTTACAAACATCTAAAAGGAAAAACTATGAAAAAGAAAATTGTTAAATTTATATCTTTTGCTATTGCATTGGTCATAAGCACACTAGGTGTCGTTTTTTCGGCAACAGGCTGCGGACTTATAGTTAGAGATTATGCAAGGGCAAACGCACGTACAATTACAACCATTTCTGAATTCACTCAAAATGTTTATATAAATAGACGAGCAGTTTTAAGGGCAGACGGCTCACATGCTTTTTTAGAGTTTACTGAATTTGGTGCGGATGATCGTGCTATCAAAGCAAGAGAAGTCACACAGTTTGGTGACCCTGTTTATCCAGAAGTTGTCTTTGATATTTTTACAGGACAGCAAATTAACCTGTTAAATGACCCAAGTCTGCCTAGGTGGCCAACTCCTTTATTGCAGCAAGAAAACAGAGATCGTATTTTTGCATTTGAAAGAGATGCGCACGGCAATATGCTAAGGACAAGCTTAGAGCAAAGAGCGGCAGCAACATTAAGAGAAGAAATTATTCCTATAGAGTTTACTTCGCCTCAAATCAGAATTTATCAAGCGCAATTGGTTAATCATTTTCATCAATTTGCAGGTCAATTTTTAAACCAAGGCATGACTGTTGAAGAAGCGGTTGACCAAATCATGGGCATATTAATTAATCAAGAGTTAGTAATCATTGAAGCAGACAAGCATTTTTTTGTAGGAAATTTATATTGGACTGAAGAGGATGTTGACCACATTCAAAGGTCAGTGTATGCGACAATTGATGCGCAAATCTTGCGTCATATGAATATCATTTTAGAGCGCAATGGATTGCCGCACTTGCTTACTCCTAATCCTGCTCCGCCAGAAGGGTCACAGCCGTCACTTCCTACTAGACCAGAGCCTGAAGAAGAGAGAGTCATATCACCAAGAATCCATTCAAACAGAGATCGAAATGCTCAAGGATATGATTTACATGATAATGGTACTCCTATTATTAGAAGTGAATACCGTTGGCAGGATGGCTGGTATTTGAATGATTCATGGTTTTTGCATGGAGATTGGGACCCTTATTTTACAAGAATAAACGGGCAATATGTCGGTGCATTTGAGGCTAATCCTAATTATATAGCAGGTTTTCCTGGTATGCATGGTGATGCTGACAGAAGATCATTATCAAGAGAGGCATTAAATGCATTTTTAGAAGAAATGCTTGACAGTGCACAGCATATAATTGGGTTGTCTGATTATAATGTCAATATGGACGATAGACAGCGTGGGTATATAGCAACATTGGCTGAAGAGGCAGAATTTTTAAGACATGTGCGTGACACTAAAGGTATTGAGTTTATTTATCCATTAATGGGCAACACTCTTACTTTCAAGCTTTTAGTCGGGGCACAAAGTATCCAACAATCAAAGCTGGAAAAATTGCAAGTTTATGTGACTAATATTGTTCAGGTTAATGATAATGATATAGTAAGCGAGTATCAAAACCGCCTGCAAAATCAACGTCTTAGATTTGGCGGAATAAATAATATTCCTGTTAATAGACATGGTTTTTCAGCGGCAATTGATGCAGGTGAGTTGATATTGTGGACTCCTACAAACAGATATCTATGGGTTAAGCACATTTTGTTGCCTTTTGGTGACGCTGAAGAAGCTAGGTTAGAGAATTTTGACAGACGCAATAGACATTTGCCAGAAGCAATCAGAAGGGCAAGAAGAGAAGAATATAGGGCACAATTAGCGGCGGAAATGAATGTGTATAGAAACATAGACGGTGAAAGAGATTTTGCTAGACCATTTAGGTCAAATGATGTGGTGGCATATATTTATGATAATATGAGACATCATAGAAATAATCCGCAAATGGCTGAGGAAACTTTTCATGATTTGATTTTTGATTGGAATAATGATCCAGGAATTTTTAATAATAGAATAGGGTATCGAGTTATCTACAGATTGGCTAATGATGATACAGAGCAATATATGCAAGAATTTGCTGATGCTGCAAGAGAGTTTAGGACAAGGAGGTTTGGGTTAGGGCAGCTATTGACTGATGAAAATGGTGCGCCGCAGCTTGCTATTACTGACTTTGGTATTCATATTATGTTTTATGCCGCTGATCCGTTCTATTTTAATAATCAAGGAGAGTGGGCGCATGGTGTAAAAACGTTATCTTTAAATTGCTATACTACTCCAGGCAGGCATGAGAGCGTAAGAGATGTTATAAGAAGAGAATTATTAGAACAAAGAAGAAATGCTTTTTATGCTAACTGGGAAGCAGATTATATTGTTAGGATGCGCAGACGCAGACTTAATGAGGACACGATGCTAGTTTTAATTGATAATAGGTCTATTGATGATTTGACACAAAGATGGCATCAAGAGATTTTTGGAAGATAACAATATTAGTTATTAGAAAATAAAAAAACGGTTAAACACAAATTTTGTTTGTGATTAGCCGTTTTGTTTTAAAAAACTATGAATTGAGTGTTTGCATTCTATTTTCTTAAACAACTGTTAGTTTTTTCAATTAATTTATATAGGAAAACTAGTTCGGCGGTGAGTGAACAAGCGCAACCAAACATATAGCTGTCATTCTGGGGATGAAGTCTATTGGCACGAAAACCTCTTGGGTGGTCTACATGATGCGATACATATTTTTTTAACGGATGAGATCTTTCGGCTTTGCTCAAGATGACAAAATTTAAGTTATGTCATGACTTGAGCAGAGTGCAAAGCACGAAGCCGAAGAATCTTAGCATTATTGTTGTATCGCAATATGTATCCCTCTTGGTACGGGGTTTACGGGATGACTAAATTTTAGATTTTAAGCGGAGCAGTAAAAGCGTTTAATGTATAATTTTTAAATCTATATCATGCTGTGTGAATGTTTATAGTGCGAAAATATAATAAGTTGATGAGATTCTTCGCTTTATGATTGGCGTGCAAGAGGTTTTCGTGCCAATGGACTTCATCCCCAGAATGACATAAAATAAAAATTGTCATCATGGCATAAAGCTAAATTTGGCATTCTGAGCGCAGCGAAAAATCTCATTCTTACAAAATACCTTATATAAACCATCTGCAAGCATTTCTTCGTTACCGAAGAATGAAGTATTATTTTATGGGTGCTCTCTTGAAAGATAACATAATACGGTACTCACTTTCTATACAAGTATAAGTAAGCAACAATTTTTTGCGGGCTTAAACTTATATTCTATGACTTTAATTAAGACTTGCAAGAGTGTTATTACTCCGCCAAAAACAAGTGAAGGGACAGCAGAAGAAAAATTAAACATTAAGCCAGACAATATATAAGTGCCTAGCGGGACATGAATAGGAAACAGCGGAAACAAATAAAACGATAAAATATCTATGATAACAGAATAAACTAAGATGGCTGCTCCGTTTAATAGTTGAAAGTTAAATTTTCTTAACAGGGTTGTCAAAATAAAAATGGCAGCTATATTTACTATGAAAAACGCAGTGTTTTGTGACGCTATTAACATGGTGATAAAAAGGACAGTCAAAAAAACTATCCTAATAGCCCGATTTTTTTGTGATGCGCCAAATAATAAAAGTCCCGACATTGACTTTATCCTCCTATAAGCACAAAAGATATAACATCATTATTGCTTACTCTTTGTTGTCTAATTCCCAAGCCTGCCATTTGTCCGTTAATTTCAAATGCCCACCACTGTTGATATACTTCCCACACCGCAGTGATTCCATAAATAGTAGTAATAAAGCCTGCGTCAAGCTGGGATTGAGGGATATTTAAAATGTCATTATTGATAATTAAAATATCTAATACCAAATTAGAATCATAATTTTGAGAAGCGATAGTTAAAACTGTTTGATCATTTGAACCGACAATAATGATAGTAATATTTTGCACCGAATTATCTGTTTGCTGACCAGGGGAGTCATCATTTTCACAGTGATTAAAGCCTAAAAGAGTGAAAATCATCAGTAAAGCAGATAATGTTAATGCAAGTGATAGTATTTTTAATTTCTTGTGTTTCACAATTTTTATCCTTAATAATAATTTTTTAAGATGAGATGCTAAAGGAATAATGAAGGGATTCTTAATACAGAATGAAAAGAATAAAGAAGAAATTCATTGTGAGGACAAGTCTTACAGGATGACAAAAATTAAAGCTGTTGACTAAATCTAAAAAACTATTCCGCTTAAAAATCTAATTTTATGTCATTCTGTAAAGGAGTTCTTTTTTCAATAAAACATGTTAGCTTGTATATTTCACAAGATGAGATTAGGGGGTTTCGATTGCTTAAAACAAAGCATCTTATTAAATCTTAAATTAGTAGATTACTCTGACCTAAGGGCTTTAACAGGGTCTTTTTTAGCTGCAGATCTTGATGGCATAGCACCTGCCACTACAGTCAGCAATACACTTATGCCTATCATGATTGCTGCTACCCAAATAGGAAGCGATGCAATAGTGATTCCTGCTAATGCTCGTACAATCAAATTGATAAATAATGACAGCATATAAGTGATTATAATTCCAAATAAACCTGACGTAAATCCTAAAATAAATGTTTCCGCCGTAAATAAATTAGATACATCTTTTTTTCTTCCGCCAAGTGACCGTATTACCCCGATTTCTTTTATTCTTTCCATGACCGATACATATGTTAGAATTCCTATCATGACAGATGATACCACTAGGCTAAGTGCAGTAAACGACACTAAAGCTATAGTAATAATTTGAATTAGCTGACTAACCATACCCATAATGAATGATAGCATATCAGTATGTTGCACTCTGTCTCTGTCACTAGGTCTAAGTGTGACAGTAGACCCGTCGGCAAAATTTAAAATTATATCATCACTGCCGTTCCAGCTTCTTAAATATTCAGTCACTAAATCTACTTGGGCAAAACTTGAAGAGAAAATTGATATACTGTTAGGCAGTGCTGTCACATTGCCATTAGCGTCAAAATGAATAACTTGCTTATACACAGGTGCATAGTGCGGCTCATATACATAATCTTGACCGTTCATTACATAATTTCCAGCATCATCAACTACTCTAATATATGCAGGATTACCGTTTCTATCAAGCACCCTTTCATATAAATACTCACCGTCGTCATCTAATTCTCTTATACTTATTCTATATATGTTTCCGCCAAACTGCCGCATGCCTATGTTTGCCATGTTGATGCCTTCCATTGCACCGGCGCCGCCACCGCCCATGCCGCCCATAAATAGCGACATTAAACTGCCGCCGCCGCTGCCTACTAAACTAATCATGATTCCGTCTTGACCGCCATAGCTATAATCTATTACAAAAGGAATAACATTTCCGCTTATTGCAGCAATAGGAAGAGGAAGGCTAGAAGGAAAATTTGGCGGAATGGGTAAATCCATAGACATACCAATAAGAGTATCTGTGTCATTGTCACGCATGAAATTGATAAAATCAGAATTCCAGTTGCGATAAACAATATATTCAGCCAATGCTCTTGTATAAAATACGCCAGCATCCATCATCACAATGCTTACGTCCTCTTTAGGAGACAAAATGCCCACTACTGTTAGTTCTAATCCGTCTGTTGCATTTATATCCATGATAGGATTATATTGAAACGGAATATGCCCAAAATCAGCATCATCATCGTCTGGATCTTCTAAAACATTTATAAATCTAGTAGGAGCACTAAAGATATTGTTGTTTGGCTGCCATACAAATTGTTGGTTTAATAATCTGCTAAAGTCCATTCTGTCAGAAAATAAATCTTCGTTAAAGTTAGGGTCATCTGTTATGCCGTGAACAATATTGATAAATTCATCTTGGTCAAACACACCCAGTTGTCCTAGCATAATATCTGTTAATACATGGTCTTGGCTTAAGACAATCATTACTTCATTTTTTTGTGTGGCTATACCGTCATGGTTGGGGGCGGTTGCAACTATATCAAATTGAGATAATAAATATTCTCTGGCAGTATCAGTTGAAAAGTCTGGTGATTGTCTGATAGGGTTGCCCATCATGCCAAGTAAGTCTGCAAAGTCGCTAAAGCCTGGGATGTTTTGCAAGACAGCTGCATATGTTGCAAGTATGCCAGCTAATGAAGTATGTCTTTCATTAAAACTATTAAAAAAGCTATAAGTAGTATTTAAGCCATAATTAAAGTGCATCGCACTAAAATAGTGTTCTGGCATTTGATTAAGGAACTGAATATAACTACGGTCAATGCGGTTTTGTACAAAGATATCATCTGATGTTTCAATCATTTCATAAAGGTTTGCAATGACTGCTTCAATGTTTAAAAAATCTTGTCTGTCAAAGCTGATGATTTCGTCCGGTGTCATTAGGTTTGTCATTGCGTCTATATCAAATCCTGTTTGGTTGACTTGTATTGGGTTGCCTGCAAGCATATCATGCTGCATGTCTGTGATAAAATTTTGCACACCAAATGAGATTGCTAATACTAGTGAAACGCCGATTATGCCTATAGCGGACGCAACTGCCATAACTATAGTGCGGGCTTTTTTTGTGAATAAGTTTGATAAAGACAACCTAAATGCAGTAAAGAACGACATTTTTGCTTTTTCTTTTTTTATGGCGGTTTTTGCTGATTCTGTATAGACTGACGGGACATCATTGCTTTGAGTAATAATTATATTATCATCAGCTGCAATTTTTTCATTATGTATTGTCTCTTGAGCTGCTAGTTCTTCTTCACTCATAGGATTGCTGTCCGACAGCAATAATCCGTCTAATAAATGAATAATTCTAGTAGAATAGTGATTGGCAAGCTCAGGATTATGCGTAACCATAATGACCAATCTTTCTTTTGATATTTCCTTAATTAAATCCATGACCTGCCTAGAGGTTTCAGTGTCAAGTGCACCAGTAGGCTCGTCTGCCAGCAAAATTTCAGGATCATTAACTAATGCCCTGGCGATAGCAACTCGCTGGCATTGCCCGCCTGATAGTTGATTAGGTTTTTTATGTGTTTGGTCGGCTAAGCCCACTTTAACAAGTGCCGCTTTTGCTTTTTCACGTCTGGTTGTTTTGTCTACGCCGGCAATAGTGAGTGCAAGTTCAACATTTGCTAAGACAGTTTGGTGAGGTATTAGGTTGTAGCTTTGAAATACAAAACCTATACGATGGTTGCGATAAACATCCCAATCGCTGCTTTTAAAATCCTTTGTTGAGCGGCCGTTTATTTTTAGGTCACCATCTGTTAATTTGTCTAAACCGCCAATAATGTTTAGCATAGTAGTTTTTCCGCAGCCTGACGGACCTAGAATAGAAACAAATTCAGAATTTCTAAAATTAATAGATACACCCTTTAAAGCGTGTACAATCATAGATGAAGTAGGGTAATCTTTTTTGATATTGTCTAGTTTTAACATGTTGTTTTCTCCTTGTTTTTTGGGATAGATGGTAGGGGTCTATTGAGTATTTAGATTTAGCGGCAATATCGGGTTTAATTAATTATATTAAGAACAACAAGCAGAATTTAATTACCCTTTATTTAAAAACCAGTTCACTCATTTTTTTAGTGATTCTTATGTATTCTTTTGCATCGTCCTCTCCTAGTTTTTGCAAAAGAGAAGAAAACCTTTCAACAAACATGCTCATTGTTGTTTTTGTTGTGTTAATGCCTTTGTTTGTTAGACTAACTATGATTTTTCGTCTGTCGTTTGTGTCGATTTTTCTTTTGATAAGTTCCTTGCTTTCTAAATCATTTAGAGCAGCAGCAACTCTTGCTGATGTGACTCCCATTGCCCAAGCTAGGTCGGATGGAGCAGCCTCGCCTTTTTCTAAAAGATAATACAATAAAAGAGTTTCTCCGCCAATTTTTTCACTTAAAGCAGGCTCTTTGCCTATTCTTGATTCAATTAGGCTTTGAATTAATTCGTTTGCTAACTCAGTATAGTTGACGGTCACTTTAAATTTCTCCCCTTTTTGAAATAATACCTAACAGTGTTAGTAGTTTAACAGCGTTAGGTATTTATGTCAAATGATTTTATGGGGGATTTCAAAATAATTTTTAAAGCTAGACGTCATCAAGATTAATAGCGTATTGTATTAATTATTTTACTACTTCAAAAGAAACCAGTTCTACATCATTAGATAAATGATGATCTTTGACACATTCATCGTGGCATAATGCAGTTGATAAATATTTTTTGCTATTATCAGAGAAAAGTGTGACTGTACTATAATCATCATTGCCTGATTCTAATATCAATTTTAATGCGCCTAAAAAGTTTGCTCCTGATGAGATTCCTACTCCTAAACCTAATTTAGCAGACAATTTTTTAGCCATGCAAATACTGTCTCCGTCGTCTACTGCGATAATGCTGTCAAGTTCATTTAAACGCACAATTGATGGAATAAATTCATCCGAGATACCCTCAATCCTGTGTGACCCAACCTTATGACCTGTAGACAAAGTAGGAGACGAAGCGGGTTCTAATGGGTGACATTTTATACCTTTTGGCTTAAAATATTTTGCTAATCCCATCACGGTGCCGCCTGTGCCTACACCTGCTATTATGGCGTCAAGCTTAATATTAAACTCTTTCAGTTGCCGCTCAATCTCAGGTGCGGTAGTAGAAAAGTGTGCATCAGTATTATCTTCATTATCAAATTGCAAAGGACAAAACACATTGCCTTGTTTAGAAAACTCTTCTGCCATTTTTAATGCGCCTCTAAATCCGCCGTCTGCTTTTGAAACCAGCCTTAACTCTGCCCCATATAATTTCATCAATCCTTGGCGCTCTTTAGATAACCAATCTGGCATGTATATCACTACTTTATGCCCTAGATAAGCGCCTAATGCGCAAAAAGATATGCCAGTGTTTCCGCTGGTCACTTCTGTTATGATGTCACCTTCTTTAATAGTTTTAGCTTTATAAGCTTTTTTTAAAATATTAAGAGCTATTCTGTCTTTTATAGAACCAGAAAAATTATAGCTTTCAGCCTTAGCAAATATTTTTAAAAGTTTGCCTTTATATTTAAATGTGATTTTAAATAAAGGGGTGTTTCCGATTAATGTTTCTAAAATAGCAAATTTGTTTTTCATAAGTAATGATTCCTTCTTTATCTTCTTGTTTTTGTAATAGCGCTAATTCTTGTGCCAAACATGATAGCTAATGTGGTTTTAATTATTTCAGGGATAATGAACGGTATTAATGCTATTTCTATTGCTGTGTTTAAATCACGCCCTAATATTTGCATAAACCAAAGTACACCTATGGTGAAGATAATTAATTGACCTATAAATAGCCCTATTAATAGTTTCACATAATATACAGTTTTATTTGCATTTGGTTTTGACAATAGCCCAATGGCAATAGTGGCAGGCAAGAATCCTAATATAAACCCGCCAGTAGGTCCTAAAATGACAGAAAGCCCGCCGCTAAAGCCAGCAAATACTGGCAACCCTATTGTACCCATGGCTATGTAGACTGCTATGCATATGCCGCCTTTAATCGGTCCGAAGATAATCCCTGTCAGCATAACTGCTAGTGTCTGCAGGGTAAATGGTACGCCTAAAGGCAGGGGCATAGAAATTTGAGCCAGCACAACAATAATAGCAATCATTACTGCAATTTGTGTTATGTCTTTGGTAGAAATTTTTTGCCTTTGCTTAATCATAAAAATATTATATCATATTAGAAAAAGTTTTGTAAAATAATTTTATGTGATATAATGAAAATTATGAGGATGAAACATTTTCAAAAATTAGAGTCAACCAACTTAACAGCCAAAGAGATGATTAAAAATGAGGAGGCAAAGCATGGTGATGTGATTGTGGCTAGCATGCAAACAGGAGGAAGAGGAACCAATGGGAGAAGCTTTTTTTCTCCTAAGGGCGGACTTTATATGAGTATTGTGCTTGATAATAAACGTGAAAATAGCAGTGGATTAATGGCTCTAGCGGCAATAAGTGTATGCAAAGGAATAGAAAAATTTACAAACAAAAAACCCATGATTAAATGGGTTAATGATATACTGATTCGATGTGCAGACATAGCACCAATTAATGTCGTAAATATGGACAGGCATCTGTCGCCTAGCTTTAAAAAAGCAGGCGGTATTTTGGTAGAGATGGCAGGGGATAAATTTATTGTGGGGATAGGCATTAATTTTTTTGAAGGAGAGTATGGCAGTGAGTTAAAAGATATTGCATGCGGGATTGGTCAGCAAGTGGATAAAGATGAGTTTTTAAAGTGTATAGCCAGCAGTATAATTAATAATAGTTTAGGCGATAAAGAGATATTTTGTGATTATAAAAATAGGCTTTTAGGAATAGGGCAAGAAGTTTATGTTGATGGAGTTAAAGGTTTCATGCAAGGGATTAATGATGAGGGTGCGCTGCTTTTAAATGTAGGGGATGAGGTTAAAACAATCTATGCAGGGACTTTAAGAGTCTGCACATAAAAACTAGCTCTGTTCAGCAACCTACATGGTCAGATAAAGCATGGATTTTGAATAAAAAAAGCTGTTTTAGATGTGCCATGCAGGGTACTGAACAGGTCTACTAATAAAATCCCGCTGCTTTTAATAATATCTCAAACCTAGTACTTTCTGGATTAGACCTAATTATAAATTCAGTTATTGCATTTGCA
>Ga0136643_10003767_pt1 | contig 20576 bp, 12 predicted proteins | sample TergutLab28metaG_FD_96883 | JGI IMG/M metagenome (GOLD analysis project Ga0136643, IMG submission 96883) | Labiotermes labralis P1 segment gut microbial communities from Petit-Saut dam, French Guiana - Lab288 P1 (version 3) (version 3) | ecosystem: Host-associated > Arthropoda: Insects >...
CACAAATATTTTTAAAAAATTCTATTTTTGAGGCTTTGTTATTTTTTTTATTTTTTTTGGTGGGTGTGGGTTTTTGTTTTGGAGGGTGGGGGGGGGGGGGGCGAACGCGCACTAAGAACGATAATTAGTATCGGGTCAATCCATTTCGCGGCTGAACCGGGCATGGCTGGTTGCAGTCCACAGTGGAAGGATATGCAGGCCTCAACATGAAAAGCAAAAGCAGGCCATACAGTCCCTGACCTTAAGTCTGTCACGTAATGCACGCTTCATCAAATTATCGTACAAGGCTTAGACAATAACCTAATGAAACCTAAATAAAATCGGCCACACTGCAGTCGACGAACTGTGTGCTACCTCAGTCCTTGCGTCCCAAAACTACCACCCGCAGAAACTGTTACGCTGTAATGACCCTACTCAAACACTTCACTGCATGGAAACTCCGATTAAATACCCCCACCCCTGGACCCTATTCAAATCCACGACACCTTTGTAACATGGGCCTCTGCAGTACGCTATTTAGGCCTTGTGCTACACTCGTAACTTCTCTACACCCAGCACTTGCACACCGTCGCCAACAAAGCCACAGGCGTTCACTGTAACAACTTCCCGAGATTCATCCTTCGTCCAGTTCAACAAGTTAACAAGTTAACCCTCTACTGTCTGCAGTTCCACTCGTCCAACTACCTCAAATTCCCAATTATCCAATCTAAGTGTCTCCGAGTCACAGGTAATTATGCAAGATGCACTCCCACTTCCCACTTGCACGACACTCTATAAACATTGAGCCCATCCCAGTTACCATCCACCGACTTACCCCCTGGTCCAACAGATCTGTAATTATACTCTAGCCGACCTGATTACTGCGTATGGTACAAGAAATACAAACATAAACCACCGAAGCACATTGGCTCACCGATAGTCGCATGTTTTTTTTAGACCTTTTCACTGCTGTTATTTATATTCACTTTTAATTCACTTTTGCCATTCTATAAACATAAGCTTCGGACAGACCAATCTACAGAGTGCTGGAAGCAGGAATCCGATGACAGAACATAACGTGTTCCGTAGACACGTCCACCATCTTATACGGCGAGAACCCATAACCACGCCTACTGGGTCTACTAATGTTGGATGTCGAACTGCTCACATACGAGACACGAATTGTAATTAACGAAAAAACAACGGAGAAAAAAGAATAAAAAAAGGAAATGTATGCGTACATTCTGAACGGTAATTTTAAAGTTTTGTTAAATGCGGGCAACGAATAAGATGTGTGATTTCAGGCCTCCACTGCGAAGTAGATAAGAACTGCGCTCTTCTGGCCTATTACGCAGCGAGTAGACGTAATTCCTTACCGACGTTTCGGGACAACATATAGGACCCACCAAGAGGCAAGTACTTACCCTTGAAAATGGGGCCGATAGCTGTCCCAAAAGTCGATAAAGAATAACCACTACTCGCTGCGTAATAAGCCAGCAAAGCGCAGTTCTCAACGAATACGATTCCTTCCTTTCACATCCACATCACACCACACTTCGGTGCTCGCCAACACACAGCTTCTCTAGCTTGTGGTTTACCCTACGATGCAGTCGGTATCTCACGGCCGTATGGCGTCGAGAGAAACGATGGGTAACAAACTGGCAAGAATTCGGAAGGAAGCGGTTGTTTCTTAGTCACGGTACTACCACGGACTGCTTGCAGAGCCTGAGGACAACGATAAAAACCACAGTCCGGGGGTGCCAAGGCTACGGCCGAGATTCGAAAAGCACCACCGGGATGCGAGTCTCCATTACAGCTACACCAACCTGTTCGATCTAACACACACGTCTCGGTTTATGTACGACACTCATGGGCCAGCGTACTGCAACAGCTATAGCACCACGACTGCGAAAGCCAAACGTAAAATAAAATACAATTAGGATGGGAAATGCACGAAGAGAATACAACAGTTCCGACTTGCTGGTTCCGTTCCTGCACTTCCAAACAGTGCAAAACTGATTTAAAACCAAACGCTAATCAACGCGACCATTTTAAAGGCGCCTTTCCTCTTCCGACAAAAAACCGCATCTGATATGAAATCGTGTGAAGTCGAACAAAGTCTCAGATTAGGACGCACTTTCTCTAACGGCAAACAAACATCAAATGCATATGCAAATTCATACTACATGTGGATGTGCTTTTAATTCTTGGTTTGCGGTGCGACCGAATTCCTTCGTGCTGTGGCCTATTGTACCAGCTCTTGACAATGGACTAATGAATATGAAGTATTGGTGAACTGATAACTGACAGGAGAAAACCAAACTACCTGGAGAAAAAACTGCCCACTGCCTGACACAATATTAATGAATACTCATTGACATAGACGGATAATCCAAGTATAACCTATGCCGAATGAATGAAGTATTGAGTACTATTATTTATTGTTACTGAACACCGTAGAAAAATTTGACTAGGTCTACTTTATAGAGGCTTCAAAACAGTATCTCACTCCAGCACTAAACTGAAAGAATAACACAGACTTATTTGCAATTCAGTCTATAGGCAAACAATCCTTCCCCTTGTTCGTGGCGTGGGATTTGCACAGAAAAGTGTGTAGATCTTAATGCAAAGTGTTCGATACTTCTGTACGCGTTTCATCAAAACCGAAATAAAGCGATATTTTTTAGCAAGTTCCGTCAGGATTAAACTTCATGGAAATCCGATCTGTGACTGTCCAGTTGTTATAGGCGCAAAGATGGACGCTGCGATTTTAGTCGTCGTTCCGCACGGATGCGAACTCGCTCCATGAGCGAAACTTGCAGCCAACGAAAAACACGCGTGACCCACGAAGAAAATACGAGATGGGGAATGGATGTCGGTGACGCCTCGTGATGCCTGCGGTACACTAAATAACTGGACCCTGTCGTACCTGGTCAGGCAGAACCGTTACTGCGAACAAACCGCACTGACTGGCCGGTCATACCACAGGCCTTGCGTGGAGCCATGTACAGCACACGAGCTGACTGCGTAATTCGCACACTGCGGACATCACAACACTCAATGGAACGTAGAACGGAAGGAATAAAGGCAACATGCTAGTTTTATCACGACTGTATTACAGCGTTCACAAACTGCAAACGTACTCTCCTAGAAGCCGCAGGGCCATTTATGCAAACTAACGAGTCTGTGTAAGATAGGCCTCCTTCCACACTGTCTCGCCAAACTACAACTAAAAGATAAACTTGCGACCTGAAATATACAACAGGAAACAAACCGAGCCATGCATTGATTTATAAAGGATTTCAATGCACCCGTAAATGTAAGAAACAAATCGAATGGCGCAGGAGCCTGTTAAAATAGCGGTCAGCATGAATACATTACAAAGCCCACCCCCTACAAATATACACTATTACCAGGGAACGATTTTAATATACGCTACTTACAAATACATCAGAAATATCAGCAAAAGCGAAGTACGAACTGCAGATCCAACTCACTTGCATTCGAAATCCTTTGAAAGGAATGGAGAGAAGGGCCTAAAAATGGTCGACAAACAAAGAAGTCTCGAATACCCACAATCTTTCTCAGTAAGTCTCGATTCTTCTCTTCCCCACCGATAGACACTGTAACTGTTGTGAAGTCCGACCAATTTCCTTGTGTTAATTATGTGTTATCCTGACCAAGAAGCAAATTTCCGAATCGTGTCGTCAGCAGTTCTCCGAAAGTGGGTTAATCACTTCATTCGTAGCGGTATACCTACAAGTTATTAAAAAAGAAATAAACATAGAGGTAGGAATTACCTTTTAAATCTTAATACCCCTTGCACTAATTTAAATTTTGGTTACTTTAATGTTCTAAGTACATCGATACTGAAATACTTCACCGATGCCACCAATCGCCAGCTTCGTAACGAACGATACACCAGAAGTAAAAATGTACAAAATGCCTTACAAAATAATTGTACCAAAATATGTTCGTTACACTGCACCTCATACCTTGTCATGGCCACCGTTACTAACATTTTCATACCGATCCTTCTCCAACTCTTCGAAGATCCGTGGGGTTGGGTGGGGTGGGGGTGGGGGGAGAGAAACTTCTGGATATTTTCGTTTGATTTCTCTACAATCCGTTGTGGCTGAGAAGTAGATGATATTGGGTGAAAGTAATTATTTTATGTTTCCAGTTTCCCAAAATTCCATCCACCAAATATCGTATTTGGTGAATTATAACACCAACCTCTTACGCACCGAAAGTATTCGAAAATTTACTTCCACCAAAGTTACCAACGTCTGTAATTATGCTCGTCATTGAAGGTTTCGCAGGCGATGGATGCAGGGTCGTGAAAAACGTAAAACCGACGAACTACACTAGCAGGTCACCTACTCCTTAACGCCACGACACAAGTAATTGCTAACGTCCAAGAAAAAAGAACTAATTAAGTAGACCAATAAAACGAAGGTCACGGATTAAATTACATTAGAGTTATATTGGACTCAAGTGGCGACGAGGCGCAATGAATAACAAACCACGTTACCTTCACAACCTCTGATGGAATGCATGGCTATGTTGTTGGCATGATATTTCCCAATTTCGCGCTGAGACCTACGAAAACAAAGGACTCACCCGGGAGAGGAAAACAACGCAAATTCCAAGAATGACGGTAAGCCTAACACTCCTTTTGTGCAATTCACAGCACTACGAGACAGTCGCTTACTGTCCAGCAAACTAGACGCTTACCGGAACTACGTTCTTTGAATTGCAGTCTTCACTTATCTTCTACTGGTCACCACTCGTTTCATATTTGGGGGGGCAATGGTTTAAATGGCCGCCCTTCTTAGTCGCTCGACGAATTACGTTACTGTATTACCACGAGCTCTCCCCCAGTTCTCTTCTGTACTTACTCTTCACTGTTTTCGAGTCCCTAAGCACCAACCTGTATAAGGCTTAGGCATGTCGTGAACTCATCACTCGACTACGGTGAGTAGAGGATTTCAGTCTTTCGCCACTGGTGCTCCTCAGGGTGACGTGTATGTGTGGTCCATGTTACTCTAGTTATCAGTGGCAGTTCATACAACTTAATTAAGCAACTATGTACTAACAACTCCTACTTAATGTTGTATTTCAACGTAGGCCATACACAGCGTCTTAACTACGATTCCTCTGCAGTGCAAAATGCGTCCTCATTCCAGCAACGAACTACCGGGTTGCGCGGTAGCGGTACAAGTATGCGGAAGCCGATACCGGTCGACCGGTAGGCGGGCCATCTCTGCAGGTCACACAACCCGCACAAACGGGAACTACTGCCGTCAGTGCAATGCCTAACACAAAGCTCTACTACTGGGAAAACATCTCGCGTTGTATTAACTTGGCAGAAACACAACGTCGCACAACGGGTGAAACATGACTTTGACGTAAAACAAACACGAGTACAAAAATAGACAACGCTGTGACGAATGGCAAAGAATTACCAGTGGCCTAGTTACTGCTGATTGTCCTGCACGCCATCCGAGGAGAAGTTAATGAAAAAATGGACGACGAAATAACAGCCTCTAGTGGGTCGGGGCCTCCTCATTATCGAGGCTTCACTATCACATCCACACACAATACACCCAGCAGGACTCATCTGGACGACGCAGAGACCTCTACCCGACATCACACAACACTCACAAGAGACAGACATCCACGCCAAAGGCGGGATTCGAACCCACAATCCTAGCATGCGAGCGGTCGCACACCCACGCCTTAGACCATGGGATCAAACTGCAATACTATTACGCCGAACATAACTCCGAAAGGTGATAAAATCGGAACTAGAACATTAAATCACGCTTCAATGGTGCAAAAATGAACTACAAAGTAAAAGACTTTACTACCAGTAATTAGGAGTCAGGAAATGTAAACATAGTGCAGCGAGTTCCCTCTGCCATTGTACCTAGACCTTACAATTCGCACTGTACAAAAAACAATATTTTTACATACACTGTAATACTTCTCCGTACCTCACCAACATTTAAAACAGATTGCCAAGATTTCATAGGCTGGGAGACTTACAAATCGTTAACTTTGATATCTGGACGTTTACAATCGATAATACTGCTCACCCGGATATTCAGTGTCAACTGGTCCCTCACGGGCAGCACATAATTACGAAAACCAATAACGCCCACATACTAGAATGTATGTTGGTTGTCATGCCAAGCGTGTTAGTTTTGCCCTATTCTAACAGACACTGGAATATGTCAAAAATATGTCGTAACATCCCAACATAAAATTTCATGAAAATCGGTTCAGTACGATCCCAGTTATTCTACACAAGTTGGCGCACGGACAGACGATTCTTCTGCGAATGTAACTAAAGCGGGTAAATGTTTTATGAGGCCATAAGCTACGATAAAATAAACATAAAACGGGGTGGGGAAGGCGCGGCGGTTACTCGGAACTTGCGATACCATGAAGGCGCACGCACGCACGCACACACACACACACATCGACGAATCGCCATTTTGGCTGTGCTGCAGGTCGTGTTCACTTTCATGCTCCGAGGTCTAACCCATGGTAACCACGGGCTACAGATCTATGTGAGCGCCACACCTGTTACGGGTGTGAAGGAGAGTATTTCTTTCCCTGCACATGCAGAAGCACCAAAAAGTTCCTGAAGAGAGCCTCGAAAGAAACTTGCACCTAGTGTGGTTCACCGTATCCCATCGGGAACTGTTACCAGCTCGGTGACCTCAAACAGCTGCCCATTCCTGCGAATACATATTCAACTATATGAGCTTTACAGTTTACCTCTTTACTAATTAAAACCGTAAAATTCAGTCGAAAATTTTGATCAACACTCGTACATTTCCCTTCACACTAAATAAAAAATTCCATCCCGTTGATTAAAGAGAGTGTAATTTCAAATGCCGACAAGAACGTCAACACCAAGAGTTGAGTCCAGCAATTAGTACAGGATCTCATGTGTAAATTGTAACCACGATCTCTTGCTATATTTAACTGTTCTGCCATACCAGCACACCAATAATATTACTGTGAACTACGGTGTTAAAGTCAATAGAAAATCAGATAAAAAGAAGAAAATGAAATTCGATTGGACAAACATTACGTAAAGAAACAGAAGCAATAGAGAAAACTGCATTAGATTTGAATCCTCAGGGACACAAAAGAAGAGGTACGCCGAAGAGAACGTGGCGAAGAGCAATAGCGGATGAGATAAGCACAAAAGATCATGGAACGAGGTAGCTGGAGAACGCAACGCCTGGAAGCTCTTCATGGATGCCCTATGCCCCACAAGGAGTAAAGGATCTAATGATGATGAAATGCGGTGTTACCGTTAGCAGAAGGATACAACGTGTAACTGCAGACATTAGGATAGCGGTGTTAAACTGCAACTGGTGAGAAGTGAGGAAACATAACACAAACATTTTTATCAAAATTCAAACGCTTATAAATTGTGGGCACATGATATCTTAATGGATTACAGTGCTTCTCGAAATACAACTGCACCATATACAACGAAAGAAAGCCTAAATATGGTCCACCGGGCTTCCAAGACCAAGTAAAGGAGAAGAAATTACTGTCAATACATAATACTACGATGTGTTAATCTCTCAATGACTGTTAAAAATTATAACAAAATTCGTCATATAATAGTTTTCACAACTAAAATTAGGTCTACAGGAAGTTGGATTTTTTCCACTGTGAAGAACAAAGCTTACGTTTGCAGGACATGCGCACCAGTAAAGTAAGCAACAAGGCTAACACTAAAGTCGTTTCTACATAACGGGACGTAATGCCGAACTTGTTGCAACGGTCTGATGACCACAGGAACTCCTTTGTCACCTGTAAATTCATTTACTTATCATGATCCTCTGCTGCATGCTACAGTTCTGCGTTAGGTGAACGCTGCTAATACAATATAGCAAGACTTTTGCAACGCAATTACACAACAAGCACATGGTACTTCCACACTTCCTTTATGCAATTTGGGATGACGTTGAAATGCGTTTCAATGAACAGCAAGGAGAGCGCTCTGCCGCAGCCAAAGCAGCACTTTATGTTCAAAGAGAGACATCTGCACTAACCGGTGAAAGTTAATGCGATATTCAGGTTCGTATCTCCACCTCCCTTTCATGAATCAGAGCATTACGCATCTTTACATCTTTGAATATGGTCTGCGTCGGTAATGGTTCGCTGTTTTAGCAAACCTCACGTGGGAAGATCTCCATAAACTGCAACAAAATACTAAAGCCAATTCCGACAGATTTTCTTCCAAAGGTAACTTCATTTCAAAACCGCAGCGGCTGTGAATCTGTTGCAAGAAAATAATATCTCGACATTCACCATTAAGCTCCATACAGACTGAAATACATTTCGAAAGCTTAGGTTTACTACGACAAACAGTCAGTGTTACTGTGACGAACGAGATGTAATGAAATTTTTCGGATCGAAAAATAACGATAAAGACACAGAACACATTCTTAGAGGAAATACGTACGTGGTTCAACACCTGAAGTATTACGAAGCCTTAAGACGACATTTATATGCAGAATCGTCCGTTGCTGAAGCGGCTGGTAGCATGAAGAGCGTTAAAAACATGTTTAAAGACAAAAACGTCTCCTCAGGCCGTAGTATCTGCTCACAAAGGCAGTTAGGTGTTATACTTTAACAGAATATCTAGTCAGGTGCTTTAATTTCAAAGTAGTGAGTCCGGCCATAAATAAAATGAATCACAATGGCATTGTCAGGTCAATCCATCAGAGGCGAAAAACAAGTCCTAATTTTCATCATTTAAAAGAGCAAAAGCCGTTATGCCAACACCCCCCCCCCAACCTTCATAATTACAGTAACAATAGCAAACCCCAGACTTCCATGGTTTAAACTGCAGCAGTACACCGCCAAACACAGCCATCCCGGCAACCGAAATTCAAAAGTACTGCTGGCCTATACGACTCCACACGGTTACCAAGATGTAGAACTGAACTTCTTCATGGCAGAGTAGCCTACAAGAAGAGAAAACAGCAATCTAACAGATGTGCATTACGTTGTCATAAAACGGGAGAAACTTCTGCTCACAAGACGTGTTAAATTGGACACGGAAATTACGGACTGACAACGTGCCGCGAAACATAATTCATACTTAACTCGGCAGTTCAAGAAATCCGCCACTAACACATGGGCGAAAATGAGACCAATCCCTCCGACAGATCTCTGAGTAGGTTAATAACCCGAGACTGCCTCAAGCAAAGCAGAAATGGGACTCGGATCATTGCAGTCCGCCCCGAGAACTAATTCCCCATTGTTTTATCAACGTAACCTTACCAAACCCCTATTAAGCTATGACCCTAATTTATAATGGATTTTCGAACAGAACGAAAAGTTTTTCGCAAAACTGAAAAGGCATACTCCTAATTAACTTCTAAAGACGCTTCTTATAAAATGCACACCATAAACATTCAAGCGTTTTCTCACAACGGCGTACTTGCAGAACGACGTACACACCAAAGCAATGCTCTGTACTGACACTGGCTCTATGCAGCATTGTGCACGCCACATAACAACAAGCAATTAAGCATAAAGCCATGTTTACATTTGGTCGATACCGAAAAACGTAATCCGAATACTGCTGTTCCAAGGCAGAGTCGTCAGTTTCTTGAAGATGTGATTTGCACGACGAACCACTACTACGTGAAAAAAGGGCTGCATCTGTAACATGGACACAACCGGTCACATGGATGGAGGGATGGATGTAGAAATGCTTTTGTGAGGATTTTTTCTTTTATTCAGCGTACTGGGACTTAGAAAATTCAGTCACAGAATTGGACAGTACGATGACACGAAACCGTAACTGTTATATACTAATTCGATCCCAGCATATCTGTTAAAATACGACAAAAATCACAGATCAAGCATTTCAAAATGATTGGCCATTAGAAGATATAAAGCAGAGGCCAAGGAAACTAAACAAAATATGGCTGGATATAAACACATTTATTTCACACGCCTTGCTGAATTTCTCGGAGAAACTGCTATTAAATTTAAACAAGCCGAAAGTCTTTCCAGTTTAATGAGCAATAGAAGAGCAATAACAATGTTACATAATCACAACAATAAAGACACAAAAAGCCGAGCAAACAGACAAAAATCGCCGATGCCACGATGAAGCCCAATCCGGTAGCCGAGTTTGCGCACGAACATTACGGTCTCGAGTTCGCAACCCACACAGCATTCTTGTGTTGTTCTGCGAGACCGTATCTTGACCAGAATCTGTGAAAGCTGTATGGTATCTTTTTTTTAATACCAGCCATCCCGTAGTGTTATTTAATACTCAATAAAATCGTTTATTCCGTCTTAACACAACAACAACTCATTACATTTATCTCAGTAATTAACCAACTTGATGCACAAAATTTTTGTTTTAGAGTAAGTTTATTTCATGCCTCTACATGTTTCGAGCAAATGTGCTCATCATCAGGAGGTCAAAATTGCATTACACAGCCTATAGGTGTGATGATACCAAAGGCTGTGTAATGCAATTTTGACCTCCTGATGATGAGCACATGTGCTCGAAACATGTAGAGGTATGAAATAAACTTATTGTAAGACAAACATGTTGTGCATCAAGTTGGTTAATTACTGAGACAAATATACTGAGATGCACGGTCTGCAAAACGTCAAAACAACACATTAGTTTTTGGCAACACGTTTCGGTTTCTACAAAAGCATCTTCAGGCCAATGTCAACTACACAGAGGTACTTTCAGTGTTACCTTCCTGTAGTTAACATTGGCTTGAAGATGGTTTTGTACAAACGTGTAGCCAAAAACTAATGCACTGGTGTTGTGTTAAGACGGAATAAACGATTTTATTGTAAGGTATCTACCATTACAGGCAAGTGGTCGTACTGGGCCGCAGCGCGAATGAGACGACAGAGTATGTAGTTATCGGTGACAACCGCAATACGCGCTAACTTCTATGTCTCGGCACGTTCAAATCACTACTATAACATGAGCGTCTACGCATCTGTCAAACCGGAATCTCCTCCTGGGTAAGCAAATCAATTTTCGCTCAACGGAAATGCAACAACATTTCTAGCCTTCCCTACTTCACTCAGGAAGTCTTACGTATTTCGCCTTGTGTAATGCATCTGAAGAAACGCCATGAGCGAAGGTTTATCTCAAAATACAGCACCTTGCACTACGTCTCTCTTTGCTCCTTTATGCTATATTGATCTGTACTACAGCGCTCTTAATTTCAAAACTGCTGCTATTTTTCGTCAGTAATAAATATCTACGTTATCACGTACTGCAGTCTGCAGTTGGTTCACTTTGTACACTGGATGCTGTACTGCCCGCAACGTAATGGGATATTCATGTTATGTTACGGAACTGTGGCTACAGGCAGGGTCTGGAAGCACCGTATGCCTTTCGTAAAACTGTGAGTTAGTACAGCGATGGGCTGAAGCGACTGATGGGAAAAACTAATTTTCTTTTTCTCTCTCTCTCTCTCTCTCTCTCGACATAAGTTGGAGGCAAATTCCCCGTGCTATATCCGTCTGAAGTGTGGTATCAGAGAACGCAGGATGTGGCACGATATCACGCATGGCCCGAATGCACGGATATTGGGCTCTTTTCACACCACAACCAGGATAAGGGTAAACATAACTATATAAACACTCCTTCTGCGTGAAACACACCACCAGTATTATGGGATTAGAGTGACGAGATTCTGAATTAGAGGCTCGATACTTTGAAATTGCAAACCATTCAATGCAGCAGAAATGATAATGTTGATCTGCCCTTTACATGCCTTCTAAACATGAACACATCCGCAACGCGGAGGCTAATGACAAATGTTATGCAATACAACTAACTATAGGCACAAGGACACGTGGTCATGGAATACCTCTAATACAGCTGCAGCACAGCCAGGACCGTTTTAAAAACAGTACCGTCGCCAATGCATACCGCCTTCTCTTCTGCAGCATTAATAGTAACGGAGATTGGACTACGAGCAAGTCTTCAAAGAAGTCGTTATGGATGGCGAAAAAATAGTTTTCTGTCAACATGAGATATTTTAACGCAAAACATCAGTATCTTAAAAGAATCTGAAAGGTGTATAAAATATACACACACATACACACATATATCCTGCGTTGTTTTCTATTTACATTTACAAACCTCCAAGTGAAATACTGACTCCCAAAGCACGATTCAAATCTCGTGACGTGAACTACACATAAAGTTCGTGCGGCGTTGCCCAGTTAAAAGGCCTTCGGTCGGCCGCGGTTACAGACAAATGCAAACTTCAAGTGCGCTCAGAGAAACTATACAAGTACATGAACAGAAGAAAAGCGAGGTTTAAACAGACAGACGATGAATTTCTGAACATGCAGGAGCAAACCGCACATTCCCAGCCCTATCCACTTGTGCCGTACGTCCGTTTTAAATCCTACGTACTCTGACATTCTTTAAGACACGTCTTCTTTACTGCAGCCCACTATTCCGCCCCCCCCCCCCCAACCCCATGGCTCGACAGCCCTAGTGGGCCAAGGCCTCCCCACTGTTGAGGTTTCGAGATCGCACTCAGACACACCACATTCGGTAAGACTCCTCTGGACGCGTAGATCCGACCGCGCGGCCACTGGATCATCAACTAGGCGCACTGTATACTAAACATGTGAGAAATGGTGTATACACTGAGCTTAGCTTCAGAAAGGCACTGATTCAAGTCCGTGTTTCTCGCCCATCCGGATATTATTTTACGACGTTCACTTTGTTGCTGTATGTCGCACAACTGCGTACAGTTTTACAACGATAGGAAACGTCATTCCGGCACAGGCATTATTTATCGGAGCCTTCGCAAAAACAACGTCACCCAAGGAGAAAAGTGGCATAATCTTCAGTGTGTTTACGTTCGCGAGGCATGTAAGATGATAACTGTTAAAGCTCGGTGCTTTAAAACCGACATGTGTATTGCGGATCGTGATTTAGTGCGACAGGCACGCTCTCATACCGGACACTACATACAGAACGATAGCGATAGGATTATCTTACGATACAGCTCCGCCGTTGGCCTTAAACTGGATGTCGCTCACTGACCACGGCACGATAACGGTATGTTCACGACGGGCCGATACGATGACGACTGAGCACGTTGAGTTGTCTACTGCTCAGCCTTACGTATGCTACAGGAGCAAGTGCCACGCGCTTTTTATCGTGCTTTCGTAATTCATGCACGCACGAGTGGGGAAGCAAGCACCAAAGTTCTGGTGCTTGTTGGGGAACATTTCCCTAATAGGAATGAAACAGTCGAACACGCAAACATCTCGAATCGCCGATAAACCCGTTCTTTGTTACGACATACATGGCTTTCGAAAACGACAGCACCCGAAACTCCCATTCTACACGATCTCGGGACAATCTGTAGCTGAAAATACAATTCTCGTCAGTCAGAACTCTTGGTGGACATAGTCTCAACGCACAATTCAAGTGGCACAGCTTCTTCTCCAGCACATTGAAGAGGGGATGGTTCACCACGGTAGTCCGTTGCTGGGCGCAAATCCAGTCCTTTCATCTCCAACCAACGGCCTAATCTCGATAATCGAAAAACTTCGCCATCAGTTGACCAATACACCCTTTCAAATGCAAGAACTCCGTCGGCACGTGAAACAAAAACTTCCCGTATTTCATCTTGGACCGGATCTACGAACAAGTTATGACTTCCCAAAGTCTCCTGTAAAACTGTATTATCCTTCACTCAGCCTGATCTATCTCCCTGGCTACAGCAGAACTGCCGATTTTACCACTTCTGTTGATGCAGCGGTGAATCCAGTAGGAACGCCGTGTTGCGTTCTTCTTCCTCCTAATCAACCAGACAGCCAGTACTTCCTCTTGATCCGAAGACATGTTCAAACTCAGGTTAAGAACACCGTCCGAGTACATCGCGCCCAGAACGCCAGGCATGTATCCAGCAATGCACCGCAAACCATACTTTACTTAACGGAGTAAATGATAATTTGCCCTGTTCTCTACATTTTTGTCCGAATAGGGTAACTTCAGTACATTAAATTTCCACATAAATTTATGGCGCAACGGCGAGTTTCGTGAACATCGGCGCATTGAAAGTCATACTTGACTGGTTTGCCATGGAGTTGAACGCGGGATTCCGCGACTGCAGCCGGCCATCAGTAACCTGAGCTACACACCAAACGGGAATTCAGTATTCACGAGTCTTTCAGTCCAGTAGCCGTAATATACACTTCGCAACACGCCGGAAGCTACTTTGCTGCATGCATTATTTTAGTCTGGACGCCCAGTTTCACAAAGAAACTCTCATTACAATACGAAGAGGCAAAACGTGTATTATACTCCCTTTTCGTAATTAAATATCGAATACCGGGAATACGACCGACTACATTCACTCAAATACCATTCTGACAACAATTTAATTTCAAAGAACGTGGATGCCCGTGAGAAATTCGAATATCTCAAAACAGAGCCTGAAACTGACGGTAGAAAAATGACGAAAAGAAGCCCTTTTTTTGAAAAACGAATCAGTCGATGAACACGTCGAGAGCAAGTACACGGAAAAGTAACACTGTAGTCTTTTGCGATGTCAAGTCGCGTCGAACGGTGATCCGTTACCGACCTTTCGAAGGATCGTAGTGTCTTCAATTTCAGGGTCAAGCAGTCTGTTCTTGGACTGTCTGGCCCTGCACTGTGACCTTACGAAAAGTCGATAATTAACAAACAACACACCACAACGTCTAGCGGCGCTAGTGTGTGAACCTCAAACCTTGCATGCTAATACCGCTATCCTCCGAGGCAGCAGACCGGTTCCGGCCAAACGCTCAGCTGTTATCCACTGCACCGACAGCTTGCAAGCTCAGACATCCCAAACAAGCAAACAAAAATATCTGGAGTCTGAGAATTACAACACACTGCTATAGTCCACTTACACTCTTAGATTTATTGCAATAGGTCTGAACGTCTACTGCGGGGACTGACTGGGGGAAAATGAGAGGTAAGCGAACAGGCAGTTGCGGTACAGGACACTACGAAACCCCTCTGCCGGCACAGACCACCTGGCCAAGCAGTGTTCCCAGCAACACACACACACACATCCATTACACGCCAAAAACCGATCTGGTCGATCAAATGCTTGCAACGCGAAATCCGTTTCCTTGACTTGCCGTTAAGATCACTATTACAGTTAACGAGCCGCGAGGGTCAACTTACATACTCAGTAACTCCCCGCAAAGAACATTAATTTTCAGATGCAGTTTGCTGCGCATTATCATACAGAACACCGGTAAACTTATTAAGAAGAAAGTCTGGGGTGGGGGGGGAGGGAAATTTCAGGTTCTTATAATCTGGTAGTAGGAAGAGTGGGGGAGCCTTCATTACTGAAGTCGGACAGTACATCTATTAAGCAAGGAATATACATTAATACTACGCTGAAAGACCCAAGTAGAGCGTGTCGGGTAACAATAAACAGTTGCAGCACAGCATCATCTTCATCTGCAGAGCCGTTCCACATTCTGAACTTATAATTCAGTCTTCCATTACCAAGCCAATCACTAAAATTAGGCCAGAAAATCATGAAGTTAAGGACTGTAAAAGAACTGTCAGCCATATGTCACACAAAAAATGGAGGTCTGATCTATTACACCGACGATTTGTCTACAATGAATCATCTAGAACCTCCATACGGAAAACTATGTAATATTGAGTTCTTCGCAGTTCAGGCTATATGCTATTTGAAAACGTCATCCAGAAACGGGGTTAATTACCAACAACAATCACTATTTTCCCCACCTACATTTTACTTGTTTAGAGGAGACCAAATTACACCATGAAAAAAGCTTAAATTGTGCCACAAGCTATATACAGAAATAACCACCCACAAAATGGGACTGACACTACATTCGAAGACAATTAGTATTAGAGAAATAATGGAGACGAAAACCAAACAAATTAATGGATAAGACCCTCAAGAAACTTAAACATTAACGCAACTTAACAATCCTTATAAACACAACCCTTAACAACACAAACGTAAATACCGTGTGAAATCAAATAATGTTGCTGTAAGCATTACTCTGCTGCGTAGAGCAGGCAATGTGCAGCCAATGCATATTTTTGTAAGGCAGTTTTTACCAGAAACACACCTAAGACCACTAAGGGATCAACGTCATCATACTGTTGGAATACTATGCAGATGCAGTGCCAATTCTTGTAATATTTTATAACAGCCGTGTTTCCATAAACCAGCCTTGCCCTGTGGGCAACAGGGCCTCACACACACATTATAAATACGTCAGGAACGCTCGCAAATTATGAAGGTGGGGACAAGGCTGTTCTTGCTGGAAACACTGTTAAAACGAAACGGCAGTAAAAAATTTACACTCACTGCCAAGTTACTGCGAGTCCGCTAAGCGATATCCAAGTTAATGATAGCGTGCATCCTCTGGCGGTCTTGGTGTGGTTTACGCCTAATTTTCTGCCCATGTACGAAGTGGTTACGTATTACGCATTCCGCAGAGACCTAACTTAGGCATACTGCACACGTTTCCGACTCCAGCAAGAGTCGGACAACGTGAGAACACACTAACGACAGGAAATTAAGACACAGAGAAATTATACAACAGGGTAATGGAGAACAATACGAAACCAGAAGTTACATCATTCGAATTGCCCGTCGGCTGCAGTCATTAAAAGGTGAACCAACTCGATAAGGCGTGCCCTACCTACGCATCCAGACGCATTATTTCCGAACGGCCCATTTTAGTATTATCCTCCCGTCTAAACCGAGTTCTTCCCAGTAGTCGCTTCCCATCAACAACAATGTCCCATGTGAGCAAACATGCCCTGGCATTATTCTTCAGCTAAGGAATAGGCGAGGGGACAATATTACCACGAAGAACAAGCAGGGTGTTGCGGGCTTCACCGGGGAGACTGCTTTAACGATTAAGATGTGATTACCAGGTTTACAACTGGGAATATCTTGTAACATTTGAATACATACCATTGAGGAGAATTTCCGTACCACGAATTGAAATAGGCGAGGGTAAAATGGGAAGGAGGAAAGAAGACTAATGAGATCTTACGATTTCCGAAGCAAAAAAGGCACAAAAAAGGTAACTTTCCCGTACACGTCATGAAGGCAAAGAGGGGGAGCAGATGCATAGCTCCACTCCATCTCAACCTCGGCGCTAGATGGAGGTAAGTGGTAAACGCCACGCTCCGGCCAATTTACCCCCCTCCCACCCGGAGAAAAACCCCGGTATACACTGAAATGGAAGTTGGATGGGACCCAACGATGGTGCGGATGTGTTTCGAGATGAGAAATTATCCTCCGACCGGGATTCGAACTGCGGTTCCTGCAGCTCGTATATTAGTCGCTATACCAACTATGGAACCCCAGCCCCTATTTCCGAGTGAAACAGTTTATATACAAGGTAGGCTACATGAGCTGTTTGGAAATGGGCACTTATACGTCTGCTAGTCCACGGAAAGCATCCAGGACGCTCTCAAGCGTGATATACAGACGCTCATACTAGCAGCGGAACTCACTCGGTTATTCACTTCTGTATTAAACACAATGGCGGCAATAAACTCTTGGGGTCAGAGGAACAGTGTGCAGCGCAGTCAATACCGTGAAGAGCGGGACGGAGGAATCTCTTGGGACGCGGCATTTCGTGAGATCATTAACCTTCAATGCACGACTCCGAGAGCAGAAGAACCGGTCAAGTGCAGCAGAGACGTGCACGGAACTTGCGACCGTGACATTTCGTTATTACAGTCATCATGCTGGGTTGCTCGACCGGTGCGCGAAACTTAACGGTTTCTACCCGTACGGGCTGCAGGCATGCGTCTGAAGAATCGCCACATTCCGGGGAGGCGAACTCAGTTTCGAGAGCAACTGACTTGCACTAATATACTCCTAAATGACCGTTATGTAAATCATCGCATACAAATACACTTAATGAGCAAGTACAGTAGTTTCGCCTGCATTTTCTTTAAATACGAACAACTGAACACCTTTCGTATCAGCTGACGAGACCTGTACCCTTTACTGTTTTACATGTGAGTGGTGTTAACAGTATCATTCAAACCGTGTATTCGAGAAGTGATCCATTGCAATCTCTCCCGAATCACCGGTCATCCCAACAGACGAACAAAGCAAACGTACGAATATAATACCCTGCAATATGCAAGAACGGCCTCCTTCCAAACACTGACCTGCACATTGCACGGCAAACTTCCCGTCCCCAACGCTAAAAACCAGCTAAACTGAAGCGAGGCTGTTAAACAAACAACAATCCCGAGGAAGATCACAGAGCTTCACAGATGCTTCTGATAACTAAGTTCTTAAGGGATACGACGCTGTTCTTCACCTTCATGGGTGAATGCACTGCGTTCAATCGAAACGTCGGACACCGCTCACACAATGGCTTAACGTCATATCCCAGCACACCTGAATCCTCAGTACATAAAAATATTCAGCCTCGACATAACATAAAGCAGTGATGACGGTGGATTTTGGCGGACTAGAAGTAAATGCGCCCAGAAACTACTCGTACAAACACCGGACACATAGGACTAACCTCATAGAATTATGTTACCTGCTTTGGACTATAACACAGATCGACATGCACTACATCTCATGTCCACTGACTGCACTGTTTGCCCCCCCCCCCCACCAAAAAAAGAAACACACGAAACCGACGACCTGAAAAATGACGAGCATAGCTGCACAGAGGACTTGATGTGTTGAACGGGACTAATGTACAAGTAACAGCACGAACGGAACACAGACAAAGAATGCACTTTGTACAAACTGTTATTAGTTATGTTTACATGGAACAAATTTACCGAAAGGCTGATCCGGAAAACTGCCTGCTGAGCTCGACTTCACAAACACCGAACGCATGATTAAAAACACGAAAACTTCAGAAGATAAGCGTGGTAGAAAAAAAAGACCTGAACATGTACGTAAAGTCTGCTGTTGACCTAAGCCCGGCGACACGGAACTAAATGAATATGAAGGCACATAAAATGTAATTCGTCAGCGAATTGTCAGTACCAATCTGCATTCAGTTTCGCAGCAAGAAATTCGAAGTGTATTAGATACAACAGACTTCACGGTATTCTAATGAATGGATTTAACGATAATAAATGGGACGAGGTTGAAACAGAACGCCTCAGCAAATCAGGCCACATGCACCAAGATCACAGATTTCGTCTCGAAGTTAGTTTCATTACAAACTGACAACTACAACCTGCAAAGCACGCCAGGAAGTACGTAACTTAATAAAATCCCACAAATTTTTCGCATGAGCGTGAAATGTAATATGACATAGAGGGGGAATAGTACAATCTCTTTATACTGTGGTAAATCTCATGTCGTGGGTAGAGCGATCCCATCAAAGCTAATAAACGCAAGACGTTTCACTTCCAATCTCAGAATGTCTTAACAACAACAACAACTGCACCTTTGAAAAATGGTCCTTAGAGAATTTTTCACACGATTGAAAATTTACTGATACACGCTAATTTATCAGATACGTATAAACTGAAACATTCTTCTAAGATGTTCATCATATAAATACGATTCATGCCATGGAAACATATTTCACGGTTGAAAAATATGACATAATTCAATCTAAATGCTGAGAGCAGCAGCCACATCCTGCTAGACAGAGATCAATGGTTTATGGAAGCCACTATAGACGAAGCGCATAAGGAAATGGCCCACAGATCCAGGAAAGTCCTCAACCAAGTCCATTTAATCACCTTCGCCACGTCACTAAACGAACACACACAGTTCTCTTGTGTCAACTCGCCGATACCGTTACCACGAGAAAAATAAACTCCGCTGAGGAGATAACATTTTGTATTTGATGGTTACACATTTTTTAAAGAATTTATTATTGATTCTTAGGGTGATTCAACCCCGCTGTGTGTACAGTATAACTAAAAGTACAAAGTATTCGGTCCAAACAACTATTACTCAAAATATCAGCTACAACACAGCCATCGTCAGAACTTTTCTTTGGGTTCGCGCAATCAGCTTCATGACGGCTATATTTTAGCCGAAACAGGTAGCTGTGTTTGAGTAATAAATATCATAAAGATAGGTAGAGTAAGTCAGACACAACTTATGAACATCTTATTGCTAAGGAGCTTTATTTACATCGAGTACCTTAACAGCAGGAGCAGCAAGTTGCTCTTGCTCTTAAGTTACGCTATGTATATAAAGCTCCTTAGCAATAAGATATTCATAAGCTGTGTCTGACTTACTCTACCTATCTTCATTATTGTATGTAGCACAACGGTGATGGCTCATTTAAAAGTTATAAATAACTGTGTTTGGACTGAATACTTTGTAGGTAGGGTAGGTTTCACCCGTTTTTTATAGGCCAGGAAGGCCCTTAGGGTGAGCATAGGTATAGCTCTACTCTTTCTAGGACCTTGGCACTAGATGGGGTGGGGGGTCAGCCCCACGCCCCGGCCGCCTCTACCCCCGGGAAAGACCCGGTACCCATTGTACAGGAGGCTGGGTGGGCCCAGGGCCGGTCTGGACAGGTGC